>Ga0190330_1000312_pt1 | contig 13553 bp, 12 predicted proteins | sample 48720434_MG_FD_161654 | JGI IMG/M metagenome (GOLD analysis project Ga0190330, IMG submission 161654) | Hydrothermal vent sediment bacterial communities from Southern Trench, Guaymas Basin, Mexico - 4872-04-3-4_MG | ecosystem: Environmental > Aquatic > Marine > Hydrothermal vents > Sediment ...
ATATTATGTTATGTCTTCTGAAATGAAAGAAAACCTGAAAACCATCTTTGAAAACACCCACGCATGGCGTTTGTTGAATATTGCTACACTGCTCTCAGATGAAAGCACCATAGATGACCTTGTGAGAGTTTATAAAGGTGCAATCGTAGGCCCAAATAGCCTTCCAATGAATGTTAGAAGTGCATTGGGAGAATTGTTGCCATATTACTATGAAACTTTTTTCAAAAACTATTTCGAGGAAAATGCTCCTAAGTTCGAAGAGATTGCAAAACAAATGACAGAAGAAGCAAGGGAATATCCAAATCCCTATCAATTCATCGCTGAAAACAGCGGGATAGATCTGGGTGAAAGCAAGTGCTTGTTTTACTATACTTTTAGGGAAGTAGGTGCATACGGCTTTAGACTTGATGAGCTGAGGATTTCGACCCTTCAGAGAGATGTGGATAGCATTGAAAAACTCTTTTTTACTCCTTTACATGAATACAGCCACGAATTCTTCCAAACTTTTACCGGTTCTAACGAGTTTAGGGAACTGGCCGAAGAGCTAAAAGTCAAAGATCCTCAATTTTATGATTACTGGTATTCGAATGAGAACCTGCGCAATTCATATTCCTGGCGAGGCTTTTGTGAAGAAAATCTCGTTGAAGGTTTCGCAAAATTCCTTCGGGATAAATTCTATGATTTTGTTCAAGAGCATAGAGCTTTTTATTACTATGATATGGGTTTCTATGAATACCTTAAAGCTACAGGTTTCTCTCCGGAGAAAATCTCGCTCAAAGAAGCATCTTTAGAGTTTTACCGTGTGAAATGCAAATAATATCTCACTTAGTGTGCTAAGATTTCTTATAAGGTTTTGAAAGGGGGTCGAGCAGTTTGCTTAGCTGGATTATTGCTTTCATATCCATCGCAGTGGTTTTTGTGCTATCAATAACAATATCAAAGCTATACAAAGAGTTAAAAAAGAACCTCGAAGAAAAGGTAAAATTAGAGCACTTCAAGGAAGAAAACGAAAAGCTCAGCGGTGAAGTTGAGAGCTTAAGGCAAGATAATGAGAAGTTGAAAATAGAAAAAGCGAAATTCCAGGAACAAATGAATTCTCTTAACGAAAAGCTCGATTGGCTCGAAAAAACCAAAGCCGAACTGAGAGATAGTTTCAAAGCTCTTGCAAGCGACGTAACCTCAAAAAACACAGAGGATTTTCTCAAACAAGCTAATGATAAGCTTAAGGACCTTCTTTCCCCTTTGAAGAACAACCTTGATACGCTTCAAAAAAACATCGTTGAAATTGAAAACAAACGTGAAAAAGCATACGGCGGATTGGAAAAGCATCTCCAGGAGCTTACCCGGACCAATAATGAATTGCAAACAGGGATAACGAAATTGAACAGCTCTCTCAAATCCTCCACATCCAGAGGGCGCTGGGGAGAATACCAGCTCAAACGCATTGTTGAACTTGCCGGCATGACAGCGCATATAGATTTTGAAGAGCAGGAATCAAACGAAGAAGGCCGGCCAGACATGGTAATAAAGCTACCAAACGGCGGGGAGATCCCGGTAGATGCCAAAACTCCATTAAATGCCTACCTTGAGGCTATGGAAGTTCAAGATGAAAGGACCAGAAAAGATAAGCTCAAAAAACATGTAAAAAGCATAAAAGACACCATAAAAGCTCTCAGTTCAAAGGCTTACTGGGAACAGTTTAAAGAATCGCCCGATTTTGTGATAATGTTCATACCCATAGAAGCCGCTGTGAGCACAGCCTTTGAAATTGACCCCGGGCTTTTGGAATTGGCCATTAGCAAAAAAGTACTTATCACTACCCCGATTACCTTGATTGCACTTTTGAAATCAGTTGCGTATGGCTGGCAACAATTCCAGCTTGCGGAAAACGCAAAAAAAATCGCCGAAGAGGGCAAGGAATTGTATAAAAGGCTCAATAGATTTCTCAACAATATTGATGATGTAGGAAAAAAACTAACTGCACTTGTCAAAACATACAACACGGCGGTAGGCTCCCTTGAAGGGCGTTTGTTACCGGGTGCAAGAAGGTTCAAAGAAATAGCTGAAATAACAGATAAAGAACCAAGTCTTCAACCATTAGAAGTAGAACCAAGGCCACTGAATGCCCCGGAACTCAAAAACGAAAAATAAGGCAATGAACTGCAGATATTTTCAGTAATTCTTTAAAGGGCTTTTATAAGACTTTTGAATACAGTTTCACAGAACCTGAGCAGTCCCTTCTCGTAATTATAAAATCAGTTGTATTGAGGAGGGATTCTTATGAAAAAATCGATTTTTATAATTTCGTTCTTGCTTATAGGTACTTTCTCTTTTTCTTCCAGCAGTTGGGGTACTCTCTTTCCAGAATTTGCTACCAATGCTCCTGTGTGGTTAAAAGAAGGTTTGAGAATCAGCTTTTATGCAATGACTGCCACGATAAAACCCGGCGGTGGTTTGCCTGATGCCGCTTCATCTGGAGCGGGAATATTGCAAGTGGACATTGTTGCTTTAGAAGAAGGGAATGTCGTGCTTTTGCAAACGTATTATCTGGAATCCAAGGGACAATACTTCCCTTCAATAACTACAGGTGGTGTGGAAAAATGTGGTATTTGCGATTATTGGATGAATCCTGTCGTATTTAAGCACCTTGACCGGTTTCAATCAGAAAATTCTGTCGCTGCGGAAATGCCTTTCCAAATGGGTGGAAAAACTATTCAAGGGGTCAGGATCGAATACAAAACAGAATCCGGAAAAAACGTGTATATGTATGACAAAGAAACGGGGGTGCTACTGTACTGGCAGCTCCATGTCCCGTCTGGCGGAAATGTCCAATCCAGCCATTTACAATTTATTTCCAGCAGGCTTGTCGCGATTCCGTGGGTTGGAATTAACAGGGAAATCACAACTGTTCCGGCAAAAGGTTATACTGGCGCTTATACTGTAAACATCCCTGGCAGTTACCCCACTTCCTTTCCTATGCAGGTAAAGATTGCAGTTGTAGCTTCAGGCAAAAATTGGGATTTATTCAAAACAACCGTCTCTCAGTATGGTGCGCTTCCCTCTGAAATATACAGCGTCTGTGGAAATGCACAGTTAAACGGTCCTTTGTGGATTCCTATTGCCGCTCTTGCTCAAATTCCGCAAGATCAGATTCTTGATTATGACGAATTAACAAAAATCAAGACTTCAGTTATTTACAAAGGAACATTGGATAATCATATGAATGCAGTGGTTATCCAACAATCTGGAGCGAATTTCTTTCAGCAGTTTGCCTACAATCTCGCAACTGGAAAGCTATCCTACATGAAAATCCAAACCCCAAATGGCTTTGGATACAATACGATAGAGCTGGAAGTTGCAGAATAGTTCGAAAGAAACAAATCTGTATAAATCAAACTCTTCCCATTTTCACAGAGGAACTGGCATAGTTTTGCAGCAGTCCAGTCTTTGTGGGACTGTTATTTGCCAAATAAACATAGCATAACAGGTCCGAAACAAATGCTTAATTATATTGCGTTTTTTCGGTTAACAGAACAAATAATTATGAAAACTCGAATTACGTTGTAATTTTTAGAAAAAATATCATGTGTATTTTTAGAATATGGGAGGAATTATGAGAAAAGGATTCACACTTGTTGAAATGCTTATCACGATGTTGGTTTTTTCTATAACTTTAGTCGCCATAATGTCCTTTTTCACCAAAACAGCGGGGACATCGCTGAAGCTTTTGAACAGGGTTGATACCTATGGAGATCTATTTGAAGCAAATAGCATCTTACAGCAAGAAATCTCAAAGGCTGGTCCGGACATAAGGTACATAAATCTTGTCAAAGTAAAAGGAGAAACAAAGTATAGAGGTCTCAGGTATTCAGTTTTTATCCCGCTGACAAAAACCAAAATCACCAAGCAGATTTATTTCTACAATGGGAAAATAAAAGTATGGGAAAAGAATTTCCAGACTTCTGATTTTTCAAAAGAAAAGGTGATTACAGTAAATAACCTCGAACCCTCTGGTGTAAATATAATATTGTCTACAACTCCTAAAGAAGGATTGGAGTTTGAGTTTACTTCTCTTGGAACACGAAGCATTAGTTATAAGATCACCATAAATAAGAATGGAACTAAGTATGAACACAAATCGTCTGTTTTTCTAATAAACATCCGTTGAAATTTGCCACTTTTAAGAGGAGGCAACATGAATATAAGGAAGACTGGATTGAGTTTAATAGAGATGCTTATTACTTTGCTTGTGATTTCAGCAATTTTGGTAGTGGTTTTTCAGGTTTTTGTTTCTGTCAATTCTAATTTGCATGATGCTTATAGCAACATGCGAGATTTTAACGATATAAGAAGAGGGATATCAGCCTTATGGGCTCTTGATAACACAGGAACCCCCACGGATTTTACCAATCTTACTCGTTATCAAAAATTGGATGAATTTTTTCAGGAATTGAAGAATGAAGGAATTTCAGATGAAGTAATCGATTATCTGTCTGAGAACCTGGAATTTTGGCAATTAACACCAGATAAGAGCCAAAAAATTTATCTCGCAGTTAGGCCTCTCGCTTCCTGGCGTTGAAAGGGTGACTTAAATGAGAAAAAAAGGAGTCGTCTTACCGCTTTCAATTATATTGATGCTTTTTATTTCAATAATGGCTTTAACACTTTTGAAGTCAACTACACGAAGAACTGAACACCTTTTCAACAATATAAACAAGGCAGAATTGCAGTTATGCGCAGGAAATGTTTTCTTTGCCAATTATTCGTATGTGCAAAAGAAGTTCATGGATTATAGTTCATTGATTTTAAGCAATTATCCTGAATACACAAAAGCTGCGACGACACCGGCTTTTTATAAAGAATTTCTAAGCACCTTCAATTCTAATACCCTTGAAAACCAGGGCTGGAGAGAACTGTTCAGCAAATTCAGTGACACCACGTACTACATCCCGCGTGTTGACCTTGAAACCCTTTTTTCAAAACTGGCTAATAATTTGGATGTGCAAGTTGTTATGATTCCCCACAAAAGCTTTCCTAGTACCCTTTTAACTGTAGTTAGAGTGAAATCAAAGAGGGCAAGCACTTATCTATGGGGGCTTGTAACTACGAAATATTTCAGCAATTGGGGGAGATTTGAACTTGAAAGCAATTCGACAGCACGATGGGTGGCTGGGTCGGTGCTTTACGGTCCTATGTTCTTTGGGTCTATGGGTACAGGAAATGGGGGGCTTAGAGCCGAATTTACAATTCCGCCGGATACTTCTAACTTAAATAGCTATGGGCCTGTATTCAACGGTGAAATTTGGTATGAAACCTGGAATTTTGACTTGCATCTAAATCCAAGCCTCCAGCAATCAATGCGGAAAATCAGGGTTGATCAAGATGGAGATGGTATATATGAAACAAACCTGGGAAATAAAAGCTATGCAGTTTATAGCACTCAAGATGCCACATGGATTTATATAGACGGTTTTAAGAATGTTATAGAAGCAAACACGTTTAGTGTAGATGGGGGTTATTTATATGCAAATGGGCAAGTAAAAGATTTCATGCCAGATGGATATTCTGAAGACTTCAATCAGAAATATCTTTCTTGGTTTCTTCCTGCTGGAACTATGAAAGTCGATGAAGATACATTGAATAGACTCGAAAACAGGTTTTCTGAGATGGAAAACTACTATGCTCAAAATTTTAGCAATATGACAGCCATAGGTGACATGCTTGATGCCTCCTATTATGCAACAAGTTCGCTTGAAAATAGTTATGTTAGCAACGGAATAAAATTTGAAACCACAGTCAGGTCGATAGGGAGTGACACCAGCACCAATGAAACAGAGACCATTGAGAACATTACAAGCCCCCTTGATACCAGTCAGGCACTTTTATCTATTGTCCCGGAGGTAAAAAATTGGCTAAACAGTGAGGACAATTACATTTTGTCTGTCAAAGACCAGATTGGAGTAGCTTTAAACACCAATCCGTTAACAGAAGCCCAAGTGCAAGAATGGCTTGGAAACTATGCAGAAATTGATTTACCTCAAACCGTCGTTACTACTGCTCAACGGAAAACTATTACACAGACACAACAAACGGGATCAACAACTGTAAAAGACTATGCTTCTAGTGTTAACATCAGTGGAGATGTTCTGACAGGGAATAACCTGGAAACGCTCCTTGCTACTAATTTGAATCTTTCATCTTTTAAAGAATATTCGGTCCTTCGATTTTCCTGGCCACGCGAGATAACCATAGGTGGCTCAGGTCAAATAAGGCAAAGGACAAGAACAGCTGAAAGAGAAGCAATTGAATATATTGAAGCACCTCAAAGCGTAACCATAACTTTGGAATGGGGGAAATGGAAATACAGGAATGGCAAATGGAGGAAAAAGAAAACCTGGCATTGGCAAGACTGGCACAGGAGAAAAGTATGGGTAAAGTATTTTGAGTCAAGGGATTTCACAATAATGCTGCCTACAGAAGTCAGTGCATGGGGTGATTGGGTTTACAGCGACTGGAGCGATTGGGAAGTAATATCAAGCCCTGGTGGCAAAAAAGGCTCAACATACAACGCGAATGTGGATTATTACATTATTACCGATCCTTCTGAATTTAACAAAGAATCTTACAGTTCAGTGGTGGCGTATAGAGTGAATTCTGGAAATGAAAAGGTATATCCTTCTTTTACAGCAACTCCGGTGATATTGACCCACAAAGGGCTTTTAATAGCGGATGGTGATATTAATATAGGTGGTTCTGGATTACCAGGAGGAGCGAGTCAAACCCTTGGCAGAGAAGCGAGCATAATTGAAGGCAAATTTACTATGCTGTCAAAGGAGGGCAATATCTATACGAATGGGGACATACTATACCATGATCTGCTATCCGATAGTACTTTCCTGGGCTATGTAGAGCAGCCCGGAAAAGCTTTTGATCCAGATTATGATCCAAACGACTCTGCAAATGCCGTTAGCCTTGATGATATGTTGAACCTTGTCGTTGTCAATGGAAGCATCGAAATTCCATATCAGTCGAAACCAGCTGGTAGAGTGAAAATCAAAAATATAAAACTCACAGCAAATCTATTTGCTTTTGGAAAAGGTAACAGAGGGACGATAAACATAGAGAAATACAATTGGTACGACGAAAATATGGGATACAGACATATTTTCGGAACTATGGTATCCAGAGATAACAGTGCAGCGGGTACATCCGGCTGGCATGGTGAAAGCTACGGTTTCAGAAGCAGAAACTATTACGATGAAAGGCTGTATGGAAACGAAGACATGCCTTTCGGTACGCCGGAGTCGAATCTCTTACAGGCAATGGGAATAGGAATGAAGTAACTGACAGCTGCAAATAATGCAACCATGGTTTCATTAGAATCAAAGCTCAAGCCCCATGTATATAACACCGTAAAATTTCCTATCGAGTTTAAAGTAACGGGATATTCGACCTTCGTGCTTAAAGCCAAATTTTTCATAGAGTTTTATGGCTCTTTCGTTGTCTTCTCTCACCATAAGATCTATTTTCGCTATTTTATGCTCCCTTGCCCATTTGATTAGGTACTCAAGCATAGCTGTAGCAATTCCAAGCTCCCAGTATTTCTTCGCTACTGAAATACCAAATTCTCCCCTGTGGCTGGTTCGAGTTCTTGTACCACCACTGAAGTTCAGCATTCCGATGATTTCGCTGTTGAATTCAACCAGTATGATTAGAGCGTTGTCTTTATTTTGTGTAGATTCAATAAATTCTCTCTCTCTTTCCACGGTGGTTTCAAATTCTCCCGGGCCAAAGCTGAGAAATTCACTCTCACCAGAAACCTGCTCAATATATCTCAATATTTGTGGTGCATCTTCAGGATTAGCTTCTCTAATAATTGCTGTAAGTCCGTTTTTTAAAGAAATATCTCGCATTTAAACCCCCAAATTAATTTTCAAAGTTTTCTATTGCCCTCTCGATTTTCTCCACAGCATCCTCAATTCTGATATCATCGGCACCATTCATGCATTCACAGGGAGCAAGGTTGTCAAAGAGTTTCTTTAAGAAAGAAAAAGGTTTTTTTAAGAAATCCGGTGGGAAGCACCCAAGCTTTTTTGCGAGACTCACAAAAAAGCCATCGGCATCATATCCCTTTACAAAGTATGCGTGTTTGCCTTCTTGCAACAATCGTTCTTTTATATGCTTCTCAGGTGGATTGTCTCGATAACCGATCCAGTAAAGCTTGTAATCGAACCGAGGAAAACTGGCAAAGATATCAAAGACAGGGTCATTTCTTCCGCTATAACCAACAACAATCCATACTCTTCCCCGCGCAGTGTCTTGAATAACAGGCTGAATTCTTTTAGAATGCTCTGCAAATTCTTCGGCGGTATTTATTAGCTCAAAACCTGTTCTCTGACCATGCAAATAAAAAACAGATTTTTCGGGAATATATGAAGGCCTGAAGTTTGTGCTTGCAGTTAGGTCATATACCGCCGGGAATTCATTCAGCATGGCACAGGCTTTTATAAGAAGTGGATCAAAATTAGTGGTGAGGATGCGATCAACGAATCCCACTTTCATAAGCTGGGCCATTATTATATGAGCCCAATTTATCTTCGTCTCATCTGTGAAATTAGCTATAAGGTCGCGCCTTTCACCGGGAGCGAGCTGTCCCATACAACTGGAATAGCTCTTCTTCGGAGCTCGGGCAAAATCTCTTGGCCTATCTCGCTCAATAATATCCACGAATTTCTCGGCAGTGGGAATGCCTGCCTGCGCAGAGCAACCCGTGCCAATGAGCAACGCGCATTTCTTTCCATAGTTTTTTGCGTTTAACAGCGTTTCGATGATGTCATCAATCGTTCTCTCGAAATCCAATTTCCCCACCTCTTCAACTCAATAACCCATTATAACCTGGAAGGGTGTAATCTCGCTTCTTTTTTCATAGCTATAAAACTGCCTTTGTTAACTCCAACATAACTACTGACGATATCACATTTCGTCATGAGTAGAAAGTAGATATCTCTATCTATTTCGCTGAGACTTTCGAAATTCCCCTGCCCTTTTGCTATTACCACATCGGAATTGTAAAGGATTTTTCTGAATTCGGGAGTGATTTTATCTAACAAAGTTCCAGGGGCATCAGTGCCGCTTTCTATGACTGTGGCAACTTTATCAATACCTATGAGTTTCGCTTCTCTTGTGGTTACGTCGTTCAAAACCGGCGTACTTCTCACAGCAAAGTATTTTACCGGCACACTGATTACTTCTAAAAAGAGTTTATCCAGGACAACTTCTCCACAGTTATCACCAATTAAAAGCAAGTTTTTAGCATTTCTTAAATCTTCTGCTAGTGCTTTCAGATGATCAATTGCAAAATCTTTTCTTATGGAATCTCTCAGTGTTTTCATTACATTGATTTCATGGCCTGGTGCAAAATCTATAATATTTCCAGCGACTGAAAATCTCAGAGCGGTTTCGATAGGGTCAGGAGATTTCATGACCTCAGTCTTTAGCTCGTCATACAGAGAAAGAAGGAGCTCGTTAGAAGAATCTTTGATTTCTCGATAAAGGTCAACTTCACCAAAGAATTTTATTATAAGCTCCCTTATTTCTCTACCCATATGGACAGGTGTCATTTCAAAAGTTTCAAGTTCCAGGAGCCTTTTCATATAGCTTTTAACAAGCTTTTCTTGCTTTCCAGAATCGATGTTTGCTTTCTTCAAAATGCGTATCAATGAGTTGATATTACATGGGATACATTCGATGGAACTTCTCACAAAATCATCTCCTTATACTTTTCTTTTCTTTGATTTTATCATTGGGAGTGGTAGTGGTTCATATGACAACATTTACAATGTGAAACAAAATGCGTTATCATAACTATGAATAAAGGAAAAAAGGAGATTAATCATGATAGACCTTCACGTTCACACACGGTTCTCACCGGATGCAGAACCTACAATTGAAGAAGTGGTAAAAACTGCTGCAAAAAGGGGCATCAAAATACTTGGTATCAGTGACCACTATGAACTTGGCCCAACGTTGGAAGAAGCAGAAAATTTCGGTGATCCGCTGCTTTATCTTGAGGAAATCGAACGAGTATCAAAAGAATATCCCCTTAAAGTGCTTAAAGCCGTAGAACTTGGCATTCAAAGCTATACGGATAATTCCATTTTGAATGGGGCTTTTGATTATTTTATTTACTCTGTTCATGAAGGTCCGGATTTCCCTAATCCCACCGAACCTGAAAAGTTGTGGAAAGCCTATTTGGAAGAATCAATTGCAGCGGTGAGGACGCTTAAATTTCCCGGTTTTTTCGGGCACCTTGATTTTTTAAGGCGCTTTATTCCCGGCTATGCTCCTCTCGAGCCTTCTCCGCTATTAGATGAGCTGTTAAGACTCTTAGTAAAGAAGGAGCTTGGGTTAGAAATAAATACATCTGGATTGAGAAGAGAATTTAAAGAAGTCAACCCACAACCCTGGATTATCGAAAGGTATCTTTCCTTCGGCGGGAAATATCTTACTATTGGCTCAGATGCCCATAGAACGGAGGATCTCGGAAAAGGGTTTGATGAAGCTCTTAAAATCGTCAAATCGCTGGGAGTAAAAGAGATTTTCTACTGTGAAGATGGAAATTTCATTCCCATACCAATATAAAGCTTTCCACCGTCTTCGTGATGTTCTATAATAAAAGCAATTGATTGAGTGAAGGATGGTCATGTGGCTTATCTTTATCTTGGTATAACATTGTTCTTTTTTTCCTCTATGGAAGTGATTTCAAAACCTCTTATGGGTTCTGTTGACCCCTTTTTTCTCACCTGGTTTAGATTTTTTGTGGGTGGCCTTTTTTTGCTGCTTTTCGTGAGAAAGAGACTCTCGCTCAGGAGCGTTTTGCTTCTTGCCACTGTCGGTTCAATGAATTCTATCGTTTCCATGACATTACTCCAGCTGTCTATAAAGTACGGGAATGCTTCCACAGCTGCGACTCTTGTATCCACTAATCCATTGTTTGTTTCACTACTTGTTTTTATTGCTGGAGAGAAATTAGAAAAGAGAAAATTCTTTGGCGCTTTGCTTGGATTAATGGGAATAATTGTTTTTGCCTATGGAAAAATAGTTGGAGACACCTTTATAGGTATATTTTTCGGTGTTTCCGCTGCATTATCTTTTGCGTTGTATTCGCTCATTATGAAAAGATTCATTGTAAAATACGGAGCATTGGTTAGCACCGCATATTCTTCTTTCTTTTCCAGCATTTTATATGGAATGTTGCTGGCTATCACCGGGAAACTCTCTTTTCCAGAGCTTTCTTTTACAGGTTGGTTGGGGGTCCTATATCTTGGTATAGGAGTAACAGGGGTTGCCTATTTGACGTTTTTTAAAGCAATGGAAAGTCTTGGCGTTTCTGCGGCAAGTCGAGTCTTCTATTTAAAACCCATCGTATCCACGCTTTTCGCTGTTGCTTTTCTCTCTGAGCAATTAGGTGTGATAAAAATAATAGGGACTGCTATTGTTATCTTTTCATTGTTCCTTTGAAAATAGGAGGCATGAATATGAGCAAATTCATTGATCTGACGAGAATCATCGAAAATGGAATAGCTGTGTATCCCGGTGATGATGAGACGATTTTACGGCAGTCAAGGCATCTTGATAAAGACGGTTACAATAACCATAGGCTGGAAATAAGCATGCATAGTGGTACACATATCGATGGTCCTATGCATATGACAAACAGCAAAAAGCACATTTTAGACTTTCCACTTGAAAACTTTGTTGGAGAAGGCGTTTTGCTGGATGTCAGAGAGCAAGAAGTTATTGAGCTCAAAGAAGAGTATAAGCCTTTCATAAAAGAGAATAGCATTGTTCTTCTTCATACCGGATGCGATGAAAAATTCGGGACTGAGGAGTATTTCTTGAACAATCCTGTTGTAACAAAAGAATTCGCTGAGTTTTTAGTAGAAAGAAAAGTAAAAATGCTGGGACTTGATTCGGCTTCTCCAGACAGGTATCCCTTTGAAATACACAGGATACTCTTTTCTGGCGGTGTGCTCATCGCGGAAAATTTGACAAATCTCGACAAATTGATTGATGTAAATATCTTTGAAGTGATAGCTCTTCCGTTGAGAATAAAAGCCGATTCATCTATCGCTAGAGTAATTGCGCGTGTACCAGAGTAATCTAAAAACCAGCAGATCTTTCTTTGGCATTTCTGCTTAGTTTTTCAATTGCTGTAATATATTTTGACACCTTTTCATCCAGGTGCATCGGATAGTTGTACCCAAGGGACTTTGCCAGTTCAATTCCGAAATAGCGAAAAAGCTCTATCAGCTGAAACATTGCATCCAAATTTTCCTTAAGCTCTGAGCCGAAAAAAGTTTTTTCAAGCCTTTCGTACAATTCAGGCTCAAGATAGTGCTTGTACCACCTGCCGTGTTTTCCGGGGTTTACACTCCAGTTGTGTCTCATTCCGATATACCAATTGAGCACTTTTTCAAAGAATCCAAACCTTATGTGCTCCATCATGTATTTAGCGAAAAACAATTCATCGCGCCAGAGAGCTTTGGGGACGTATGTGATATCCCACCAAAATTCCCTAACTTGTGTGAGGAATTCTGCTTCTGTTGGCGGTGAAATATCATATGCCCTGTGAGTTGGAGGTTTCAATTCTTTAGTCAATCTGTCTTTGTCCAGCAGGACTTTATATCCTATATCCAAAGAATCAGGAAGAATTGCTGTTTTTGAAATGAGCTCTAAGAGCTCAATCGGCCAGAGGCTGAAATCTATCCTGATACCATCACTGTATTGCATCAGTCGGGTGTATGTTTTTACACCACCGTGTTCCTTCCAAATGAATTCGTCTTTGAAAAAGGTTATCACCTCCCCGAATTTTGAAACCCATGAATCATCACCTGCATACTCAGGCAAGTCGTTTACCACAAAGATTACATCATAATCAGAGAGGATATCCGTAAAAGCTCCTGGATTTGCCCTTGAGCCCGTTAACAACACAGCTCTGACCTTTTCTTGCCTTTTTGCCCATTCCAATATTTCTTTAATTACTTCCATTTCCGTTCTCATGATATCCCTCCAATTGTTGCGGGCTAATTAGATTGTACACGGGGTGGATAAGAATATTTGGCAAAAAGGGTACATAGGGAATATAATTTCATAAACAGATTTTGAGGGGTGAAAGAAATGATATTTAAGGAACTTGGAAGCACCGGTGAAAATATACCCGCTCTTGGTCTTGGAACATGGGGGATAGGCGGTTATGAAGCACCAGATCACTCAAGAGATAAACAAACAATAGCATTGCTTGAAGAAGCTATCGAAATGGGATATACCCACATTGATACAGCAGAATATTACGCGGCGGGTCACACTGAAGAACTGATTGGAGAAGCCATACAATCTTTTGCAAGGGAAAAGCTATTTATCGTATCAAAAGTATGGCCTACCCATCTATCATCAAAAGACCTGCCAAAAGCGTTGAAAGGAAGTCTGAAAAGGCTTAATACCGACTACATAGATCTTTATCTGATACACTGGTACAATCCCGATCTTCCGCT
>Ga0190330_1000320_pt1 | contig 13520 bp, 9 predicted proteins | sample 48720434_MG_FD_161654 | JGI IMG/M metagenome (GOLD analysis project Ga0190330, IMG submission 161654) | Hydrothermal vent sediment bacterial communities from Southern Trench, Guaymas Basin, Mexico - 4872-04-3-4_MG | ecosystem: Environmental > Aquatic > Marine > Hydrothermal vents > Sediment ...
GGGAAGGGTTTGTTTTACTTTGTCAATGGGTACTCCCATGGATTGAGCCAGCTCCTCTGGTGTGGGAGTCCGTTCGTTTTCCTGTTCGAACTGGTTCTGTGCTTTGTGGAGTTTCTGAAGGGTTCCCGACTGGTTCAGCGGGATCCTTACCACACGTCCCTTTTCTGCAATGGCCTGCAGGATGGACTGCCGGATCCACCATACGGCATAGGATATAAACTTGAAGCCACGTGTTTCATCGAAACGCTGGGCTGCCTTGATCAGTCCCAGATTCCCCTCGTTGATCAGATCGGGCAGACTCAGTCCCTGCCGCTGGTATTGTTTGGCAACGGAAACTACAAAACGCAGATTGGCCCTTACCAGCCTGTCCAGGGCTTTCTGGTCACCTTCCCTGATACGGCGGGCCAGTGCGGCTTCCTCTTCCACACTGATCAGCTCTTCTCTGGCAATGTCCTGCAAATACTTGTCGAGTGATGCGCTTTCCCTGTTGGTAAATGATTTTTCAATCTTTAACTGCCTCATGTCTTTCCCCTCCTTTCCAAAATAAATTTAATAAATTCATGAACGGATGTCAAATCTTTACAGGATTGGTTTTCTTTTTCTCCCCCGAATTAGAACGTTTTCAGGACAAAATTGTTTCCTATTTCATAATTATTTATATAATTTGGTTCCCTGAGCGGGCTTTTGCTATGTGCCGGCTCCGTGAGGGAGATGCATAAAAGGACAGGATGGTTGCGTGCTATGGTATGGATAAACCTTAAAATTCGTTAAAATTCAAAACGATACGTTTTGTTGAGCGGAAAATAACGGACAGTATTATATCAGGTGGCAGATCGAAAGAAAGAAAAAAGGATGAACGCAGAATTGTTGCTCGACAGCTTGCCGGGCATGGCTTTTCGCTGCCTGGACGATGTAAACTGGACCATGCTGTATGTGAGCAGGGGATGCATGAAATTGACCGGTTTTCAGCCCGAGGCGCTGATCGGAAACCGGGATTTTCCATATGAGCACATTATCCACCCGGATGACCGCAAAAGAGTTAGGGAGGAGATACATGCCGCCTTTTCACAGGGGCGGAGCTACGAACTTACCTACAGGATCAGAACAAGTGACCGAAAAACCCGCTGGGTGTTGGAAAGGGGGCACCGTTCGGGAGAGGTTTACAAGGGGAAAGAGATTATCGAGGGAGTGATTGTGGATATCACAGAGCGGAAGGAGACTGAGGAGCGCCTGGCGGCAAGCGAAAATCTGCTGAGAAGTGTTCTGAGAAGCATTCCCGGGGGGGTGGGCATGGTCAGGAACCGGGTTCTGATCTGGGTGAACGATACTTTTTGCCGGATGCTCGAACGTCATGAAGAAGAACTGATCGGGAAGAAAACAGCGGTACTGTATCCTTCAAAAAAGGAATATGAATGGGTAGGACAGGAACTGTACGCTGCTCTGGAAAAAGATGGTTTTGCCGCTCAGGAAGCCGAACTGATAACCGGTTCCGGAGTCATCCTTCACGTCATTTTTACCATTACCTATATCAATCCGAAGAAACCGGAGGAAGGAGCTGTATTTGTGATGACTGATGTTTCTGGCCTGAAAAAGGTTGAGCGGGAGCTGAGGGAAAGTGAAATGAAATACAGCCAGCTGGTACGGTCAAACCCCGATTCCATCATGGTTGTTTCCGGGGGGAAATATGTTTATGTTAATCCGGCCGCTTACAAAAAGCTGGGCTATAGGAATGCGGAAGAAATGGCAGGTCTGGAAGCGGATAAAACGGTGCACCCCGATTTCAGGATCTTTATCAGCAACCGCAGAAAAATGGCCCTGGATGGTGAGGTCAATCCGCCTGTTTTGATCCGAATGCTCAAAAAAAACGGGGAAACCCTGTGGGCTGAAACCTATTCCCTGCCCATGATATACGAAGGGGAAAAGGCCGTGATGGTCATCGCCAAGGATGTTACCGAAAAATTGAAGGCGGAGGAGAAACTCAGGCAAAGCGAAACCATTCTGAAGAAAATCTACGATAATACACCGGTGGGATTGGGGATTATGCAGAACAGTGTGCTGAAACGCGTGAACAGGGGTTTTACCCGGATGACGGGATACAATGAGGAAGAACTGGTGGGCCGTTCGGCCAGCATGCTGTACAATAGTGAAGAGGAGTATAACCGGGTGAGCAAACTGATTGAAAAATACAAAACCGACCGGTCGTTCCAGCCTATTGAAACGGTAATCAGGCACAAATCAGGGGAAGAAGTGCCCATTTACTTTCAAACCTTGCCGGTTCTGGCCACCGACCTGATGGGGGAAATGGTGTTTTCCGTGATCGACCAGACACCCATCCGCGAGGCTGAAACCAAAATGCAGCAAAGCCAGGCCACATTTCAAACATTCATGGATAACCTGTCGGCCAGTGCCTATATCAAGGATGAAATGCTGCGGCATGTTTTTGTGAACCGGCACCTTCTTGATACGGTAGGTCTGAAAGAGGAGGAAATCATCGGAAAAACGGGGCGGGAGATATTCCTGCCTGCCACTGCCGAAACCATAGAACAGATGGACCGGACGGTTCTGGAAAAGGGGAAAACGGTCACCCGCGAATATCCGGTTATTCTTCCCGGAGGAGAAACTTCCTGGCAGTATGATATCAAATTCCCCCTCACGGGGATGGACGGGTCCCGCATGGTGGGAGGGATCAGTGTAGATATCAGTCGGAGAAAAGAAACCGAGGAAAAACTTCGCAAAAGCGAGGAACAGTTCCGCGCCCTGGTTAACTCCGTGGAAGACATCATTTATACCCTGGATTCCCATGGCCGGCATACGGGGCTCTACGGACGGTGGGTGGAAAAATACGGGGCTAATCCCTCCGATTATCTGGGGAAAAGTGCGGAGGACATATTCGGAAAAAAAGCCGGAAGGGTTCACATGAAAGCCAACAAAAAAGCCCTGAAGGGTGAGTTTGTGGTATATGAGTGGGAGGTCGGCGAAGGGGAAGGGAAAAAATATTTTCAGACATCCCTCAGTCCCTTCCGTGACGTGAAAGGGAAGATCACCGGCCTGGTGGGGATCGGCCGGGATATTACGGAACTCAAAAGGGCAGAAGAACGGTTTAGGGAAAGCGAAAAAAATTTCCGGGCCTTCATGGACTATATCCCTGCCTATATTGTTTTGAAAGACAGTCAATTGAATTATATATACGCAAATGAGCGGTTGACCGCTGATCTGGGAATTACAGGAGACGAACTGAAAAGCCTGAAGGATACGGATCTTTTCGAACCGCACGCGGCCGAGACCATCCTCCGGCTGGAGAAAAAAGTGCTGAAGCAGAAAAATGTTCAGGAAATCCCCGGGATCAGGATCAGGTGGAAAAACCGGGAGCGATGGCTCCGCGGGGTGGTATTCCCGGTCAATCTGTCGGGCAATGAAGAATACGTCGGGGAATTCTATATGGATATCACCGCCCATAAGCTGGTGGAAGATACGCTCCAGCAGGTTCTCCAGACATCCGATGATATTGTCCGCACCATTCCTTCCGGGCTGTTTTTCTACGGCCTGGCCGGGAAGGAACAACTGATCCTTGAAGGGGGAAACCCCCAGGCCGCCCGCATTACGGGAATGAAGATAAAACAATGCATGGGCAAGACGTTTGAGGAGGTCTGGCACGATAAGGCCGTAGAAACCCTGAAACAGACTTTTCTGAAAGTCATAGAAACGGGGAGCACATACTATAATGATGATTTTCAATATGAAGGGAAATATTTCAAAAGAACCTTCCGCATCAGGGCCTTCCGTATGCCCGGGCAGCGTTTGGGTGTGGCTTTTGAAGATATAACGGAATTCAAGAAAGCGGAGCAGCGCCTTCGTGAAAGCGAAAAAAAATACCGCGAACTGGTGGAAAAAGCCGGAATCGGTATCCTGATCGACGACCGGGAGGGGAAGGTAACCTATGCCAACCGGGTGCTCGCAAGAATGTTCGGATATTCGATAAAAGAAATCAGGCAAATAAAACATACGGATCTGTTTTCCCCTGAGGATGCCTCCAGGATCAGAGAATACCACCAGAAAAGAATGGCCGGGAGGAAGGGCCCTTCCCGGTATGAACTGAGGGGTGTCAGAAAGGATGGGAAAATATTCTGGATCGAAGTACAGGTTAACCTGCTGAAGGAGGGAAATGAGATTGTCGGAACCCGCAATTACCTGTGGGATATTACGGAAAGAAAGAAAAGGGAAGAGAAGCTCAGGGAGTCGTACCGGCAGATACGCGAGCTTAGCCATCGTCTGGATTCGGTGAGAGAAGAAGAACGAAAAGAAATTGCCCGGGAAATTCACGATGAGCTGGGGCAGATCCTTACCGCTTTGAAAATCGACATCTCCTGGCTGGAAAAACATAGCGGCGCGGATGAGACAGATTATCCGATCAAAGTCCGGTCCATGAAAGAAATGACCGACATGGCGATCAAGAGTGTACAACGGATATCGGCGGAACTGCGGCCCAGCCTGATCGACGATCTGGGGCTGAAAGACGCCCTGGAATGGATGATGAACGATTTGCAGAGAAGATCGGGAATCCATATGCAACTCGATTTTGTGCCCGAGTTATCATTTATTGACCCGCAACAGGCCATTACCGTTTTCCGCCTGGTGCAGGAGGGACTGACCAATGTGGTAAGACATTCGGGAGCTGACCGGGCCCGGGTTTCCTTTGCGGTCAGGGAGGGCATGCTGAAAATCAGCATTGTGGATAACGGGAAAGGCATTGAGAAAAAGAAAATCCAGTCATCCGAATCGCTGGGCATTATGGGCATGCGGGAGCGGGCCCTGTTGTACGATGGCCATGTGCTGATATCCGGGGAAAAAGGAGTCGGAACCACAGTTACTATCCAGGTGAAATTCCATAAACAGGAACTGCCATGATCAAGGTGCTAATCATTGATGATCATCCCATTGTCAGGCAGGGGATATCCCAGATCCTCTCGGAACTCGACATGGTGGTGGAAACCACCGGGGCCGGAACCGTTGAGGAAGGACTGAAACGGTTCCTGAAAGAAAAATTCGATGTGGTGTTGCTCGATATCAGCCTGCCGGGACGGAGCGGACTGGATGCCATCAAAGATTTCAAAACGATCGGGTCGTCGGTTCCCATACTGATGCTGAGTATGTTCCCCGAAGAACAATATGCTATCAGGGCCCTCCGCTCAGGGGCTTCAGGCTACCTTACCAAAGACAGCGCCCCCGATGAGCTGGTTGCTGCTGTAAAAAAAGTGCTCAACGGGGGGAAATACATTACCCTTTCCCTGGCCGAGAAAATATTCGACGGTCTGAGTGGTTCCGGTGAACCCACCCGGAAACTGTCTGACCGGGAACATGAGGTGCTCCTCGGAATAGCCCGGGGGAAATCCATCCGTAAGATCGCAGCCGACCTCCACTTGCATGAAAAAACAGTCAGTACCTACCGGGCTCGTATCCTCGAGAAGCTGCGGCTTTCCACTAATGCCGATATTATACGCTATGCCATCAGGGAAGGACTGGTGAACTGACGGAAGACAGCGGCATGAATCCCTGCTGATCTTTACGCAACACCCCCATTTCTTACAGAAAGGTAAGTGTTTTCCTACACCCGATTGAGCGTATGCCTTACATTTATTTAGGGTGCAGGTTTACGGGGAATTACGTGAGCAATAGCTATTTTAATAGCTTGGGATACAGAATAGCAATATCTCTAATTGACACAGGCATGATGGTCGTAATTATTGACAGGGCCCGGCTGATCTTGTCCCGGATGGCAGCCATCCTGGCAGAGACCGATGAGGTGGATGACATTGTAAAAGTGGTTAATCCGGAAAGGGCGAAAGAAAAGCTTAATGCAGCATAAACCCGATGTAGTGATCATGGATTTGAACCTGAGCGGAATCGACAGTCCGGGGTTGATCACGGAAATTTCCCGCGTCAACCCGAAGATCAGGTGGATCGGGCTTACCAGCTATGCGGTAGAGCAGTTCCGCAAAACCTGCCGGGGTGGAATACTGCCTGGATAAAAACCATGAATTTGAGCAGATCCCTGATTTGCTGAAGAACATTAGAATCCATAATGCCGTGGGAAATGACTGAACAAACAAAATGGAATGGGGGTGGGAATGGAAAAGCAATATGCGGAAAAAATATTCGAACTGTTTCATCAACTGGATCCGGCGAAAGGCGGGAAAGGCCTGGGACAGGCCATTGTACGGCGTGTAGTGAGCCGTCATAACGGGTCGGTAACAGCCGATTCCTCTCCAGGGGAGGGAACGGTTTTCCGGATATGGAATTTTAATAACTTTTAGCCCATGAATACGAATAAGGAGGTTGTAGTACTGATTGCCGAAGACAATCCGGGCCATGCACGGTAGATTTTACGGAACCTGAGAGAAGCCGGTGTGACCGATGAAATTGTCCACATATACCCGTGATCATGATCACCACTACCGACGATCCCCGGGAAGTGTCCGGATGCCACCGCCCGGGCTGTAACAATTTTATATCGTAACCGGTTGATTACAAAAAATTTGAAAAACCATATGGCAACTCGGACTGTTCCCCCATATAATAAAAGTTCCTTCACGGAATAAACGAAATATTTCCGAATGGTTGTCAGGTATTGTTTTGTGAACGAAAATTTCGTGAATGAATAATGGTCAGAAAGAAACAAACCCCGTTCAGGATACTGGTTATTGAAGATGACCGGGGGCTGAACCGCCTGGTACAGAAAATTCTGGAATCGGAAGGGTATGCTACGGAGGGTTGCCACACCGGAAAGGAAGCCCTGGAATGGATGGAGAGGGAAGAATTTGATCTGTTGATGGCCGAGTATGTGCTGGCCGATATGTCGGCAAAAGAGCTGCTGATGAAGATCATCCTGCTCGACCGGATCGTTCCTTTTGTCATCATGACCGGGTATGGCGATGAGCAGGTGGCTGTTGACATGATGAAAATGGGTGCCCGGGATTACCTGGTGAAAGGGCCCGATTTTCTGAATTTCCTTCCGGCCAAGATAAACAAGGTGGTTGCCGGAATACGCACCGAACAGAAACTGTTCCGTTCGCGCATCGCCCTGAGGGAAAGCGAGCAGCGTCTGAGCCGGATACTCGATTCCATGGACGACCTGGTAATGATCTGCAACGCGGAAGGCAGGGTGGAATATGCCAACCGGGCCCTGAAGGAGAGCCTGGGGGAAGAGATCACCGGCAGGAATTGTTATGCAGCCCTGTACGGTTTTAACAAACCCTGTGCATGGTGCCGGAAAGATAAAAAGGAGCTCAGAAATGGGGAAATCCGGCTTCCGCATAACGGCCGGCACTACCAGTGGTCGTCAACCCCTATTGAACTGGCCGGGGGCCATACCAGCCGGCTTAACATTTTCAGGGATGTGACCGATCTTATTAAAGCCCGTGAAGAGATCAGGGCTTCGGAAGAAAAATACAGGATCCTTACCGAAACTTCAAATAATCTCATCTGGCAGGCGGACAGAGACCTGAACATAACCTACCTGAGCCCCTCGGTGGAAAAAATATTCGGATACAAACCGGAAGAGCTTACCGGGAAAAACGTTACGGACATCCTTGCCGGTGAAGAGATTAAGAAACTCAGGACGATTTCTGAGGAAATTACTTCCTCATCCGGAGAGCCTGCCGTTATGAATTTTGAAGTGACTTCAGCCAACCGGCCGGGGAAACGGATCCCCATGGAAGTGTATGCCCGAGCCCTGTTCGGGGATGACGGTCAGATCGTTGGCTTCCAGGGGACAGGCTGTGATATCACCGACAGGAAAAAGGCCGAGAAAGCCGAGCAGATAAATCTTGACCGGTTGCAAAGCCTGTTGAAGATCACGGAAATGAAAAGCGCCTCTGCTTTCGATATACTGGATGCCACCCTGGAAGAAGCCGTGCGTCTGACTGAGAGCAAAATGGGGTATATCTGCCTGTACGATGAGCAAAAAAAGGAATTTACCCTGAATTCCTGGTCGAAAGATGTCATGCAACAGTGCACCGTAATGAAGAAGAAAACCCGGTATCATCTCGAAAAAACCGGGTTGTGGGGAGAGGCGGTGCGCCAGCGAAGACCGGTCATTACCAATGACTATAAAGCCGCCAATCCGCTGAAAAAGGGGACACCGGAGGGGCATGTCCCGATGGTAAGGCACATGAACCTGCCGGTGTTTTGGGATGACCGTATTGTTGCGGTAGTGGGGGTGGCCAACAAAGAAACCGATTATGACGAGGCCGATGTGGTACTACTTCAACTGCTGATGGACACAGTATGGAAAATGAAAGAACGGAAGGTGCAGGAGGAGGAACTGAAGCAGACCAAAAAATGGTCCGAGGAAAGTAAACGGCTGAAAACCCGCTTCCTGGCTAACATGTCGCATGAGCTCCGCACACCGCTGAATGCCATCATGGGATTTTCAGCATTAATGAAAGAAGCCCGGTCGCAGGATGAGATGCTGGAATTTGCCGGGATCATATACCAGAGCGGGGAGAAACTGCTGGAACTGATCGACAATCTTTTCTTTCTGTCGGCCTATGAAAGCGGAAACCTGGAAGTGAACCCGGTTGATTTCAACGCGGCCGATTTGTTAAGGGAAATTGCCAGGGAACAAAAACTGGTCCGGGAAAAGGAAAAAGAAGGCAGGGTCAGCCTGTTCCTCGACATACCGGCTGAGGTGGAGGATGCCGTAATGTGCCAGGACCTGCCCAAATTACGGCTGGTGTTGGTACAGCTGGTAAAAAACGGTTTTATTTTCACCTGCGAAGGCTATGTGAAATTGTCACTGGAACGGAAAGATCCGGAAACCCTCCTGTTTCGTGTGGAAGATACCGGTATCGGCATCCGGCCTGAAAAGCAGGAGATCATTTTTGAGAAATTCCGGCAGACCGACGAGTCCAATACCCGGATGTTCGATGGTCCCGGCATGGGGCTTTACATTGCCCGGAGCCTGGTGGAAATGATGGGTGGTAAAATTAATGTGGAATCCGTTCCCGGTGAAGGTTCTGTGTTTACCGTTCAATTGCCGGTTCGTTATGACCAGGCCGGGGAAGAAAAGGTAGTTGCGAAATCGACCTCTGTACAGGAAAAACCGACCATCCTGGTAGTGGACGACGAAGCCGATAATGCCGCATTGCTGGAGATCCTGTTGCGCAGGGAGGGTGTCGATGTGGAGGTGGCTGCGAACGGAAAAGAAGCAGTTGAAAAAGTGCGGAACGGCCGGCGTTTCCATATGGTGCTAATGGACCTGAAAATGCCTGTGATGGACGGGCTTGAAGCTACGCGGCGCATCAAGGAAACACATCCCGACATTCCGGTCATTGCGCAGTCGGCTTTTGTGGCTTCCGAAGAAAAAAAGGAGGCCAGGGAAGCAGGATGTGATGCATTTCTAATCAAGCCGATTAACCCGGAAGCACTCAAAAAGCTGATGAATGTATTTGGCATGAGGGGGAATTAGTCATAAAATAAATCAGAGTATCTTATGAAAAGAAGCTGGATATGGTGGATTACTTTACTGGCCGTTGCTTTTATCTGGCTGGCCCATTCGCTGATACAGGCCCTGCTGGTGGAAAGCATAACCCTGGGGCAGTCTCTTGCGCTGAAAGTCCCTGCCGACGATATGGTGTTCCGGTTGTTCATTGTATTGCTGGTGGCCCTGCTTGGAGTGAGAACCTACCGCTTGCCCCGTTATTTAAGCAAATTTTCCGGCGCGGAGCTGCCTTTTCCCGATAGACGATCCGGAAACCTGAACCCGGCTACCCGAACGCGTATTTCACGGTTCGTGCATGAAGTACGTACCCAGCTGAACAACATTGTGGGTTTTTCCCAGTTGCTTGATAAAAAACCGCTCAGCGACAAGGACAGGAGCCGGTATCTTCAATACATCGAAACCAGTAAACGGGCCATGGGGCGGGCTGTAGACGAATTGTATGCTTACCAGCGGGCCCAGACCGCCAGGCAAAAAACACCGGAGCTTGCAGATATCTTTCCACCGGATAAGTGGAAAGGGAGAACCATCCTGGTGGCAGACGATGTGAAAGCCAATTACTTGTTGCTCAATCTGGCCCTGCAACGTTCCGGAGCCGAGGTTCTCTGGGCCAGGAACGGAAAAGAAGCCGTAGACCTTTTCAGGGAAACGGAACAGGTAGATCTGGTGCTGATGGATATCCTGATGCCCGAGATGGACGGGTTCGAAGCCACCCGTAAGATCAAGGAAATTAATCCGGAAGTTCCCGTTGTGGCACAGACCGCTTATTCATATGATGAAATGGCGGTGAATTACGGTGCGGCTCCATTCGACGGATACCTGATCAAACCCATCTGGCACGTGGACCTGTATCATAAATGTTCACGGTTTCTTGAAAAAGGATAATTTCTGTAAGCAGTTGCGAAATGACCCTGGCAGGGGAATATACATCATGCTGAGTTTAAAACACATATTCCGCTTCATTCTGTGGCTGGCCCCGGGGGTTTTTGCTCTTTCTGCCGGGGCTCAAGACGATGTGCGGACCTTCAGGAGGATATTCAACGAGGCCGAATCGGTGATGCTTTACCTGCATGATCATGAAAAAGCCCTGCCGCTGTACCTGATCCTGAATGATATGGATAAAGAAAATGCCCATATCATGTATAAGATAGGGCTGTGCTACCTGAACATACCGGGAAAGAAAAGCGAAGCTATTCACTGGTTCCGGAAGGCCACAGAAAACATTAGCAATAATTTCGTGCCGGTGCATGATGAACGAAAAGCCCCGCCCGAAGCATGGTTCTACCTGGCCAGGGCTTATCATGTAACAAGCCGGCTGGAAAAGGCTATTGAAACGTATCAGGTGTATGCCGATGAAGCGGGCCTGTCGGAATATTACGATATGGCATATGTACGGCAACAGGTGGAAGGTTGCCGGCTGGCACTGGAAATGCAAAATGATCCGGTTCCTGTGAGGGAAACTCTGTTACCCGAAACTGTCAATGCCTTTACGGAAAATTTCAATCCCGCCCTCTCGGGTGACGGCAAGCACCTGGTATACACGACACGAAGCGGGGACGAGAACCGCATAATATATTCCCAAAGAAAGGGAGGAAAGTGGGAAGAAGGGATGGATATTACCCCGGAGTTGGGGGACCCGGGGATGATGGTAACTTCTTCCCTTTCTTTTTACGGGGATAAACTGGTGATTTTTCGGGATGATGGAGGCAGGGCCGATCTGTATGTCAGCTGCCGGAACGGAGATCACTGGAGCCCCCTGGAGAAAATGAACCGGAATATCAATACCCGCTACTGGGAAGGCAACGGTTGCTTTTCACCCGACGGGAATACCTTCGTTTTTTCAAGCAACAGGAAAGGTACGCTGGGGGGGCTCGATTTGTATTATACTGAAAAGGATGAAAAGGGTGAATGGGGGCCAGCCCGTTCTCTCGGCAAAACCGTCAATACTTCTTTGATGGACGACGCTCCTTATTTTTCAGCCGACGGGAACCGGCTGTATTTCAGTTCTCAGGGTCATCATGCCATAGGCGGGTACGATCTGTTTTTTACCGAACGCACCCAGAACGGGAACTGGGGCCGGCCGGTGAATCTGGGTTATCCGGTGAATACCACCGACGATGACCTGTTCATTGCTCCGGCAGGGGAAGGTGATACGGCTCTCTATGCACGTTTTACCGGAGAAGACATAGTGCGGAAAGGGATATACCGGATCATTCTGAGGGCTGATGAACCGGCTTCTACCCTGCAGCTTGTGGGAGAATTGCGACTGGCCGGCGGTAGAAGGGAAAACACATCGGAATGGTCGGTGGAAGTGAGCGATACCCTTACAGGGGAAACCGTGGCGAAAGTGTATCCCGATACAGCTACTGGTAGCTTTTCTCTTGATTTGTCTCCGGGAGTGTACCGGGTGGTTTTCCGGGCACCGGGGTATGCCACCAGCCAACAGATCCTGGCAGTTAGAGGAGATATCGGCTCCCGCACATTGATTATGAATACAACCCTGTATCCCGGCGGTAGCTTCAGGGGAATACCGCCTTCTCCATAATACGTATTTTGATTTCAATGAACACAGAATCAATATCCGGGAAAAAAGGGAACTCGACCGGATTGCCGCCATCCTGCTGGAATATCCGGAACTGAAATTCGAACCGGCCGGTTTTGCCGATCCGCAGGGGAATACCAGGTATAACCTGGAACTCAGCGACTGCCGGGCGCAGGCTGTGGCCGGATACCCGGTAAGCCGGGGGGGTGGACCCGGAAAGAATGATCGCCAGGGGAGTGGGGGAAATTGCGGCGGCGCCCGCTCCTGCCCCAGGATATGAAAGTTTGCAAAAAGACGCGAATGCCCTGATGAGAAGGGCGGAGGTAAGAGTCCTCGGAACAGGGGAAGACCGGGAAATTCCGGAAGAAATTTCCATTCCCGGGTATCTGCGGGGACCGTATGCCCTCAGGTATTTTGTGATCGTGATCCGTGTGGACGAATCCCTTCCCCCGGATTATTTCAGTCGTTTTTCTATGGATGAACTCAGGTATGTCAGGGAACTGAAAATGAAAGACGGATATATTTATACCCTGGGCAGTTATGCGGAGAAACCCCGGGCAATCAGGACTCTCGGTGAATTATTCCGGCTCGGGTTTGCCGAGGCAGTAGTGGTGGATCAGCACGAGCTGGAAGAAATGGTGCTGGATGCTTTGGTACACGAAAGTCTTCTGGGCCGCCCGACCATGATCACCGAAATCCCCTGGTACACCATACAGATCTATGCTTTGAAAAATACTCCTCATGAAAATGCCTTCCGCGGTCTGGACAACATCATGGTTTTCCACGGGAACGACGGGTTCTCCCGGTATACCACAGGAAAATACCAGGGATATCTGAAAGCAAGGGAAGCACTGGAAATGATTCACAAAAAGGGATACCCCGAAGCATTTGTTCGTTTGCTCGAACCGCTGTACAGGGGTCGGAACGATGACCTGCCATAAACCATCCCTGTTCTGCACAATGGTCCTGCCGGGAATGGTCAGAGCATCCGGGTCTTTTTGGATGAAAATTCCTGCCGGTAGGCTTCTTCATCTCCATAGGGAATGAATTCCCTGTGATGCGCCGGGGTCACAAATCCTTCCTTTTTCCCGTGTCGTATCCCGCACCAGTATTTTTCCGTTTCTCCAATGATTTTTACCCAGTACTGCAGGATGCCGTTGGCATATCCACAATATATACAGTTGAGTTTCTGCATGATGTTGAGATATTGCAGCCGGTGCCGGTCGATCAGTACATACCGGCTTCGTTTTACCGTGGGTATCCCGTATATGGGAAAGGAAACCCGGTGGTACAGCTCGATCCAGAAATCGAGCAGCAAAAACGGGATCACCGCAGGGTATATGAAAGGCAGTACGATCAGGTGCTTCAGAAACCGGTGAGGGGTCTTCAGGTATTTCATGCGCAACAGGGTTTGTCTTTTCGGAATAAATCTAACCACAAGTTTTCAGATCCCCAATTATCCCTGTCAGCATAAGGTGATTT
>Ga0190330_1000326_pt1 | contig 13350 bp, 10 predicted proteins | sample 48720434_MG_FD_161654 | JGI IMG/M metagenome (GOLD analysis project Ga0190330, IMG submission 161654) | Hydrothermal vent sediment bacterial communities from Southern Trench, Guaymas Basin, Mexico - 4872-04-3-4_MG | ecosystem: Environmental > Aquatic > Marine > Hydrothermal vents > Sediment ...
AGCATTCCCCCGTTTCTGCAATAACTGATTTCAGCGCTGACATTATAAGCCAGCTTTTTTTCTTCTCTCAAGGGCCACAGTCTTGAGCCGATTCCTTTTCCCACGAGATTTTCGATCATTAAGGCTTGGACATAGTTGCTTTTATTTATTGGGGGAAGCCGGTATCCTATTGAAATGAATGTCTGCTGTGTATCTCTGTTTATCTGGAATGTTTTTTGGTCAATCAAAGGAAGCATGACTTCTTTATATACAAAGGACGGACCCGTTTTTAACGGAGAAAAACATTGATTCAGATATTCGGTAATGACCTCTTTGTTCAGGTCAGATGAGACAGTAATAAGGATATTATTGGAGGTAAAATACTTTTCATAAAAACCAGTGATATCTTTTCTGCCGATCTGTTTTAGGCTGTCTTCATTGCCGTAGACAGAACCATCATATGCAGTCTCCTTGAACAAAGAGCCCTTAACCGCTTGAAAAGCCATGTTTCTGGAGACATCCTGTTCGATCTTATCTCTGTTCAGCATGTTCTCTTTGATCCGTTTTATTCGTATGGATGAAAAAAGAGGATTCAGCATGATATCAGAAATCAAAACAAGGCTGTCTTTTAAGTTTTCCGAAAGGCAGGTTACGACAACAGCAGAATAATCGTTTTCGCAAAACATCGTGAATTGAGTTGCCTGAAGCATAAAATCCTGTGCCTTTTGTCTATCAGGGATCTCAAGGGCAAGCCGGGTCGTGATGTAGGAAAGCCCTTGTTTGCTTTTGGATTCCGCAAGCTTTCCTCCTTTTATGTCAAACCGAATAACAGTGATTTGAGAAGAATCATCTTTTTCAAATAAAGCCTTCAGTCCGTTTTCCAAGTCTATTTGAATAATAGGGGAGGTCCATATTTCCTGACCGGTCGGGATTAAAGAAATTGTGGTCGAAAGGGAAAAAATCACAGAGGTAAAAATCATAAGTGAATTTTTTTTAAATCCGAGTTTCATTTTTTCTCCTCAGGCAGGATTTTCACTATGACTTTTCCTTTTTGGCTTAAGCAGCGCCCTGCTGCCTGTCTCATATCTGATGAATTTAATTTTTCTATCATTTCAAGATAATTCCCCCGGTCTTTCATTTCATTCATCAACATATATCTTACCAATGAATAACCTATGAGCAGCCCCTGTTCTTCTGTTGATTCGGTATTGAATTTGATTCTGTTTTTTGCGCTTTGCAGTATATCAAACGCATAGAATTGAGTATCCGGCTCATAGTCTGTTTTTGAATAATTCAGTCTATGAGAATTTTTCAGGTATTTTGTGATTGCTGATTCGGCCGCATTGATATCTTTGGGGTCCATTCCAATAAACAGGGTTATCGCTCCTCCGTATCTATCGCAGTAATAGGACATAATGATAGAATGAGCTGTGATCCTTCGGCTCAGTATAGGCTGGTTGATCAAAGGATTATATCCATGCCCGAATATTTCAGTCAAAAGGTCAGCGGCATACTGATCTGGGGAATTATAACCGGGTGCGTTCAATCCGATTGCCAGATAAGCCATTCCTACATCCATATTCATTTGCTTTTTTACCGTCTTTTTCAAAGGCTCTACATCCTTAAAATCTTTTTGAACAACACCGGTTTTCTGGATATTTTCCAGTATAGTGTGTGTCTTTTCTTTCATTCCGTCTATGGAGAAATCTCCCACAACAGCAAGAGCGCAATTGGAGGGCACAAAATAGTTATCATAAAATTTCATGACATCTTCGGCTGTCAGCTTTTTTATGACCTCTGTCCTCCCGTAAACGGGATTTTGATAAGCGTGGTTCTGGAAAATGTTTTGATAAATGACAGCTAAGGCTGTCTTATAGGGATCATCTTGAATTTTATTCAGCTCCTCCAGGATGACTTCTTTTTCATTGTCGAGGTCTTTTTGATTCAAGCTGAAATCAAACAGGATTTCTCTTAAGGTTCGCAAGGAAAATTCACTGTGTTCCGAAGGCACTGTCATCTCGAAAATTGAGAGATCACGGCCTGTATGGGCGTTGCAGTAAGCTCCGTGCTGTCTTAATTCCAGATAGAAATCTCTCTTTTGTGTGATTTTAGAACCTCTGAACAGAATGCAGTGCTCCAGTATATGAACAATACCATTTGTTTTTTCGTTCTCATCTTTGGAGCCGACATCAAAAGCAAAGACAAAATGGGTTAGGGGAAGGGTCGATTTTTTATAAAGAAAGACTCTAAGGCCGTTATTGAGATCAAAATTTAAACTGGAGGCTTTGTTATTTTCGGGAGATAACCAGACAGGGTGAAGAAGAAAAAGCATGAAAACAACAAAGATAAAAAAGCCTCTACCGCCACTCAAGATTTCACCCGTATTATATACTATATATCATTCTTTCATTTTATCAAGAATGAAAAATGACACCATGTTGCCATTTATAACGGAATGTAATATCATCAAATGGCGCTTGTTGGGAGATATTTTTTATGAATAGGCCAGGCAGGCTTGGCTTATTCACGAGTCAAGGTCGTTGCAGATGCGAGGCGCAGGTTATGAAGCTGTGGTATTTCACCGCGAATAGCCTGCAACAAAGCAGATGCAGTGAGATCGGCTCGCATTTTGTAAAAAATATCGATAATGATTAAAGATAAAATGAGTAAAGGTAAGTATTTATGTTGTATAAGAAGATATGAATTTCGTCAGGATTAAAATAATGATGGATTCATCGATATTTTTTATGAATAGGCCAGGCCAATGAGTAAAAAGAAAAAAAGAGAAAAAATTCTCGTTGTTGATGACGAAGAATACATTCGTAAATCCTTAAAAATGATATTTGAATATGAAGGATACACATTTCTTCAGGCTTCTACTGCAGAGGAGGCTTATAGGATCATTGACGAAACAGTAGGGCTGGACCTTATCCTTCTTGATATAAAACTTCCTGATAAAAACGGATTGGAAATACTAAAGGACCTTAAAAGAAGGCCATATTCCCCTGAGGTCATAATGATATCAGGACACGGAACCATTCAAACAGCCGTGGAAGCCACGAAACTGGGAGCATTTGATTTTTTTGAAAAGCCTCTCCACAGGGAACGGGTACTTCTGGGAGTGAGAAACGCTTTAAGTCAAAAGAAACTGCTGAGAAAATATAAAGATTTAAGTAAAAAAGCTGAAAAGCAGTATAAATTAGTGGGTCAGCACCCTCTGATGACCAAGCTCTGGGAGGAAATACTGAAAACAGCGCCCACCAATGCGACTGTCATCATATATGGAGAGAGCGGCACTGGAAAAGAATTGATCGCAAGAGCCATCCATGAAAAAAGCTGGAGAAAAGACGAAGAATTCATTCAGGTCAATTGTGCAGCCATTCCGGAGGAGCTTATAGAGAGCGAACTTTTCGGGCATTTAAAAGGAGCCTTTACAGGAGCAACCGAAAAAAAACAGGGAAAATTTGAAATGGCGGACCGGGGCACCATATTTCTGGATGAGGTCGCTGACATGAGTTTAAAGACTCAGGCCAAGGTGCTTCGGGTCCTTGAAGAAGGCGAAGTGCAGAAAGTCGGATCCAATAAGGTCGAGAAGGTGGATGTCAGGGTCATCGCAGCTACAAACAAAGATTTGAAAAAAGAGATTAAAGACGGAAGCTTTAGAGAGGATTTGTACTTTCGTCTCAATGTTGTCCCTCTTTATTCTCCGCCTTTGAGAGAGAAAAAGGATGATATCCCGCTGCTTATAGATTATTTTTGCAGGCTTTATTCCGATGAAAATAATTTCAAGCTGAAAAGATTCACTGAAGAGGCCGTAGAAATAATGAAAAAATATCCGTGGAGAGGGAATGTTAGAGAGCTGAAAAATGTTGTGGAAAGGCTTATCATAATGACGGAAAATGATATCATAGATAAAGAACAGCTTCCGGAACATATAAAAGGAGATGCAAAAATTTGTTTTCCTGACAAGAGCAGGGTCAGGACTCTTAAAGATTTCAGGGAACTGGCAGAGAAAGAATTCATACTTACAAGACTCGAGGAAAACGAATGGAACATCTCTCAGACAGCACGAAGCATAGATACGCCGAGAAGCAATTTGTATAAGAAGCTGGAACAGTACGGAATACAAATAAAGACTGGAGTGGGCGAGGTGGTTGCTCCTTCTAAAAAAGAAGGGGAGGAAAGTCCGAACTCCACAGGACAGGATGGTCGCTAACAGCGACTCCGGGTGACCGGAGGAAAGTGCCACAGAAAAGATACCGCCCTTCGGGGTAAGGGTGAAAAGGTGAGGCAAGAGCTCACCGCGCTGGTGGTGACACCAGCGGCACGGTAAACCCCATCCGGAGCAAGGCCAAATCGGCCCTGAGGAGATGGTCCGTCTCATGGGGCGGGTAGACCGCTTAACCCATTGAGCAATCAATGGGTCAGATAAATAACCACCACCCGCATGAAACAGCGGGGACAGAATTCGGCTTATGACCCACTCCAGTCCTAATCCTGATTATTCATAAAAGCTGCCGATAACATATTCCCAATCAAGCCTGTTCAATATATTTTTATAGTTTAGTAAAAAACCATATAAGAATATTTCGTTTCTTGATGCTTATACTTTTATTTTATTATCGGCAGCTTTTACCTTACAGGCGAGCCGATCTCACAGCATCTGCATTGTTGCAGGGCATTCGCGGTGAAGGACCACAGCTTCATACCCTGCGCCTTGCATCTGCAGCAAGCTTGTCTCGTAAATAACCAGGATTATAATAAAAAAAAGGCTGTCTAAAAGGGGAGGGAGGCGACGGCCTGTTTAATGAATAGGAGAACGTTTCCAGGGAAAAGGCCTAACTGGATGACTCCGTATAAACAGATAAAAAGGGCCAGAAATAAGGCGGGATTGTTCTCGTATATCTTGAAGCTGTGAGAAGGCTCCCGCATGTACATATAGACAATGATCCTTAAATAATAAAAGACCGAGATGAGGCTTGCCATGACTCCGATGATAACGAGGGGAGTCAGTCCTTTATGCACAGCTTCTGAGAAGACATAAAATTTTGCTAAAAAACCTCCCGTTGGAGGGAATCCGGCAAGGGATAAAAGAAATAAGGATAAAGTTGCACCGATCCAGGGGTAACGGAAGCCTATTCCCGCATAATCATCAAGTTCCAGGTATTCCTTGTCTTGTTTGCTTAAGGCAATAACAGCTGAAAAAGCTCCGATATTCATAAAAAGATACACAGTTAAATAAAAAACAAGGCTGTAGTAGCTCTTCGCAAGGATAGCGATCATGATATAGCCTGCATGGGCAATGCTTGAATAGGCGAGTATTCTTTTTATGTTTTTTTGCCTGAGCGCCAAGAGATTCCCAGTGATCATAGTGAGCACGGACAGGAGCCAGAGAACCATAAAAATGCTTTTAGTGTCAGTGATTTGTTTGAAGTAAGGGCCGAACAGTCTGATCAAAACAGCAAAACCCGCTGCTTTGGGGCAGACAGAGAAAAAAGCGGTTACAGGAGTGGGAGAGCCCTCATACACATCAGGTGTCCACATATGAAAAGGCACTATAGCGATTTTGAATCCAAACCCTATAATAAGCATGCCGAGACCTGAGATGACGAGGATGGCCTGGGTGGAATCAGATTGAAAATAATTCATGATGGAAAAAATCTCTGTTGATTTTGATGCTCCGTAAAGAAGGGCGATGCCGTACACCAGGAATGCCGAAGCAAAGCTTCCGAGTAAAAAGTATTTTAATGCGGCCTCTCCTGATTTTTTATCGCTTCTTTTAAGCCCCGCCAGGGCATAGCTTGACATGGAAAGTACTTCAAGACCAAGGAAAATAATGATAAGGTCAGTAGAGGATACCATGATGAGAATTCCTATGAGCGCAAAAAGAAGGAGAGAATAGTACTCTCCGTGATTCGTATTCTGAAGTGACAGATATTTCATCGAAATAAGGATGATAAGCGCGGTCCCTATGATGAACAGAAGTGATAGAAGAAGAGCCAGCCGGTCCAGGAAAAGCCCTCCGTTGAAATAGGAAAAACCTTTGTTCCAGAAAAGAACGCAGGATGTACCGCTCAATAAAAGAAAGATGATGGAAATAAAACCAAGATATTCCTTTTTTTCCCTCTTTAGAAATACCTCTAATAAAAGCACCAAAACAGATCCTGTCAGAACAAAAAGGATCGGCAGAAGTGTCCAAATATTATTCATTGTCTTCAGTCTCAGTCCTGTTTTCTTTTGTGTTATGGTTTATATCTATTTCAGAAATTTTCAAAGAGGGTTTTATATAAGCCTCTTTGTCAACCACATACGTTTCCGCTCTATGGACCTGTTTTAAAAGATGCTCGATGGAGGCATCCATTTTTCTCAGAAAAGGTTTGGGGAAGATTCCCATGAAAAACATAAGAAGGACAATAGGGACCAAAAATCCGATTTCTCTTAGTGACAGGTCTTTAAAATTGAAAATTTTCTTGTTCTCCAGAGGACCCTGCATGACCCTCTGGTACATCCAGAGCAGATAAGCTGCAGCCAGTATGATGGTGGAAACACCGAGGATAGCCAGCAGTTTACTGGATTGAAAAACACCAAAAAGGCACAAGATCTCTCCCACAAATCCGTTTAAACCTGGAAGTCCTACGGATGAGAGCATGCATATAAGGAAAAGAGCCGCGAAAACAGGCATCTGGCGGCTGACGCCCCCATAATCTTTAATCAGACGGGTGTGGGCCCTTTCATAGAGTATCCCTACGCAGAGGAACAGGGCTCCAGTGCTTAATCCATGATTGAGCATCTGATAGACAGCCCCCTCCAGTGATTCCATGTTTAATGCAAACACAGCCAGCATAATCAATCCCATATGGCTGACACTGGAATAAGCAACAAGGGATTTCATATCTTTTTGAATAAGGGCCATCAAAGCTCCATAGATGATTCCAATCAAACTGAGCACCGCAAGGTACGGAATGAATTTTTTAGCCGCATCAGGAAAAAGAGGAAGAGCAAATCTCAGAAAACCATAAGCGCCCATTTTCAGTAGAACTCCTGCCAGTATAACAGAACCGGCTGTTGGGGCTTCCACATGGGCGTCAGGAAGCCATGTATGGAAAGGAAACATGGGGACCTTTATGGCAAAGGCCAGCCCAAAAGCCAGAAAGAGCCAGATTTGAATGTTTGGATTCAGTACCAGTTGGTAGTAATCAAATATATTGAGTGAATAGGTTCCGGCTGTTTTATAAAAAATCGAATAAAGCACAAAGATAGCAACCAGCATGAGCAGACTGCCGAACATCGTAAAAATAACAAATTTCAAGGTGGCGTAAATCTTTCTTTTGCCTCCCCAGATGCCGATAAGAAAATACATGGGAATGAGCATGGCTTCCCAAAAGACATAAAAAAGGAAGAGATTCAAGGAGACAAAAACTCCGATTATGCCTGTTCCGAGAAGGAGCATAAAGATATGATATTCTTTGACTTTATCCTTGACCGAATTCCAGGAGGACAGGATGACAATAGGCATCAGAAAAGTAGTCAAGAGCACCAGAAAGAGACTGATCCCGTCAATCCCTATATGGTAATGGATTCCATAGCCTATCCATCTGGCTTTTTCAACAAATTGGGGTTCAGCTGTTTGTCCGTTAAAGTTAAAATAAAGAAAAAGAGATAAAATAAAATTAATAATGCTTATAAAGAGAGCTGTATAACGGATGAGATTTTCCTGTTTGCGGTTAATAAAGATGAACAGCAGAGCCCCTGCTGCCGGAAGGAATGTTACGATAGATAAAAGTGGTATATTCATGGTTTAAAAGATCAACAATCCTAATAAAATGACAGCTCCCAGTAAAAACACCAAAGCATAGTCTTTGATAAAACCTGTTTGAAGAAAACTCAATACTTTTCCGAAAAATCCGGTACCGGAAGCCGCTCCGTTCACAGCTCCGTCTATGATATTGATGTCAAATTTATCATAAACAAATTCAGACCCTTTAAGGGTCGGCCTCACAAACAAATAATCATAGGCTTCATCAATATAGTATTTGTTATAGAGAAGCCTGTAGAGAAACGGGAAACGCCTCACCAGTGTATGCGGAACCGAAGGTTTTTTAAGATAGAAGAAATACGCAATGAAAATACCGGTCAAAGCCACGATAACGGATATCAAAATCAAAAGCCATTCTGTCCCTATAGTCAAATGGGCCTCATGCCCCTTATGCATGATGGGCGCCAGAAAACGATCAAACCAGTTGACGTTTTTGCCCAGTACGACCGGAAGTCCGATATATCCGGCTATGACTGAGAAAAAAGCAAGGACAGCAAGCGGGACCGTCATGACCGGAGGAGATTCATGAATGTGTTTTTTAACCTCAGGTTCTATCCTTTCTTTGCCGTGAAAGGTGAGAAAAATCAGCCTGAACATATAGAATGACGTGAGAACCGCTCCCAAAATACCAAGGATCCACACAAAATACTGACCCTGTGCAAAGGCAGAGGTCAGGATGGCGTCCTTGGAGAAAAAGCCTGAAAGAAAGGGGACTCCGGCTATGGCTATGGCGCCTATGAGAAACGTGGGGTATGTATAAGGCAAATACTTTTTCAGTCCTCCCATCTTTCTCATATCCAGTTCACCCGAGAGAGCGTGCATCACACTTCCGGCTGCAAGAAACAGAAGGCTCTTAAAAAACGCATGAGTGTAGAGGTGGAATATTCCCGCTGCGTAAGCTCCCACTCCGCAGCCAATAAACATGTAGCCAATTTGAGAGATCGTAGAATAAGCCAGCACCCGTTTGATGTCGTTTTGCGTGAGCGCCATGGTTCCCGCATAAACAGCTGTGACCGCGCCGATAATAGCCACGACGGAACCGGCTGTTTCTGATGTGGTATAAAAGATATTCATCCGGGCTACCATATACACGCCTGCCGTAACCATTGTGGCTGCATGAATGAGCGCGCTCACGGGAGTCGGGCCTTCCATGGCATCGGGAAGCCAGACATAAAGCGGGATTTGTGCTGATTTTCCGGTTGCTCCCACAAAAAGCAGTATAGCGATCAGGGTCACTAAGCCATGGGAGAGGCTTCCGCCGGCTACGGCATTATTTATGTTTGAAAATTCAGTGCTTCCGACATATACAAGAATAAAGAGCATTCCTATAAGGAAACCGGCATCTCCTATCCGGTTGACTATGAAAGCTTTTTTCCCTGCGTTGGCTGCAGAATGTTTTTCGAACCAGAACCCTATGAGCATATAAGAACAGAATCCGACTCCTTCCCATCCTACGAACATAAGAACCAGATTGGAAGCCATGACCAGGACAAGCATTGAGAAAGTAAAAAGGTTCATCAGAGTAAAAAATCGGCTGTAACTTCTGTCTTCAGCCATATATCCAATGGAATAGACATGGATCAGGAATCCGACAGCCGTGACAACAAGAGCCATAACAGCGGTTAGAGGGTCGAACTGAAAGGAAAGGTTTGCCTGAAAATTTCCCGAATGTATCCAGGTGAAAAGGTTTTTAACAATAGGGTATTCCTCAGGAGATACTTTGAGAAGCCCTAAAAAAGAGTAAAGGGAGATCAGAAAGGAAATAAAGACCGCTCCGCAGGCCTGAAAGGAGATGTATTTTTTTGGAAGTTTTTCCCCGAAAACGGCAAGTATGAGAGTGCTGAGAGCCGGAACAAGAGGAATCAACCAGAATATATCTATCATTTTATCCTTTCATTAAACTGGAGTCTTCTGTTTTTATGGACTTTTTCTGCCTGTAGACAAGCAGTATTATGGCCAATCCTACGGCTGCTTCAGCAGCAGCCACTGTGATAATGAAAAATACGATGATCTGCCCGTTCAAAGAAGAAGCTGATCTGGCAAAGGCAATAAATGCCACGTTAGCGGCATTCAGCATGACTTCCACACACATGAACTGGGTGATCAAGTCTTTTTTTATAAGAAATCCAACGGTTCCCATGACAAAAAGAACAGCGCTTAATATCAGAAAATAATATATGGGTATCATTTCTCTTCCTTCTTTTTTACAAGAACAATGGCGCCGACAAGGGCAGCAATGATTAGAACCGAGGTTATCTCAAAAGGATACAGATACTTGGTGAAAAGGACCTTGCCAAGCGTCTTCGGACTGCCAAAAGATTCGATAGTTCCGGCCTTTGAAGGCACCAGAGTGTTGCTTAAAATGAAGATGAGCTCGATTATGAGAACCAGCCCTATGCCCAAGGAGGGATAGAGGATCCATTTTTTTCTCTCAGGAGAAAGACCTTTACGGATGTCGATCATCATGATCACAAATATAAACAGTACCATAATGGCTCCCGCATAGATGATGATCTGAACAGCAGCTATGAAAGGTGCGCTCATAAGGCCGAAAAGCCCCCCGGTGCACACGAAAGCAAGAATCAGATAAAGGGCGCTGTGAGCCTGGTTTTTAGACAGAATCATTCCCAGTATAGAACCTATACAGGTTAGGCTTAGTAGTATGAAAAGGAAAACGGCCATTTTTTAGTTTCCCATTATATTTTTTGGTGTTTGCTGATGTCAAGTAAATATTTCATATTAAAATTATTTGATTAAAAGTCTTTAAAAAAACATGTATCCTGTGTTATAATAATCCGAGATTGCGGGGTGGAGCAGTCAGGAAGCTCGTCGGGCTCATAACCCGGAGGTCGTTGGTTCAAATCCAACCCCCGCTACCAACCTTTTTCCTTTATTGACATCATCGCTATAAAAGAATAAATTCAGATTATAATCTATAATACCCGTATTGATTTTTGAAAGATAAGCAATAGGCATCATGCTATCTGTAATAGGAGTGGGCACTGCATCTGCTTCGTTACAGGGTACTCGCAGTGAAGGACCACAGCTTCGCACCCTGTGCCTCGCATCTGGAGCAACCTCGGCTTGTGAATAATCCAGGTTATATACAAGTCATTCTTCATAAGTTTTTAAATACTGGGAACGAAAGTAAGATTCGGCTTCTCCCATATTTTTAAAGCTCAATTCCTGGTTTTTGAAACTCAATTCACCCTTAAAATCTTCAATCGATTCATACTGATGTGCAGCCATCCAGGATTCAAGCTCGGTCAGCATGCCTTTAACGGGTTCCAATCCTTTTGCATAAAAAAGAGAACAAACCTGAACGGCAGAGGACCCTGCTAAAATCTGTTTTATCAGTCCTTTTCCATCCATGATCCCTCCCGAAGAGGATATGTCGCAGTCTATTCTGCCGGCAGTAAGCGCCACCCATCTCAATGTCCGGTTAAAGTCGCCTTTTCCTTTTGTGTTTCTTGTGGTGAGATTTTTTATATCAATATCAGGTTCGACAAACCAATTGAAAAAGACAAGTCCGTCACATCCTGCTTCCGACAGCCTTCTGGCTAAATAGGGAACAGAGGTTATCTGATGATTTAATTTTATAGAGACAGGAATAGAGACAGCACTCTTAATACTTCTGAGTATTTCCAGGTGCTCTTTTTCATATTCTTCACACGGTTTTTCAAGCTCCAAGGGAAGGGAATATATATTTAGTTCCAGTCCGTCAGCGCCGGCATCCTGAAACTGTTTGGCAAATGCAGGCCAAAGTTTGGGAGACCGGCAGTTGATGCTTGCAATGATCGGGATCTTTGATTTTTGCTTCGCTTCTTCAATCATCTGGTAAATTTTCTGAGGTCCGTATTCCAAAAGCCCTCCTTCACGAAGATAATCAACAGATTCAGGATATATATTGATATATTTGTCATACATATCTTCATGGGAGATAAGCTGTTCTTCAAAGATTGACTTTAAGACCACGGCTCCAACACCCGCTTCTTCACACTTAAGGATCCCGGATAAAGAATCTGTAAATCCGCTGCTGGCGGCAATAATCGGATTTCTCAGATTTAAACCCATATAAAGAGCTGATATATCAGGCATTTTGTTCTCCCTTTACATGTATTTTCACAGGCAATGCAAATCCTTTTTTAGAATAAATAAATGCATACAGAAATAGAATTATACTATCATTGTTTGGCAAATCAAAGTAATGGATTGATTTTATATTGAACATCCCTTTTTCAAGTGGTATAAAGGAGTTCCATCACAAAAGGCTTGCGGTTCAGACAGAAGACCATCCCTTGGGTTATGGAGATTTTGAAGGAACCATCCTGGAATGGCAGTAAGGTGCAGGACAGGTTGAGATCTGGGAAAAAGGAACTTATGCCCCCATGGGAAAAACTTCTGTGAAAAGAATTTTTATGCTAGCAGGGGATAAGCTTCAGGGGGAGTACTGCCTTATAAAACTGAAGCCAACAAATTCTGAGGACAAAAATTGGCTGTTTTTTAAAATGAAAGGCAAAAAAAAGCCCTGACCTGTCCGTTAATACTCTTCCAAATGATTGAATTCAGCATCTTCCAGCCAGGTCTCTGGTCTGGAAACAAAATTTATAATGTTTTACAGGAGAAAATAGTGGCGTTTTTCTTCCTCGGATATCTTTAAAAACAAATCCTTCTGGTCTTGGTCATCTTCTTCCTCACTGTGAGATTCCGTGAGGGATATATAATGATGAAATGCGCTTTGAAATAATCATGGAACAGATAAAAACCATAGAAAAATCCATTAAAGAAACACAACATCTCTCAAGTAAAACAGCTTCTCTTAATTACAATCAGTTAGTATCACCAATAAGGAACAACACGCAGAGGAAATACAGCATATCATAAGCCAGTATTTTTTAACTCAGCGCATAAAACAGAATGAGAGGAAAGAACCTGAATCAATAAAAAGATATATGAATCAGTTATCATTGTGTTATAAAATACTGGTACTCTTGATGAAGACCAAGCAGAGGTTGGTACTGAAAAGACACACATATTCATTTGGAAGTTCCTTTACACATTGTTTTTCCATAAATAAAATGGATTTTTTAAGGAGGTAATCATGATTGCAAAACAAAAATCACTCAAATCAGCCTTATTTGTCTTAACAGCGATTTTTTTAGTCTTTTCTCCAGTTCGGTCTTTCCAACAGGATGTCAACGAAGACTACACAAAAAAGATAAAGGAGTATACAACCAAGGATTTTTTTCTGACAGAACTTGTCGACCACCTTCCGGCTTCAGATTCTGTCCCCACACCGGAAGATATACTCGGAGTTATAGCCGGAGCCCCGGATGTGCTTCATTACACAGGAGAAATAGAAAAGTATTTTAAAGCGGTGGCTCAAGCCAGTCCAAGGATGGTTGTTTTTTCAATAGGAGAGTCTGATGAAGGAAAAAACCAGCCCACAGCAGCTTTGTCATCCGAGAAAAATCTAAAAAGAATAGAAAGGATAAAAGAAATACTAGCGAGGCTTGCAGACCCGAGAGGTCTCAGTGACTCTGAAGCTCAAGCTT
>Ga0190330_1000338_pt1 | contig 13187 bp, 11 predicted proteins | sample 48720434_MG_FD_161654 | JGI IMG/M metagenome (GOLD analysis project Ga0190330, IMG submission 161654) | Hydrothermal vent sediment bacterial communities from Southern Trench, Guaymas Basin, Mexico - 4872-04-3-4_MG | ecosystem: Environmental > Aquatic > Marine > Hydrothermal vents > Sediment ...
TGGCCCATATAGACAAAGCGAACGAAAATTCACATACAGACAAATGGCTGAGCAATTGTTAGAAGAAGGAAAAGCATACGAAGTTTTTGCATACCCTGAAGAAATCAAAAAGCTACATGATGCTCTGATGGCTATGGGGAAAGCACCACATTATACTGAAGAGATGTTCAAAGAGTTCGATACTCCAGAAAGGCGTAGGGCTTTTAAAGAAAAAGGTCTGACTCCCGCTGTCTTTTTTAAGATGCCGAGAAAGGAATATGCCTTTATAGATTTGGTAAAAGGCGAAGTTGTTTTCAAAGAAGGTTCGCTGGGCGATTTTGCCATTATGAGATCCAACGGTTTGCCAATTTACAATTTTGCCGTCGTTATAGATGACATATCAATGGAGATAACTCATGTGATCAGAGGTGATGATCATCTTTCCAATACACTGAAGCAGCTGGCTCTTTATGAAGCTTTTGGAATTGTACCACCAAAATTCGCACATGTGTCAATGATACTTGGTCCTGATGGAAAAAAACTCAGCAAAAGGCACGGAGCAACTTCTGTGGAAGAATTCCGTGACAAGGGATTTCTTCCTGAAGCCTTTATAAACTATCTCGTCCTGTTAGGCTGGTCCCACCCTGAAGGGAAGGAAATAATGTCTATCGATGAGATGATCAGGGAGTTCTCGATTGAGAGGCTTCACTCAAGCCCTGCCGTTTTTGATGTCACCAAAGCTCGTTGGATGAACGGCGTTTACATCCGCCAGGTGAATCTGGAAAGAGTTACAGAGCTGGCAATTCCCTATATAGTCGAAAAGGGTTATATGACAGAGGAACAGGCTAAGGCAAATATAAAGTGGCTTAGGAAAGCCGTAGATTCTGTGCGAAAAAGCGTTGAAACCATTGAAGAGATTCCAGAAAAACTCGAAGTCTATTTCAAAGGGCCTGAAATTATTGAATTGCCTGTGAAAACGGAAGAAGAGAAACAGGTAGTACTTGTTTTGAAAAAAATCAGAGAGCATCTTGAAGAACTCGATGTTTGGGACCATAAGGCAGTTGTAGATATTGTTAAAAGTGCGGTAAAAGAGATCAAACCAGACAGGAAGCTCTTCTATCAGACTTTCAGAAAGGTCCTTACGGGTATGGATGAAGGGCCAGAACTCGTTGAGATTCTCTTTTTGCTTGGAAAAAATAAAGTTACAGATAGGATAGATAGGGCGGTGGGCAATCTGTGCTGAAAATAACGAATACCCTCACGGGAAAAAAAGAAGAATTTATTCCAATAAATTCCGGCGAGGTAAAAATTTATGTCTGTGGACCCACGGTGTACAACTTTGTTCATCTTGGAAACAGTAGACCAGCTATTACTTTTGATGCTTTCAGGAGATATCTTGAATATTGCGGCTACAAAGTTACACTCGCCCAGAATTTCACGGATATAGACGACAAAATCATTATCAAAGCCAATGAAGAGGGTGTGGATTCACTGGAAATAGCCGAGCGTTATATCATCCAGTACTGGAAGGATTCTATGGCTTTGGGTATAAGGCCAGCCAATTTTCACCCGAGAACAACACATTATGTTGATGAAATAATCGACTTCATCGAAGATCTTATTGCAAAGGGTTACGCTTACATTTCCGAGGGTGATGTTTATTTTGACGTTTCAAGTTTTGACGATTATGGCAGGCTTTCTGGAAGAAAGCTGGAAGAACTCATTGCGGGAGCCAGAATACAACCTGGCGAAAAGAAAAGAGCACCGGAAGACTTTACACTGTGGAAAGCCGCAAAGGAAAATGAGCCCTATTGGGAAAGTCCCTGGGGGAAAGGAAGGCCTGGCTGGCATATTGAATGTTCGGTCATGTCTACCTGCATTCTTGGGAAGACCTTTGATATCCATGCGGGAGGGTCAGACCTGATATTTCCCCATCATGAAAACGAAAGGGCCCAGTCGGAGGCGAGATATGGAAAGCCCTTTGCTAGATACTGGATGCACAATGGCATGATGAGGTTCGCTGGCTCAAAAATGTCTAAATCAATGGGGAATTTTATAACAATAAAAGAAGCTGTGAAAAAATATGGAAAAGATGCCATACGTTATTTCGTGTTTTCAAAACACTATCGGTCGCCAATTGATTATTCAGAAGATCTGCTCCAAGAAGCAAAGATAGCTGTTACAAGAGGAAATCAAATATTAGATGACTTTGAACAAAGCCTGGGAGAAAAACAGCCTTTCGCCAAGAAAACCCCCTGGGTAAGCGAGAAAATAACCGAGTTTAAGACATATCTCGACGACGATTTCAACACTCCGAAAGCACTCGCGCTGATTTTTGAAATGATAAACGAAGTCGCCAACGCTTCTGAGCAGTTGCGAAGGTTGGAAGCTTTTCATCTTGTTAGAAACGAGTTTGGACCAGTATTGGGAATATTTGACCTTCCAGAAAGCGGACACTTTGATATTGATGGTCTTGTGAAAATACTCATAGATCTCAGAGATCAGTTTAGGAAGGAAAAGAACTACAAAAAATCAGACGAAATAAGAGATAGGCTAATGAGCCTTGGCATAAAGCTGATGGACACCCCTAGTGGTACTAAATGGTCATTCTGATCTCGTAACAAGCAAAAGAGTCATCCGTAAAGGGTGACTCTTTTTATTAGTATACACTTGACTATCTAACCTTTAAGATGGTATAATTTTGTTGCGAGACGTTCATTGCCCCGACGCTCCGCTAAAGCTTCCGGGGCTTTTTTCATTTCATTATGAATTTCCCCTTTAATGCATTGTCGTCATATGAATACCATGAAAAAAACGCAATTCCACTTTCTACTTCTGAACCCATCATTGCACCCAGAACGGTACCGGCATTTATAAAGAGGGAGAAAGAATGGTCAACAGGAACCTCTTTGGAAAACTGTGCAAACAGGGCATTATCTTTTAGGGGAGTCATTTGTTGAAGCCAGCTATCTGTTTCAACTTTATTAGCTAAACTGGAAATGATATATCCATTGTCAACCCATATATATAGGTCTTGCTCGGTTTTTACGGTATCTTCTTCAACCGTATATGCGATATCTGCTTCTTTCATCAGAGAGAGAAGCTCATCATAACTCCCATTAAACCCTATTTTGCTAATCAGTTTCAGAGGGAGAGGCGCAGGTGCAGTCTCGCTCTCATCAGTAGTGTCATCACCCATTTGCATACTCATAAAGCTATTCAAAAGTGCATCTACATCGAGCTCGACATCAACGAGAAGCTCGCCTGTGAGTTTGCTGGAAATTTTGTCGAAAAAGTCTTTAGATAGTGCTGGAATAGTGCTTGTAGTAAGAGAAAGATTGAACCGATCGCTCAATATGCCCTCTGCGTCAGCTATGGAACGTGTTTTTAAAGATAGTGCTGCGAAAGAAAATCTTGGATTAGCCTCCAGCTCTTTAACGGAAGCGCTTCCAAAAAGAGAGCGGAGCTTTTCGGCAGACTCAGGCGTTTTAGCTGATAATGTACCTTCACCTTTCAAGAAACCATCCTCGAAGTAAAGAACAGCCTTTTGGTCAAATTCCTCATCGCCACCTACCAGATACATGAATCCATTTGGAAAATCGCTGATGATATTAGAAACCTGATAACCTTTTTTCACGGTGGAGTACGCATCTACATCGCCTACGTAAAGATATTTTCCATCGGTGACGATTTTCAAACTGAAATTTTCAGGAAGAAATTGGGGAAGAACACTTTCAATTGCTTTCTTTGCATTTTCGGCTTTGTCAATAGGACCAAGAATCACGATGTTTTTTGCACCCGATTCCGTATTCCAAGTAGCCACGGCGAGATCGGCCGAAAAAGCACTGTAAATAGTTTGGGGATCCTGACCGTTGTTGTAAGCAGCCATTTCGATATACTGTGCTGCAATCTGATCAAGTGCCAGCTGGTTTATGAGCACATCACCGAGAGTTGTTCCCTTCAGCTTTTCATAGTTACCTTTGAGGTCTTCAATTAGAAGAACATTCAAAGCTGAGGAAGGAATTTTTGCAGCAAGCTCTTCAACTGAAGCTAAAGTAGTAATAGCTACCAAAAAAAACAGAAAAAATACAATACCCCTTTTCAATAGAACCACCTCCAACCATTTCTATTCTATATTATGACAGGCTATAAATCTTTCCCGTTCAGAAAAATTTTAACAGACTGACTGATAGTTTCCAATAAACAGTCGATACGAGGGAAAATCAAAGAAGAGTTGGCGTAAAATTGTAATATTCCATGATAATAGTTTCGCCAGCCCGTTGACTAAAACCCATTTATGATTTAGGTTTGTAACAGGATGCGTTAGGAGGGATGAAAATGGGAGAGAAGGAGTTAATGGAAAGTCTGAAGTCCTCAGAAGCAAGATGGAAAGAAAGAGTGTTGAACCCTGTTTTGAAACGCTTTCCAGAGCGGAAAAAACGTTTTGAAGCATCTTCGGGTACCGAGATTAAACAAGTTTACACGCCTTTAGACATTTCCGGATTTGATTATATCAACCAGTTGGGTTTCCCGGGTGAATATCCTTTTACTAGAGGGGTTCAGCCTACCATGTATCGTGGGCGTTTTTGGACCATGAGGCAATACGCCGGATTTGGAACAGCGGAAGAATCCAATAAGCGATACAGATATCTCCTGTCGCAGGGACAGACAGGATTGTCAATAGCTTTTGATTTGCCGACTCAAATCGGTTACGACTCAGATGACCCTATGGCAGAAGGGGAAGTGGGAAAAGTCGGTGTTGCAATCGATTCTTTGAAAGACATGGAAATTCTTTTTGACGAAATCCCTTTGGACAAAGTAAGCACCTCTATGACCATTAATTCAACAGCCGCCATACTTTTGGCTATGTACATTGCCGTTGCTGAAAAGCAAGGAGTTCCACCTGAAAAACTAAAGGGAACGATTCAAAACGATATCCTCAAAGAATACATTGCCAGGGGAACATATATTTTTCCGCCTGATCCTTCCATGCGAATCATAACCAATATATTTGAATATTGTTCCAAGAACCTACCTGAATTCAATACCATAAGCATAAGTGGTTATCATATAAGAGAGGCGGGAGCAAATGCCGTGCAAGAAGTCGCTTTTACACTGGCAGACGGGATAGCTTACGTAGAAGCGGCAATTAAAGCTGGCCTCGATCCTAATGTTTTCGGAAAAAGGTTGTCTTTCTTCTTCAATGCCCACAGCAATTTCTTCGAAGAAATTGCCAAATTCAGAGCCGCAAGAAGACTTTGGGCAAAAATCATGAAAGAGCGTTTTGGAGTAACTGACAGCAAAGCTCTTAAATTGAGGTTCCACACACAGACTGGCGGATCTACTCTTACCGCTCAGCAGCCGATGAATAACATTATAAGAGTAGCTTTTCAAGCACTTGCTGCTGTGCTTGGTGGTACGCAATCACTGCATACAAATTCCTTCGATGAGGCCCTGGGTTTGCCAACTGAAGAGTCGGTTACAATCGCTTTGAGAACCCAGCAGATCATAGCTCACGAAACAGGTGTAGCAGATGTCGTGGATGCACTTGGCGGTTCTTATTTTGTAGAATACTTAACCAACGAAGTAGAAAAGGATGCCACTGAATATTTAAAGAAGATCGATGAGCTAGGAGGCATGGTTCGAGCAATAGAAGATGGATATATTCAGAAAGAAATACTTAATTCTGCGTATAAAGCCCAACTTGAGATAGAAAAGGGGGAGCAAGTAATCGTTGGCGTTAACAAATTCACCTCGAAAGAGGACAAACCAATGAAAATTTTGAAAATCGATCCGGAATTGGAAGAAAAACAAAAGAGCCGATTGAAAAAGCTCAAAAAAGACAGAAATAACGAGAAAGTCCACAAGAGTCTGGAACAGCTCAAAAAAGTAGCTTTAGACAACAAAGAAAACCTCATGCCCTATATCATAGAAGCCGTAAAGGCATATGCTACCATAGGAGAAATTTCCAATGTCTTAAGGGAAGTTTTTGGGGAATATACAGAAGCCGTTATCCTATAAAAGGGAGTGAGTGAAATGGGGAAGAAGATAAAGGTTCTGATTGCAAAGCCCGGTCTTGACGGCCATGATCGCGGTGCGAAGGTTGTTGCCATGGCTCTTAGAGATGCTGGCATGGAGGTAATTTATACGGGTCTCAGACAATCTCCAGAAGATATCGCAAAAGCAGCATTACAGGAGGATGTAGACGTTATTGGGCTTTCCATCCTTTCTGGAGCTCACATGAAGCTCTGTCCCCGGGTATTGGAATTTATGAAGCAATATGGCATTGGTGAAAAACCAGTTTTTGTTGGGGGCATAATTCCCGAAGACGATGCTCTGGAGTTAAAAAAAATGGGTATTTTTGAGGTTTTTGGTCCCGGGACTTCTCTCGAAAAGATAATAGATAGCATGAGGAAAATCGTGAAATGACAGAGCTTTCTCTGGAGAAACTAAAAGCTGAAGATGTAAAAGAGATTTCAAAAGCCCTTACAATCATAGAAAACGACCCCATTGAAGCCAAGAAGATCGTTGGTGCCTTGGATGAAAAAGACTACTGCGTTATAGGTTTGACAGGAAGCCCGGGCTCAGGGAAATCTACCCTCACAGATAGGCTCGCTTCTTTGTTTTCTCTGAAAGAAAAAATAGGCATAATAGCCGTTGACCCGTCAAGCCCTTTTACCGGTGGTGCTTTTCTTGGTGATAGAATCAGGATGAAGAGGACAAGCAGAAACGATAATGTGTACATACGCTCTATGGCCAGTAGAGGGAAACTTGGGGGGTTGAGTCCTTCCATATACGATGCTGTTGAACTCCTGGGGCGTTGCGGATTCAAAAAGGTATTTGTTGAAACCGTTGGCGCGGGGCAGTCAGAGACTGATATTGCCAACCTTGCTGACATTGTTCTACTTGTTCTTGCCCCGGGACTTGGAGATGAAATTCAGATGCTTAAAGCCGGCATTATGGAAATAGGCGACATATACGTTGTGAACAAAATGGATATAGAAGGAGCTTCAAGATTGAAAAGTAGGATAGAAGCCGTTTTAGATTTTTCAAATCATCGGAAAGATGTAATACTGACTGATGGCATCAAAGGAACAAATCTCGAAGAACTCGCCAGATTGATAGAAAAAGAACTGCAGTTTTTGAAAGAATCGGGTAAAATCGATGAGAAGAGAAAGAAGAGAAAGCGCTTCAACAAATTGAACACCGTATTTCAAGAGCTAAAGGAACTTCCTGATGAAGCCATAGATAGACTGGTTGAAGAACTGAAAAAGCTAACGGGAGGTCGGTAGTGGTGAAGGCAGACAGGATTGACCACATAGGAATAGTTGTCAGATCCATCGAAGAAAAACTGGGTTTTTATCGGTCTTTTCTTGGACTTGAACTCGATGGCATTGAAGAATTGCCTGAAAGAGGGCTTAAAGTAGCCTTTTTGAAAGTCGGGGATACGCGAATAGAACTTCTTGAATCAACGAAAAGCGATAGTGAAATCTCTGGATTCCTTGAAAAAAGAGGGGAAGGCATTCATCATATTGCCTACCACGTGGATGATATAGTAGAAGCCATAAAAAAGGCCTCTTCAATGGGGTACCGCCCTTTGAGCAAAGAGCCAGCTGTTGGTGCTGGCGGGGTCAAGGTTGCCTTTTTGCATCCCAAAACGACAGGCGGTATATTGGTAGAACTCGTTGAAGGCAGCCATTGATGCGTTGGAGGTGAAGTATGAGAGAAAGCTTGAAAAAATACCATGAAGCGGATAAAAAGCTCTCCCTCGGTGGAGGCGAAGAACGAATCAAGAAGCAACATGAAGCGGGAAAACTAACAGCCAGAGAAAGAATTGAGCAGCTGTGTGATCCCGGCAGTTTTGAAGAGATAGACAAATTCGTCAAACATCGCTCTACTTACTTTGGGCTAGACAAAAAGGAATTTCCCTGTGACGGCGTGGTAACTGGAATAGGGGAAATTGATGGAAGAAAAGTTGCTGTTTTCTCCCAGGATTTTACCGTTCAAGGAGGATCTCTGGGCGAAATGCACGCAAAAAAGATAATGAAACTGCAGGACATGGCTTTGAAACTCGGAATCCCTATAATAGGAATCAACGACTCCGGAGGAGCTAGAATACAGGAAGGTGTGGATTCCCTTTATGGATACGGTGGTATTTTTTATCGCAACACTCTGGCATCAGGCGTGATCCCACAGATAACTGTCATTGCCGGCCCGTGTGCAGGTGGAGCTGTATATTCACCGGCAATTACTGATTTCGTCATTATGGTGGAGCACAATTCCCAGATGTTTATAACAGGTCCGCAAGTCATAAAGGCCGTTACGGGTGAGGAAATAGACAAAGAGGCTCTTGGGGGTGCTTTTGTTCACAATAGCAAAAGTGGTGTGGCACATTTTATGGAGGGCGATGACCTTTCAGCAATGAAACTCGTTAGAACTCTTTTATCTTATCTTCCCCAGAACAGCGCTGAAGAACCACCCTTTGCCAATAGCACCGATATATCAGAAGTTCCCGAGCTGAGGGAACTCCTTCCTGAAAATCCCCGTCAGGGTTACGATGTGAAGAAAATCATCGAGAAACTCACGGATAATGGAGAATACCTTGAAGTTCATGCTCATTATGCCAGAAATATTGTTACGGCATTTGCTCGAATTGGAGGAAGACCTGTGGGCATAGTAGCAAACCAGCCGACAGTACTTGCTGGCGTGTTGGATATCGACGCTTCAGACAAGGCGGCAAGGTTCATAAGGTTTCTCGATAGTTTTAATATTCCCATTATCACTCTTGTGGATACCCCTGGCTTTTTACCAGGCGTTTCTCAGGAACATGGCGGTATAATAAGGCACGGTGCAAAGTTACTCTATGCATATAGCGAAGCAACCGTTCCTAAAATCACCCTTATATTGAGAAAAGCATATGGAGGGGCTTATATCGCCATGGGTAGTCAACATCTTGGCGCTGATATGGTTTTTGCCTGGCCTGATGCTGAAATTGCTGTAATGGGTTCTGAAGGGGCCGCAAACATAATCTTCAGAAAAGAAATCAAAAATTCAGCTGAGCCAGAAAAAACAAGGACCGAAAAGGTAGAGGAGTACAAAAAAATGTTCGCCAATCCTTACGTGGCCGCCTCAAGGGGTTATATCGAGGAAATTATAGATCCCGCTGATTCAAGGGTTAAAATTTACCGTGCCCTTGAAATACTTCAAAACAAGGTGGAAGGCCGTCCCAACAAAAAGCATGGAAATATCCCTCTTTGATACGGAGTGATGATATGAGCAGTGTTTTATCTATTACTTTGACCGGTTTGTTGGTGGTGTTTTCTGTTCTTGGAATACTCTACATAGTTTTTTCTCTCTTTGGAGTTACCCTGTCTTCGGAGAAAAGAAAAAAAACTGCTGAGGACTTTGCCAAGGTCGTGATAAAAGAGAAAAAAACCCAGGAGCAGAATATCGAAGTTGAAGAATCGGAAACGGTAGCGGTCATTAGTGCGGTATTATATGAAATGATTGGAAATAGAAGTTTCAGGATAAGAAAGATTAGCCCGGTAATCGGGAGAAAATCCGGCTGGAAAGCCAGAATACCTCAAGTATATTGGAAACCGAGGAGGAATAAGGCGTGCTGAAAAAATTCAGAGTGAAAGTAAATGGCAAAGATTATATAGTAGAGGTGGAAGAGCTTCAAAATTCGTCAAATGAGATTCCCACGATGGAGAAACAGGCGTTATCGTCCCAAGCTCCAACATCAACTCCAATACAAGCCTCTGTTGAAAAAAAAGCTGAAGAAACCGTGAAGTCGACGAAAAGCCCTACGCCTTCTACGGGTGGTTCATTGATATCTCCCATGACCGGGATTATTCTTGAGGTTCTGGTATCTCCGGGAGACCGTGTAAGTCGGGGTGATAAGGTAATAGTCATGGAAGCAATGAAAATGGAGAACAGCGTTCTAGCGGATCGGGATGGCATAATAAAGGAAGTGCGTGTAAAAAAAGGAGAAAGCGTAAACGCGGGCGATGTTATGGTTGTTTTCGAATAAAACGGGGGCTCAGTCCCCCATTTTCATGTTTTCATGTTTGATATGGTAAAAGATACCGTTGTTCCCTTTCCATATTCTGAGTTGAGCCTTATTTTGCCTCCGAGAAGTTCTACAAGTTCTTTAGTCAAATAAAGACCAATCCCCGTTCCTGAAGGATTGAGTTCCCGGTTCATTGTACCCTTTGCCATTGAATACCTGTCGAATATTTTGTCGAGGAATTCCTCCTTTATGCCAATGCCCGTGTCTTTAACCTCGAAATAAACGCCACCGTTGTGGAGATATGCCGAAAGTTTTATCTTCCCTTCCCTTGTGAATTTGAAAGCATTATCCAGAAGGTTGATCAGAATTCTTTTCAGCTTTGAGGAATCTGTGTAAAATTCCTCCGGGAGCTTGTTTTCCTCTATTTCGAGTTTTATTCCTTTTCTCGCAGAAATATCTGTGAATTGATAGGTTACATCTGTTATCAGTTCAGGCAGGTCCACTTTTTCGATTTTCAATTCCGATTTATTTGCCTGTAATTTTGATATTTCAAGAAGGTTGTTTATCAATCCAAGCTGATAATTAACAGCTTGATGAATTGCAAGAAGCATTTTCTCCTGATCAACCGTTGCGCTTGATTCCAGCATTTCGGCATATCCCTTGATTATCGTTAAAGGGCTCTTTAATTCATGAACCATATTAGCAAAGAAAGTGAGTTGCTGGTCGATTTTCTGCCTTAATTCTTCGATTTCATTTTTTAGTTTGTTTTCAATTGCTTTGAGCTCTGGGGAATCCAGAAGCACTATGTCAATTATATTTTCGCCACTGAATTTGCCGGGGTAGATATAACATACAAACTCTTTTTGACCTATTTCTACATTTAAGAAAGAGACTTTCATGGTGCGCAATGCATCAGCAATTCTGCTACGCAATTTTTCAGGTTCTTTGAAAATTTCTTCAAACTCGTAAAGATCAGTCACTTCCTCAATAAACTTCGTTGCTAAAGGATTGGCATAAATTTTTGACCCATTTTCTGCGAATCTGAGCATGGCAACATTGGAAATATTTTTAGAGACACTATCATACAAAATTTCAAGCTCATTCCTTTTGCGTATTTCCATTTCAATTCTGAACAGTAAGTAGGTAACGAATAGGGACACCACGAGAAAAACGTTGAAAACTAATTGAACTGGAGCAAGCGCAGGGAGCAACTTTGTTATAAGAGAAAAAGATGTTGAAATACCCGATAAAATGATTACCCAGCCAATCACACACCCTGGACGGCTTGAAGTTGTGAATCTTCTAACTAATGTGATGCCGAAAAAAAGCATAATTATCCCGAGAATAAATAAAGATAGGTATTGACCGTAAAGGGGGCCAAAAAAATTGTATCCTGGAGTGGTCTTAGGCATGAAATAGCCGAATGAGTTCAAAAGCAAAATGGAAAAGAAGAAGAGATAATAATAAACTTTCCTAAATTTAATATGGCTTGAATAAAACCTTGAGAGCGAAATAAGAGAAACAGCCTCAAGTGCCAACATGAGTCCATTGAGAAAAAGCCATAGGAAAAGATCTTCCCCTTTTGAAAAGTATAGTGAAAGATAGTATAGAACAATTCTATTAGCTGCGTAAACACCCCAGAAAAGATCCCAGGCCCAATGTTTGGTTCTTGATAACCTGTTGAAGATAATAAAAGCGACACTCAAAGGAACTATAACGAAAATTTGAACCAATTTGAAAAGCATAGACATGGAAAGCGCTGAATCCATTTTTTTACACCCCTAAAACATTTTTCAGGTGACTGATGATCTTTTCGGCAGCCTTACCTTCTCCAAAGGGATTAGCAGCCTTTGCCATCTCCTTATATTCTTCGGGAGAATTCAAAAGTCTTAGTGTTTCTTCAACCACTTTTGTCCTTTCTGTACCGATGAGTTTTGCAGTGCCGGCTTTTACAGCTTCTGGGCGCTCGGTGGTTTTTCTGAGAACAAGAGTGGGCTTGCCTAAAGCGGGAGCTTCTTCCTGAATGCCACCTGAATCCGTTAGTATCAACTTTGATCCCTCCATCAGGGAAACAAAGGGCAAATAATCAAGAGGCTCGAGTAATATAACACGCTTGTGTTCCTTTAATTCAGCATAGACGATTTCTCTTACTGCCGGGTTCAAATGCACAGGGAAAACGACCTTGAGTTCGGGCTTTTTTGCAAGTATATCCTTGATGGCTTTCATAACCTGACTCATGGGCTTTCCCCAATTTTCCCGTCTGTGCATAGTAATAAGTATGTAGTCCCCTTTTCCAACGTTTATGTCTTCTCTGAATTTCTGTACATCGTTTTTTTTGTGCTCGAGAGTCCAGAGAAGGGCATCAATAACGGTGTTCCCTGTTACCAATACATTTTTTCTGTTGATTCCTTCCTTGAGGAGATTCTTCATGGCTTCTTCAGTAGGGGCATAATGATAACTGGCTATGGTTCCAGTTAATCTGCGATTCACTTCCTCAGGGAAGGGGTTGTATATATCCATGGTTCTCAAGCCGGCTTCAACATGTCCAACGGGTACTTTGTGGTAAAAAGACACCAGGCTTCCCGCAAAAGTGGAAGTGGTATCGCCCTGAACAAGGGCAAAGTCAAAGGAGACTTCAGCAAAAACCCTATCTATGGAAGAAATAAGTCTTGAAGTTAACTCCGGCAGGCTTTGCCGCTCTTTCATGATATTGAGGTCGTAATCAGGGGTTATTTCAAACAAATTCAACACCTGATCCAGCATTTCCCTATGCTGGGCGGTGGCTATTACCACCGGCTGCATCTTTGAGTTTTTCAAAGCATGGTACAAAGGCGCCATCTTAATCGCTTCAGGCCTTGTACCGAAAATCAACGCGACCTTTTTCAAAGTTAAAACCTCCTTGGATGCCGAGAAGCAAAGAGCCGAGTTACGAGTAACGAGTTACGAGAGTCAAGGAACCGAGAAACGAGAACCGAGAGCCGAGAATCCGAGATCAAGAGTTGAGTTACGAGTAACGAGTTGCGAGAGAAAACATCCAGACCCCAACAACCAGACCCTAGACCCTGCTCTTAAGATTCGGGTTTTAGAATACGGGTCTGGGGTCTTGAGTCTGGTTTTTACTAAACCCTAACAACTAACCCCTACCCTGTTGCTAGTAACCTATATCGCAACTCGAATCACGTTACTCGGCTCTTGG
>Ga0190330_1000354_pt1 | contig 12792 bp, 10 predicted proteins | sample 48720434_MG_FD_161654 | JGI IMG/M metagenome (GOLD analysis project Ga0190330, IMG submission 161654) | Hydrothermal vent sediment bacterial communities from Southern Trench, Guaymas Basin, Mexico - 4872-04-3-4_MG | ecosystem: Environmental > Aquatic > Marine > Hydrothermal vents > Sediment ...
ATTCTCGCAACTCGGCTCTTCAAAAATCGGGCATAGGGTTTAGCAAAAACCAAACCCTACACCCGAATCTTATTAGATCAATCATCCGGTATTAACTTTGCTCGTTCTTCCTTTATGGATATTGACACCGGAGCCCCTTCTTCAAAGCTGCCAGAAGTCTCGGCTTCTGCTTTCACCATCACTTCACCAAATTCCGTTTTCACGTAGGATTCAACGTAATTACCAAGATATACATTTGTGATTACCTTACCTTCGATGTGTCCTTTACCGGGAGTTTTCAAATAAAGGCCTTCTGGTCTGCATCCGAGGACATATTTCACATTCTCCGATATTTCTATTCCTTTTTTCAGTAGCAATTCTTTACCTTTTATCGAGACTTTCACACTCTCGGGCTCAACGGCTTTGATTTCAATGGGGAAAAATGCGATTTTTCCCATGAAATTTGCAACGAATTTCGAATTAGGTTTTTCATAAACTTCGTTAGGAGAGCCAATTTGCATTATTTTGCCGTCGTTCATAACAACGATCCTGTCGGAAAGTGTCATGGCTTCTGTACGATCGTGAGTAACATATAGAGCAGTTATACCAACCTGCTTCTGTATTCTTCTTATTTCAACACGCATTTGTTCTCTCAGTAATACATCAAGGTTAGAAAGGGGTTCATCAAAAAGAAGGACAGAGGGCTCTACAACAAGGGCTCTTGCTAAAGCCACTCTTTGTTGCTGTCCACCAGAAAGGCTTGACGGTGGCCTATGCTCGAAACCTTTTAAGCCAACTAGCTCCAGAATTGAACTAACCTGTTCCTTTATTTTAGCTTTGTCCATTTTTCTCATTTTCAACCCGTAAGCAACATTGTTCCCCACACTCATATGCGGAAAGAGCCCGTAGCTTTGAAATACCATGGCAATGTCGCGCTTCCAGGGTGGTATGAATGTGACGTCCCCTTCGCCTATCAGTATTTTTCCCTTCGTGGGAGTCTCAAAGCCCGCAATCATTCGTAAGGTAGTTGTTTTCCCACAACCCGAGGGACCCAAAAGGGTAACAAACTCACCGGGTTTTACACTGAAAGACACATCATCCACTGCGTTTATATCCTGTCCTTCAAAACCTTTGAATACCTTTGAAATATTTTTGAGCGTAACAGAAACTGATTTCATTCATATCACCCCGAAATTATGGTTTTTTCCATGTAGGAACTTTTCTTGACCAGTAATCTCATAAGACCAAAGACAGCGAGAATTATTATAATAAGAGTTGTCGCCAAAACGCTTGCCAGGCCGAACCTCAGGTTCTCTGAGAAGTTATATATGAGAATTGTAATGTGATACCATTTTGCGGAAATAAGGAAAATCACAGCGCTCACAGCGGTCATGGATCTAACGAAAGTATATGAAAGGCTTGAGATAAAGGCAGGTCTAATCAACGGGAGTACAATCGTTCTAAAGACAGTTGGTGAATCTGCTCCAAGACTCTGAGCTGCCTCTTCGATAGCGGGATCGATTTGCTTCAAGGTAGCAACTCCACTTTCTACGCCAACCGGCAGTTCCCTTATTATGTAATTTATTATGATTATAGCGCCAGTTCCAACCAGCAGCAGAGGAGGTTTGTTAAAGGCAATGATATAGCTGATACCTATCAATGTCCCCGGTATCGCGAAGGGCATTAAAACGAGTAATTGCAAGGGTTTCTTCCCGGGAAATTTTTTCCTGACGATTATCATTGCGACAATCATGGCAAGAATTCCAGCAATGGGGGTAGCAACTGCTGCCAACGTTGTTGTATCTATAAGGGCATCTTTAGCTCTCGACAAGGCTTCGGTGATATTCTCAAGGGTAAAGGAATAATCTATTCCCCAGTTTTTAACAAAACATCCGGCTACTATTGTTGAATAAAGCCCAATGAGAAAAGCTGAAATAACACCCATCATAGTTATCAAGAAGATCTTCACAGGCTTACTCGCTATCTCTACAATACGGGCACTCGGTTTTCCAGTTACAGTTACATAAGTCTTTCTATTCACCCAATACCTTTGAATCAAAAAGGCGACAAGCGTGGGTATGAGCAAAAGGATGGAAAGCGCAGCTCCATTTTGCAACCTGTGCATGCCCGTAACTTCAAGATATGCCTCAACGGATAGCACTTTATATTTTCCAGAAAGGATCAATGGATTTGCAAAGTCAGCCATGGAATTTGAAAAAACCAATAGCCACGAACTTGCAATTCCCGGAAAAGAAAGAGGCAAAGTAACAGTGGTAAATACTTTCCATCTATTTGCCTGCATATTCATTGAGGCTTCTTCAAGGGTGGAGTCAATGGCTTCTAAAACACCGCTCAGAACAAGAAAAGCTATTGGAAACATACCCATTGTTTGAACAATAACCAAGCCATCGAGTCCGTATATGTCGAAAGAAGTCAATCCAAGCAACTTGCGTGTAATAAGCCCATTGTTCCCAAAAAGCAAAATGATGGAGAGCGTTAGTGAAAATGGTGGGGAAATCACAGGCATAGTGGCCATTGTTGCAAAAAATTTCTTTCCCTTTAACTTCATCCTTGTTAGAGAAAAGGCAAAGAGGAATCCAATCAATGTAGATGTTGTGGCCGTAAGCATCCCTAATTTTATGCTTCCCCAAAGCGCAAGAGAATAATTTTTTGTTGTTAGGACTTTTTTCCAAACATCCAGACTAAACTCACCATTCTGGAAAATCGTCAATTTGAAGGCTTCATAAAGCGGATAAGCAATGAATGTTCCGACAATGATGAATACAATGAGTATGGTAAATCCCAACGTGGGATCCCTCATAAAACTTGTAATGAAAGATACAATAAAAACAACACCTATCAAAAGCAAGGCAAAACCCCAAATGATTCTTATGGTTTTGAGAATCCCTGAGGCATTGTGCAGCAAAACTAAAGAGCCAGTTACCATGCCGTATTCCGGCTCAAGAACAGGAACAAAAGTAACAAAATATTGGTTGTCTTTTATTTTTAAAATGCTTTCATGAAAATACGCTTCTTCATAAACTGTACTCTCTATACCATAATCAAAAAAATCCATTGTCTTCAACTTTAAGAATAAATCAGCGCTTTCAGCGCTTTGGTAAAAGTACTCTGGTGTTTCGCCGTATTCTTCAAGTCCCTTGATATAAACCACCTGTACATCAGGGTATTTAGCGTTCATATCTTGAAGCCAATTTTCGATGTTTGCCTTTGGAATAGAAGATGAAATGAGGTTGGATATTTCTATGATTCGTTTCTTTCCTGCGTCAACGAATTCCTTTTCAATGCTATTAAATACCCAAAAAATCAAAACAGCAAAAAGACCCACTGTAACTATCAGTTTTAAAATTTTGGCCTTCACAACTGATTACACCTCCGGGGAGCGACCTGTAAGCGTGGCTACTAACAATACAACGCCTGCACCGCTTTGCGGTGCAGGCTAGAGTTATTTACTAAAAAAATTATCTCCCAATTTCGTTATTCCACCTATCGTTTAACCTTTCTCTGTTTGCAGCATCCCAAACAAAATCCTGATCCACAGTTCTGATCGTCTCGATGGGCACTTCCACTTTGTCTTTAGGTGCTTCAGGGGAAAGCGGAATCACATACCATTTCGAGATGATTTCCTGAGCATCTTTTCCAAGGATCCAGTTGTAAAGTTTTTTGGCTTCAACAGGTTCTTTACCACCCTTGATTATGGACATAGAAGCAATTTCAAAGCCTGTACCTTCTTCAGGTATGGTAATAGTTATAGGCGCACCGTTTTTTTGAAGCCTTATCAAATCGTGAAGGTAACCGATAGCAATGGGAGTTTCGCCAATTGCACAGTCTTTACCGCCAGCAGAACCGGACTTGGTGTACATGTTGACATTCTTGTCAAGGTGTTCAAGATACATAAAAGTCAAATCCTCGTTGTCGCCAAAGAGGTGGTATATCGTCGTGAGTACATTGTATGCTGTTCCGGAAGTGTTTGGATTGGCAACTCTTATCATGTCTCTATACTGAGAATCAATAATATCAAACCAACCCTTTGGTGGTTCAATTCCAAGTTCTGCAGCTCTGTTGTTATTCGTGGCAAAAGCAAGTGGGCCAATGTATAGACCAACCCAGTAAAACTCGGGATCTCGATACCCTGCGGGAATTTGAAGAGCAAGCGGTGATTTGTAAGGAGTTGTAAGACCTTTCAGTTTCGCTTCAATATGTCCCAGTCCAACTCCACCAACCCAGATTGATGCCTGCGGATTTTCTCTCTCTGCTTCAAGCCTTGCAACTGTTTCGCCGGTTGAAAGCCTTACCCATTCGACTTTTATGCCGGTTTGTGCTTCAAAAAGATCAAACAATTCTTTTGCTAAAGGTTCTTCAAGTGTTGTATAAGCTTTTACCAGATTTCCCGAAAGCGCTAGAACCGAGATCATGAGCACAAGAACCAGGATAACTTTCCTCATAAATACCCCTCCCTGTCTTAGAGTAAAAACACATTCAGTAAGAATGTGGATAGTCTATTATAAATCAAATGCTGAATTTTTTTAAATGCGAAGAGTGAGATAAAGAACCTTTGTCTAATTAAGGAAACAAAATGTCCCATGCTACAATATGACTATAAAAGAGAGCTTCTCTAACTAAAGTGCCAATAATTGCATCTGCTTCGGAGGGGTACATATGGACCAATTTTTCAAACTCGGCAGCACTTTTACAATGAATCTTTTTTCCTATGGCATTATTGCTTTAATCGCCGGGATAACGCTGTTTTCCTTTTTAACAAAGAAGAATAAGAGACCGAAATTTGTTTCCTTTTTTCTTTGCGCTTTGATATTTTTTATGATTTGGCTTCTCATAATTGTCCCCTCAAACGCCGGAATTACTATTGAAAATGATGAATTAAAGATCAACATACCACTTTCAGCAGAAATTACAGTTGCAAGGAAGGATGTTGCTTCCTGTAAAGTTGTTGATTGGAACCAAGATACTGATTATAAGCCTCTTTTGCGAACTTTTGGAACATCTTTGGGGGATTATCGAATCGGGAATTTTAAGCTAAAAAATGGGAAATCAGCTAAGTTACTTGCAATTGGAGAAAAAGCAGTTGTCATAGAACTTAAGAACGAAAACTACCTTCTTGTACTTGCTCCAAAAGATTTCGATGGTTTTGTAAAAGTAATTAATGAAAACTTTGTAAAAGTAATCAACTAAGATAAGGTGAACAGTATAGACTCTTCACAGTGGAAGCAAAGAAATGGAGGCTTATTTATGAATTGGGTCATATTTCTTTGTGTTAATTCAGTCAATATTATGACTTACCTGCTTTTTGTGTCTCGAGTCAAATGGCCCGATATAGAAAGCTATCTGGGTATGACGACCATAATCCTGGCTTTTCCTATAATGCTTGCAGGGACATTCAATTTCTTTTCAAAAAAGGAGCCTTTGTTCTGGCTCCCGGCTTTCGTTTATGTTGCCTGGGCAATTCTGGCATTTATTGTTGACCACTGGCTGAAAATTGAATTTCGCAATCCTCAAAATGCCTTCATACTGATTCCTTTCCTAATACTCTTTTATACCTCCATCGGTGGAATGGCTCTTAGCATGTGGAAGGTGAATTTCTATATGTGGCTAATTTCTGGGGTGACTTCTGCTTTGAATGTATTTGGGTCTATATATGCATCTTTACATGGCAAAGGATAAAGCAAAGTTCATTGATCTTGCTTATTTCTACTATCTTAACCATGATATCTTTTTCAAAGGCTGTCATCTTTTCCTTGATGTGATAAAAAATGAATCTCCATAAAGATATAGAAATATCTCATAGGATGTCTCAAAAATCAGTAACAGCCAGCAATATCAGCTACTTTTTTATGAGGACGGTCGTTCAAGGCATTGAACATAACACAAGGGTTGTCTGACAAAATGGCCAAACCCAATATCGCTTTTTGCAAGTCCTTGTAACACTACTTATTTGGGTCTCCTTTCATATGTTGAGATATTTCAACGGCATCACCATTGAAATTTGGGAGGCTACTCTTTTTCGTGATACCATATGCATTAATATTAAGATTTAATCAGTAACGCACCGAAACATTAGGATAAGGGCGACTGATGGTCGCCCTTATCCTTTTAATCTAGTTTTTTACAATTTTTATGAAAGGTATTTTCTTGGGTCGTAGTTCACCGACTCAAAAGCGTTACCTTCATAGACCTTTGGAGAAAATTCGCTGAAAGGTCAAAAAGTCAATGTTCTTGAGAAGGAATAACAGATCTAAATTTCAAGCCCAAAGCCGTCCTTGGTTGAAAGCCGGGCCAATATGTAGAACTCTCCGCCTGATCCGAATAAACTCCTTCGTTGGAATTTTCAACCTTCATATCAAGATAAGAACCTGCAGATTCATCCCCCTTGAGATATAAGTCGAAGAACGCCGTAACAAAATGTTCGTTGATACTGTCTATTCTCCACATATCCCAGACAGGATCGGCAAAACGATAATAATCACCGAATTCCGTCGCTATCGATGGGGCGGGATGTGGTGCTACATTATGGAGAGCATTATCATAAGTAAGTAAATAACGCCTTGAGTTAACCGATGAATTAAACAAATTGACGATTCCTTCATATCCAGCTATATCATCTTGTGAGCCAGCAATCCATAAGGTTGGAACAGTTATCTTAGCAAGTGATGCTTTGTCCCAAAGTCCTGTTGGACCAGTTCCGAATGAACCACCCCATGGGGCGAAAAGTACTGCAGCTTTTACAAGCGGGTCACCTTCATCAGAAGGTTTGGCAATAAGCATCGAAGCAAATTCACCAAGAAAACCTTTGATAGTATTGCTATCTTCAAGTCCGGCACCGAGTGTTCTGAGCGCACCGTAACCACCCATTGAGTAGCCAATAATGCCCACTTCATTTGGGTTACAGAGATCTTTCCAAATTGGCATTTTGAGTATCTCACGTATAACAAATTTCTGATCTAAAGAACGATTGACAAGTGTACTTGCAAAATGTCCTACATCCTTGTAAGTTGAATCTGTATGATCGATGGAAACTACGACATATCCTTTGGAGGCAAGATTTTCCCCAAGATAGAAGAGTAAATGACGTGAACCCGGGTATCCATGAGAAATTATGATGAGTGGATAAGGTCCATCAGCTGTGTCTGGAACCGCATCACGTGTTGCCCTACCTAAGAAAGTGTATGGCACAAGAGTGCCGGGCTTGTCGTAGCGACCAAGAAAATCACAGTAAACTGTTACCTGAACTTGTCCCGCTTTAAGTGTCGCCGGGTACCATACCTCAACTGTAAGAGGTCGATCATAGATAACAGTGGATTTGCTGGTTATAGTATTGATAACATCTATCTGGTTGGGATTAGACAGATGAAGCGTTTGTACACCAACCATGTATTCACCCCGTGCTGCAAGGGCAGGAGCATCAGGAAGAGGATCTCCCCAAATGGTACCCATTGGATGTTGAGCGTAATCAAAAACGTCGTATGAGATTTCATTTTGGACGTTGGCAGAGTTCTGTCCAAATGCAAATACAACCGTAATAAGCATACATAAGATCGCGAATAACAACTTGCTATTCATGCAAAACCCCTCCTTAGGTTTAACAAAATTCCCAAACTATGCGTTATTAGATTAATGTTCGTTAAACGAGACATGCAAGGCCTTTAGTGTAATCGAGCAATGGTGTCTTGCGTTCAATTCTGGAATAAGCATTCATACATAGATTTTAAAAGTTCCGTACATGGGAAACCGCCGTTTGTTGCGTATAGCTTCAAAACTAGTTTAGTGAGTTTCCATGCCCTTTTCATTTTTTAATGTACATAGTTTGGGATTATATAGGTCTCTCACCTTGGTTATTTAAAATTTTCCATCTCTATTTCCTTTACTTTTTCAAGAGCATTTTTTAAGAACTCCTGCCTATCTTCAGGAAATCCTTCAGCGAAACTGGCATTTAACCATCTTTCAAGCATGTCGATAGCTTCCTGCGGAGCAAGCTTCCATCCTCCCATGGTAAGAACATTCGCATTATTAATAACTTTAGCCATTTTGGCACCATAACTTCCCTCTACAACGGCTGCATAGACACCTTTGAATTTGTTAGCGACTATTGCCATACCCATTCCTGTGCCGCAGCAAAGAAGACCACGGGAAAATTCCCCGGATTGCACTTTTTTAGCAACTTTGGGAGCAACTTCATAATAGGGTTGGAAGTCTTCAATTGTTTGCATTCCTACATCTTCAACTTCAAAGCCGTGTTCAACGAGATATTCTTTCAAAGCTTCTTTCAATGTAAACCCGGATTTGTCAGAGCCTATTACAATTTTCTTGTTTTCCATTGCGCGATCCCTCCTATAAACGTGCTATTTCTCTGAATAGTTCAGAGTATGTGGAATTTTTTCTGAAGAATACTGGTATTTTTTCAAGAGGACTATCAACGGCATAAATTCCCTTTTTATATTCCTCCCCTGTCCAAAGATTAACCCATTCTCCCTCAGGAAGATATACTTCATGCACTCGTTCCCCTTTAGTAATTACAGGGGCTATCATCAAGTCTTCCCCGAGCATGTACTGGTATTTCATATCGAAGAAATTTGGGTCATCTTCAAAGTGAATCAGTGGGTGTCTCATCACAGGAATGCCTTTTTCACTATTTTCCCTAATGAGCCTCATTAAATATGGAGTGAGTTTGGAGTGAATTCTGCTCATTTTTGCAAAATGTAGTAATGTTTCTTCGTCGGAGTCAAATTGCCAGTTTTCCTCTGGCAAATTCCCTTCGTGGTTTCGCATAACAGGTGTAAAAGCAGCAAGAGAGCTCCACCTGATAAAAAGTTCTTTACTTCTGATAACACTAATGACATCATTTTTGATTGTTGTATAACCGCCAATATCTGAGTGAGTAAGGCCAAAACCGCTATATCCTAAAGAAAGAGCAGCGGGTATTATTGAGGGAAGACCATCATCAAGGCTCCAGTCAACCATCTGATCTCCAGCCCACATAAGAGTTGAGTAGGCTGATGTTCCTGTGTATCCAGCTCTTGTAAAGAATACAATTTCTCCAAGTTTTCCCATTTCTTCGATGGCTTCACGATTGAGCTTAGCCCAGAATACTGGAAACTTGTTGTGATAAGCTTTGGCATCTTCACCTGAATGAAGCAGGGCATCGGTTGGTAAGTATTCACCATAATCTGCCATCCATCCGGAAAGACCTATGCCAATCATGTTGGTTTTTATCACTTCTTTTAGCCAGTTATAAGCATCTGGATTTGTGATGTCAACTATAGCAGCAGGAAATGTGGTCACAACAACATGATACTCACTGCCATCTTTCTTTCTGATAAGATAACCCTTTTCAGAAGCCTCTTTGTACAGATCTCCTTCAAGAGCTAAGAAAGGATTTATATAACCCATTACTCTTATTCCGCGTTCCCTTAGGTCAGAAACGAGTTTTGGAAGATCAGGATAAAGTTCGCTGTCATATTTCCAATCCCACATAAGCTGCTTGCCAAAGGTTGTAATCCTTTTTCCTTCCCAATCCTGAATCCAGATTGCTCCTATCTTCAGGCCTTTTTCCAATGCCCTTTCGATTTTTGGCATAATAATATCTGTTCCACCCTGGAGGCCGAGCACAACACCATCGACTATCCATTTCGGAAGACCAGGCTGCCTTCCCAAATATTCGGACTGTTTGGTAACGACTTCCATTAAGCTACTTCCGGTTTCAATGAAGATAGACTCGGGAATATTCCAGCATTCTAGTTCGTGATAACTACTATGGCTGAAATCAAATTTCATGTAATGACTATCATTGACATGACAAAAGTATCTCCTGGTCGAAATGAATGTTGGTTGAGGGAAATATGTGGTATACCAATTCCCCCCAGCCTTTTCAAACTTATCTGCGACGAAAGTTGCCAATTCTTTTTTGTTCCGCCCAACTCCCTGTTCTGAAACCCATAGAGGTACTTTCTTCCCTCTTAGGTCTAACTCGGAGAATTGTTCACCACAACCGTAGATGCGCTCATTAGAGGCAGCATGGAGTCTTATCCAAAACCTGTTCCATGAACCCCGACAGCTTCTAATAGCGATTTTTACTTTGTCATCTTCAGCCTCTAAAGCAAATTCAACAGCTGCGTCTTCATTTCCAAAAATAAGTTTTGCCTTTTCAGGAAGAAGCTCCTTTACCTGCCAGCGACGTAAGGCTATTCTCTCTTCCAATTCATCGCCAATTTCAAAATTTCCATGGTACATGCTGTATGTTTCATTGCCGCGGCCAACAAAAACGCTTGGATTCTTCACTGAATGATCCAGTATGAGTAACTTTCCGAGTAATACCTGAAGTTTATTGTTATCATTTAAAACTCTAAGCATTTTTTACCCTTCTTTTCCAGAAGTTGCCATTATTCTTCATCAAAATGACCTCCTTTGCCGCCTTAACGATATCTTCGGCGGTCATTTTGTATTTTTTCAACAAAAATTCCCTTTTGCCGACTTCACCAAAATGGTCTCTTATGCCTATTCTTCTCATAGGAACTGGATACTCTTCTGCAAGAACCTCTGCAACAGCGCTTCCCCAACCGTTAATAATACTGTGGTTTTCCGCAGTGACAATAGCACCTGTTTCCATAGCTGCTTTTACTACGGTTTCTCTATCGATAGGTTTCAATGTGTGCATGTTGAGAACTCTGGCGTATATGCCCTCATTTTCCAGTAGGGTTGCAGCTTTTATGGAATTTTCTATCATTATTCCGCTGCAAATTATAGTTACATCATTTCCATCTCTAATTTTATGAATCTTCCCCAGTGTAAATTCTGTTTTCTCAGGGAAAAGTAATCTACTGTTCTTTCTATCCAATCTCATATACACTGGTGAATCAACGCTAATTATCTGAGGCAGAAGAGACAGGAGCTGAACAGAATCGGCAGGTTCAACCACAATCATTCCAGGTAGGTTTCTCATGATACCAGCATCTTCAAAACTCATGTGAGTTCCACCATTCAGTTCGGCAGCTACTCCAGGATCTGTACCACCTATTTTTACATTTAATTTGGAATAGGCAATTGAAATTGTAATCTGATCAAATGCCCTTCGTGTAGCAAAAGGGGTGAAAGAGTGAGCAAATGGTATCATACCCATAACTGCTAATCCAGAGGCAATCCCCATAAGATTTGCTTCAGCAACACCAACATCTATGAATCGGTCTGGAAATCTTTCCTTGAAGGGTATAGTTCCAGAGGCTTTCCCAAGATCCGCTTCTAGAACTACTATCCGATCATCATTTTCTGCGATTTCAATGAGTTTTTTTGTATATACTTTTCTGAGTTCCTGACCCCGAATCTCCATGATACTACACCTGCCCTTTTTCTAATTCTTCTACCGCTTTTTTCCACTCTTCTTCTGAAACTTTCATGTTATGACATGAAAGCTTCCCTTCGGCAAAGAAGGCTCCTTTTCCTTTTATCGTGTTCAAGATAATCATAGACGGTTTCTCCTTACCTTTTACCGCTTTTGATAATGCTGCATTGATTTCTTCAATATCATGGCCATTTACTGAACAGACGTTCCAACCAAATGCCCTCCATTTATCTTCCAGGGGCTCCAGAGAATTTATTTCATCTATCGTGCCGTCAATCTGCATTTTATTGTAATCGAGCATGGCTACTAAGTTATCCAGCCTTTTACTCGAAGCAAGCATAGCAGCTTCCCATATCTGTCCTTCCTGGCTTTCACCATCGCCGATTATTACGAAAACTTTCGAAGGATTTTTTGTGATTTTCTTCGCTATTGCTATACCGACGGCGGCTGAAAATCCCTGCCCAAGAGAGCCTGCTGTCATATCTACTCCGGGGGTTCTTAGTCTGTCACAATGAGATGGGAGCATGGTTTCAGGCTGATTCAACGTATAAATCCAATCCAGCGGGAAAAAACCCTTATCTGCAAGAACAGCGTAAAGCGCTGGCCCTCCATGCCCTTTTGAGAGCACAAAATGGTCTCTTCCTTCCCAGTGTGGTTCATTTGGTTTAACATTCATGAATTTATAGTATAAAACCACCAAAGCATCAACTATTGACAATGACCCTCCAACATGCCCAACACCGAGATGTCCAATCATTTCTATTACCAGAGAACGTATTCTATTTGCTTTCTTTTCCAATTCCAGTATTTCAGCTTTATTCAAAGCATTCACCCCCATCAATAAATCCTACGAAAGATTTCGACAAGCTGCTTGTGAGCTATTTTTACCGGATTTAAATCAGCAATAGGAACTGATAAGGAAATCTCTGCGAGCCTTTCCAATTCTTCAGCCTTAACTCCCACCTCAGATAATTTTCTTGGAGCATTGATAACTTTAAGAAGCCTTTCAACAGTATCGACCAACGTAATGACGCTATCATAACCCAAATATTTAATGAGCTTATCCATCTTTTCCTTTGCACCAGTATAGTTAATCTTGATTATTTCTGCCATGCTAATAGCACAGGCAAATCCATGTGGAACATTGTATATGTTCGTCAATGGATAACTAATAGCATGGAGAATAGTTGTTCGAGTTTGACTAAAAGCCATTCCAGCAAGCAAACTTGCCATAGAAAGCTTTTCCCTGGAATTTGTATCCTGATAGAGATAAGCTTTTTCAAGGTTGTTTAATACAAGCTCTATGGATTTCATAGCTAAAGATTCACTAACGGGCTGGCTTGATATTGCCCAATAAGATTCGATTGCATGTGCAAGCGCATCAAGCCCTGTCGAAGAAGTTACCGATTGCGGAAGATTATACGTAAGTTCCGGATCTACTATCGCAT
>Ga0190330_1000367_pt1 | contig 12557 bp, 10 predicted proteins | sample 48720434_MG_FD_161654 | JGI IMG/M metagenome (GOLD analysis project Ga0190330, IMG submission 161654) | Hydrothermal vent sediment bacterial communities from Southern Trench, Guaymas Basin, Mexico - 4872-04-3-4_MG | ecosystem: Environmental > Aquatic > Marine > Hydrothermal vents > Sediment ...
CGAGGATGCCGACGGAAATATCTGGATCGGAACGGAAAAAGGAGTGTATGTATTCAACGGGGATACCATCATCAGGCACCTCACAGAGAACGACGGCCTGCTGGCCAACAATGTGAACCTGGTAGATCACGACCGGGAATGGAACATGTACATCGGTACGAACAAAGGACTGAACAAATACGTTCCCGAAAAAGATAAAATATACACCTATTCCCGGAAAAGCGGTTTTGTTGGTATTGAAACCAAGGAAAACGCCTCATTCTGCGACAGCAACGGCAGGATGTGGTTCGGGACCGTGGCCGGAGTTACCCGGTACGATCCCCACCGCGTGGCCGATACCGAAACGGAGCCCCTGACCCACATCCGGGCCATGCAGATCAATTATCAGCCGGCCTCGCTCATCCCCGGGCAAAAGCTCAGCTACCGGCAGAAAAACATTGTATTCGACTACAACAGCATCTGCCTGAAAAATCCCGATGCCGTCAGGTATAAAGTGATGCTGGAGGGAGCCGATGACGACTGGAGGCCTTCCACCACGCAGACGAGGGCAATCTATCCCGCCCTTTCTCCCGGGAAATACACCTTCAAGGTAATCGCCCGCAACAGTACCGGGAAATGGAACACGGAACCGGTCACCTACAGCTTCATCATCCGCCCGCCATTCTATCAAACATGGTGGTTCATCCTGATATGCGTAGTGGCGGGTATCACGGCCATTCTGTCCTATATCCGGATCAGGGAACAGCAGTTGAAAAGGGAAAACCGCATCCTGGAAGAAAAAGTGGCTGAAAGAACGGCTGAAGTAGTGCAGAAAAGCAAGGAACTGGAAGAAAAGAACAAAAACATTACCGACAGTATCCGGTATGCCAAACGCATCCAGAATGCCATGCTACCCACACAGGAATCGTTTACGGAAACCTTTATCCTGTTCAAGCCCAAGGATATTGTGAGCGGTGATTTCTACTGGCTTGCCCGCACCGAACACAAGCAGTTGATCGCTGCAGTAGATTGCACCGGTCACGGTGTTCCCGGAGCCTTCATGTCCATCATCGGACACAATTCACTGAACAAGATCGTGAAGGAATACCATATGGATGAGCCGGCGGCCATTCTGGAAAAACTGAACCGCGAACTCATCCTTACCCTGCACCAGCAGAACGAGGACGAGGAGGTGAAAGACGGCATGGACATCGCCCTGATCAGCATCGATATCAAAACCCGCGAACTGCAGTTTGCCGGCGCCTACAATCCGCTGTATCATTTCCGCAACGGGGAACTGACCGAGATCAAAGGCGATCGTACCGCCATCGGAAGGACCTCTCTTTCCCGGCCCCATTCCTTTACCAATCACTCGCTGATGCTGGAAAAAGGCGACGTGGTTTATATTTTCTCCGACGGGTACGCCGACCAGTTCGGGGGGCCTCAGGGCAAAAAATTCAAATACAGCGCCCTGAAAAACCTGCTGAGGGAGATCAAAGACAAGCCCATGGAAGAGCAGAAGTTCATCCTCGATGAAACCCTGGAAAAATGGAGAGGCAACCTGGAACAGGTAGATGATGTGCTGATTATCGGCAGCCGCATCAACTAACCGGCTATACCAGGGCAAATCCGATTGCCGATGAATCCCATCCGTCGGACGAACGGATGGCTTCCATCAGGTTTTCCGGACGGTCGGTTACCGTCCACATCCGCCTGTGCTCGGGCCGCAGAAAATGTTCTTCCACCATTTTTTCAAAAAAGGACAGCAGGGGATCATAGAATCCATCGGTATTGACCAAAACAATGGGGCAGGTTAACATCCCCAGGCGTTTGAGGGTAATGCTTTCCATCAGTTCTTCCAGCGTGCCTGTTCCCCCCGGCAGAGCTATCACAGCATCGGTCGCTTCCAGAAAAGCTCTTTTCCGCTCATGCATGGTTTCCACCACCACCAGTTCGTTCAGCCCCAGGTGAGCCCATTCGGCATCGATCATAAAACGCGGGATGACCCCGCGAATGTATCCTCCTTCCCTGATCATCCGGTCGGCCAGGCTGCCCATCAAACCCAGGGACCCCCCTCCGTAGATCACCTTCACCCCGTTTGCAGCCAGCACACGGGCTGTTTCCTCGGCAGCCTGCAGATACCGGGAAGGCACCCTGCGGCTTGAGGCGGCAAAAACGGTAACCTGTTCTATCATATCTGTATGCAATGACCCACAATCAGAGCAGGGGTTCCAATTTCATAACCAGCTTTGCCTTCGGAACGGCCCCCACCTGTTTATCGGCTACCTTTCCGTCCTTGAAGTACAGAATGGTGGGAATGTTCCGGATGCCGAAACGGGAGGCAATTTCCGGGCTGGAATCCACATCCACCTTTCCTACCAACACTTCCCCTTCATACTCTTCGCCAATTTCTTCCACCAGAGGACCCACCAGCCGGCATGGGCCGCACCATTCGGCCCAGAAATCAACCATCACTGGTTTATCTGATTTGAGTACCAGTTCGTCAAAGTTTGAATCTGTTAATTCAACCGCCATAATATTCAATTTAGGGTTATTACTCTTTTTTCAAACGCGCACAAAGATAATCAATTCACCAGATATTCTATCTCGGGATGCTGATCCAGAAATTTCAGCAATTCGTCGGTAATCATGATATTCCTGTTCCTTGAGAACATCTCGACAAGCATTTTTTCGGCCGGATCGTACACGCAGAACCTCAGCTGCGTTTTGCCTTTCTTCCGCCCGAGCACCGCACGGATCTCTTCCAGCAGTTCCGCATTAAGGCAGTCCAGTGGAATGCGCAGGGTGAACCGCTCGATATATTCCTCCCGCACCTTTGTCAGCAGGTCAATATGCCTGATACGGAACTCCAGTTCGTTTTCCCGGTAAGGATTGGGCTGCACCTTCCCTTTTACCATCAGGAAATAATCTTCCACGAAATACTTACTGTTATCCACATAGTCGTGGTTGAACATGCGAAAGCGATACGTATTGGTATAATCCTGCAGGGTAAACTGCCCCCAGGGTTTCCCGTTGCGAGTGGTACCTTTCTTCACAGCGGTCACCACACCCGCCACACTAACCTCTTTCCCCTTCAGGGCTTCCAGGTCAGACAGTTCGGCCAGTGTGCAGTTACAAAAATGCCTGATCTCGAGCCGGTAATCATCCAGGGGATGAGCCGTCAGATAAATCCCGATGAGTTCCCTTTCCCGGCTCAGCTTCTCCAGCTTCGACCAGTCTTCTCCGGCGGGCAGCTCGGGCCGTACCGTTTCGGGAGCGCTGGCAGCCCCAAACAGGGAAGGCTGGGAGGCCAGGGTATCGTTCTGAAAAATACTTCCATACCTCAGCAGGCTTTCAATGAAATTGCTCCCCCGGCCGTCGTCGGCAAAATACTGACCCCGGCTGATGCCCTTGAAACAGTCGAATGCTCCCGAAGCGGCAAGCACTTCCAAATTCTTCCGGTTCACCACCGTCAGTTTCACCCTTTCCACAAAATCGAAAATATCCCTGTAAGGGCCGTTGGCTTCCCTCTCCTCAATAATAGCCCGGGCAGCTCCTTCACCCATTCCCTTGATAGCACCCAGCCCGAAACGGATATTCCCTTCCTTGTTCACAATGAAGCGAATATGGCTTTCATTCACATCCGGGCCCAGCACCTGGATACCCATGCGCCGGGTTTCATCCATAAAAATGGTGATCTTCTTGATATCGCTCACATTCCGACTGAGTACCGCCGCCATGAATTCGGCCGGGTAATGGGCTTTGAGGTAGGCGGTGCGGTACGACACCATGGCGTAGCAGGTGGAATGCGATTTGTTGAAGGCATACTGGGCAAAAGCTTCCCAGTCCCTCCAAATCTTTTCCACCGTTTCCTGCTCATAATGGTTGTTCAGGCATCCCCGGATGAATTTTTCCTTCATCCGGTCCATTACATCCTTCTTCTTCTTCCCCATGGCCTTCCTGAGCTCATCGGCCTCACCTCCCGTGAAACCGGCCAAAACCCGTGAAAGTTGCATCACCTGTTCCTGGTAAACCGTAATACCGTAGGTGGCCTGCAGGTACTTTTCCATTACCGGAAGCTCGTAATGGATCTTCTCCACCCCGTGTTTCCGGTTGATGAAGCTGGGGATATATTCCATGGGGCCCGGGCGGTACAGGGCATTCATGGCAATGAGGTCTTCAAACCGGTTGGGTTTGAGATCGCGCAGGTTCTTTTTCATTCCCTCGCTTTCAAACTGAAACAGCCCGGTGGTTTCTCCCCGGCTGTACAGTTCGAACGTTTTTTCGTCATCCAGCGGAATCTCTTCAATCACAAGGTTCTTGCCGGTGCTCAGCTGGATGTTGTCCAGTGTATCCTTGATAATGGAAAGGGTTTTCAAACCCAGGAAATCCATTTTCAGCATGCCTACGCTTTCCACATAATCGCCGTCGTACTGGGTCACCAGCAGGTTGGAATCTTTCGAGATACACAGGGGAATGTGTTCAATCAGGTCGTCGCGGCCGATGATCACCCCGCAGGCATGCAGGCCGGTATGCCGTACCGAACCTTCGAGGGTTTCGGCATATTTCAGTGTCTGGCTTACCAGTTCGTTTTCCGAGTTCCGGGCTTCGGCCAGTTCCTTCACTTCCCGGTATGCTTCCTTCAGCGATACGCCCTGCCGGTCGGGGACCAGCTTGGCCAGGCGGTCGGCATCCGCCAGGGGAAGCTTCTGAACACGCGCCACATCGCGGATGGCCATTTTCGCAGCCATGGTGCCGAAAGTAATGATGTGTGCCACCCGGTTCCGGCCGTATTTTTCCACCACCCACTGCAACACCTGGTCGCGGCCGTCTTCATCGAAATCTATGTCGATATCGGGCATGGAAATCCGGTCGGGATTCAGAAAACGTTCGAACAGGAGGTCGTATTTCAGGGGATCGATATCGGTAATGCGGGTACAGTAAGCTACCACCGAACCGGCGGCAGAGCCTCTTCCCGGGCCTACCGACACTCCCATTTCCCGTGCCGCGCGTAAAAAGTCCTGCACAATGAGGAAATACCCGGGGAACCCCATCCGCTTGATCACCCCCAGTTCGAAATCAATGCGTTCCCTGATCTCATCGGTAATCTCTCCGTAACGTTCACGGGCTCCCTCATAGGTCAGGTGCCTGAGGTATTCGTCTTCATCATCAAAACCTTCGGGCAGCGGGAAAGCCGGCAGGATCGGGTCCCGGTTCAGGTCGTACTCCTCCACCTTGTCGGCTACTTCCATGGTATTCTGCAGCGCCTCCTCTACATCGGCAAACAGCTGGTACATCTCTTCCCGGGTCTTGAAATATTCCTGTTTGGTATACCGCAGCCGGCCGGGATCATCCAGTTCCGTCCCGGTATTCAGGCAGATCAGCCGGTCATGGGCCTCTGCATCCTCGGCCTCCAGAAAATGCACGTCGTTTGTGGCAATGAGCTTGATGCCGTGTTTCCGGCCCAGTTCCATCAACTTCTTGTTCACCATCTGCTGACGGTCGTACGTTTCCCTGTCTACCTCAGGATCCCCCGTGGGATGACGCATCAGTTCCAGATAATAATCTTCCCCGAAAACCCGCCTGTACCACAGCACCGTCTCTTCCGCCAGCGCCTCGTCTCCGTCCATAATAGCCTGGGGAACCTCCCCTCCCAGGCAGGCCGAGGCCACAATAATCCCTTCACGGTATTTCTCGAGTATCTCCCGGTCGATCCGGGGTTTGTAGTAATGCCCCTCTATCCAGCTCAGGGAGACCAGCCTTACCAGATTGTGATACCCGGTTTTGTTTTTAGCCAGCAGCAACAGGTGCGCCCCGGCCCGGTCTTCCCTGTCGTCCTTGTCGAACCGGCTTTTCCTGGCCATATACGCCTCACAACCTATAATGGGCTTGATCTTTGCCTTCCGGGCCTCATTGAAAAATTCCTTTACCCCGAACATATTGCCATGGTCGGTAATGGCCACGGCAGTCATCCCGTCGGCCCGGGCTTTGGCCATCAGCTTCGATATCTTGGTGGCCCCGTCAAGAATGGAATACTGTGTATGAACGTGCAGATGGGTAAAGGGTTTCATGTTTTCATGCCGCTGATTTTCAATCAACTGTATTTTGAGTGGTTTTGCATTCAAAATTACGGAAAAGGATTTACCCTACCGACCGGTGTTCAAAAGTATTGAATAAAAATTTCCTGCCTGCGGAAAAGCTTCACAGCCAGAACAATGAAAATGCCGGGAAAATTCTGAAAAAATATTCCGCAAGCTAAAATAAATTGTATCTTTGCACGCACTTTACAAAATATATGATCAAATAAACCATCAAGCGACAGTATGCCAACAAGAATCAGATTGGCCAGACATGGCCGGAAAAGAAAACCGCATTTTCATATTGTGGTTGCAGACAGCAGGGCGCCACGGGATGGCAGATACATTGAAAAAATCGGGATTTATAATCCCAATACAAATCCTGCTACGATTGAACTGGATTTTGATCGTGCACTGGATTGGCTTCAGAAGGGAGCACAGCCTTCTGATACGTGTCGCGCCATCCTCTCTTACAAAGGCGTCCTTTACAAGAACCATCTTCTCAACGGCGTGAAAAAAGGAGCCTTTTCAGAGGAAGAAGCAGAAAAAAGGTTCCAGGCCTGGCTCAGCGAAAAGGAAAGCAAGATCGAGGCCAAAAAAGACCGCCTGAAAAAAGCCCGTGAAGACGAACAGAAGAAACGCCTGGAAGCCGAAGCCAAAGTAAACGAAGCCCGCGCAGCCGAACTGGCCAAAAAACAGTCGGAACTGGCTGCCGAAGAAGCGGAAGCCGCAGGAGCAGATGCCGGTGAGCAGGCCGAAAGCCGGACAGGCGAGGAAACACAGGCCGAAGCGAAGGAAGAAGTCGCCACAAAGGAAGAAAAACCGGAAGTCAAAGAGGAAAAGCCGGAAGCAAAGGAAGAAACCGGAGTGAAGGAAGAACCTGAAGCAAAAAAGGCAGAGTCTCAGGAAGCAAAAGGCGAAGCAGAGGAAAAAGCTGAAACCGCATCCGGAGAAAAGGAAGCGGAACCGGGCGAAGAGGCCGGAGAAAAAAACAGCACGGAAGAAGAAAAAAAATAAGCTTCCTTCCCGTCATTTCTGATGGACAAAAAATACTGTTTTTTACTGGGAGAGATCCGGAAGGTTCACGGATACCGGGGTGAACTGGTATTGCGGGTAAACGAACCTTCCGGGATATCATGCATGGAACCGGGGGAACCGGTCTTCCTGGATATTGAGGGAGGACTGGTTCCTTTTTTTCTCACTTCCGTGGAAGAACGCGATCCGCGTACCGTGGTGATCTCCCTCGACGATATTGATTCCGAAGAAAAAGCCCGCCGCCTGACAGGGATCCCTGTATACCTGCCCGGAACCCGGCCCGGTGTGAACGGAATGAACGAAACAGACCTTTCTTCCCTGGTTGGATACGAAGTGTTTACCCCGCAGGAACAGTCGCTGGGACTGGTGAAAGAGGCGGAAGAACTGCCCATGCACTGGGTGCTCAGGCTAAGGAGCCCGGAAGGGGAAAGACTGATCCCCCTGCATGAAGACCTGATTGTGGAAATCGATCCCGGAAAAAAAAGAATAGTGATGGATCTGCCCAACGGGCTGACTGAAATTTAATAGCGGTTACCCGTTGCTTCCTCAGAAGCGGGCATGTTCAAACCAGGATATCCTTTCCCTCCACTCCTGTGGAATGGAAAAAGTAGCTCCTTTTTTCCTGTCGTATCCCACCAGCACCGACTCACTGTACGATTTGACCTTCGTATGGGTATTGACAATTTTCTGGGACATACCGATGCTTTTGTTCCCAATGCGGGTAATTCGCGTATGCACCTCGATTTGCTCGTCCAGCCCGATGGGCTCCTCGTAATTGACATGAATACTGGCCAGCACCAGGGCCTGTTCATTCCAGCTGATCAGCCGGCCGAATACATCCCTGAAATACTGCAACCGGGCATAATCGTAATAATACTGATGCACGGCATTGTTCACATGGCCCATGATGTCGATGTCGTTAAACCGGATCTGCACGGGCGTTAGATGCGAATAGGTCTCCACTTCTTCCATAAGGGATAATAAAGGATGGTTTTTCCACTGCAATGTTGCTGAATCCCCGGCATATTTGCAAAGAAAAACACAAAATTTAATCGAACCGGCAGGTCGGTATAATGGTATCTTTCTTATTTTCATTATTTTACAATTCGATCAATTTTTTATACTCCGGCGTGCAGCGACCTGCGCCGGCCGGCGTCTTTTAAATAAAACCAATAATCACTTCATTATGAAAACAAAGTCTTTATCCTTACTCCCTGTCATTCTAATGCTGATTGCATGCATACAGCCTTCCGTGGCGCAGGACATGAAAAAGGAAACCCGCCGGGTGGATAATTTCAACCGGCTCAGTCTGGCTATTGCAGGCGACGTGCACCTGAAGCAGGGATCGACCTCCCTGGTGATCGAAGCGGAGGAAGACATCCTTCCCCTGATCGACACGGAAGTGAAAGACGGCCTTCTTACCATTAAATTCAACAAACGCATTGTGCCCCGGCACGATAAAATTACGATTCACGCCTCCATGCCCGAGGTCAGGGGACTGAGCGTTGCAGGATCGGGGAATATCCTGGCCGAGGGGTCTGTTGAGAGCGACGAGCTGAAACTATCCATTGCCGGCAGCGGCGATATTTCGCTGAAAAAACTCAGTGTAGCCGATCTGAAAGCATCCATTGCCGGTTCCGGGGATATCTTTCTGGGCGGTACCGGCCGTCAGGGAAACCTGAAAGCCTCCATCAGCGGATCGGGTGATATGAAAATCCCGCTGGAATTTGAAAACGCAACGATTGCCATCAGCGGATCGGGCGATTGCTCGGTGCATGTGACCGGATCGCTCGATACGTCCATTGCCGGCAGCGGGTCGGTTACCTACGAAGGCAACCCCGTGGTCAATGCCCGTGTTTCAGGATCGGGTTCAGTAAAGCAAAAATAAACGGGAGTAACCCTCATAAAACCGGATGGATCACCTCCTGCTTCATCCGGTTTTTTGTTTTCCTTTAGTGGCCTTCCCACCCGTTCATATCCATTCTTCCAGGGTAAAGGTACGGGCGGGCCGTATTCCCTTCGGCCCTTTTTCCACCAGGCAGCATTCGTGATACAGATCGTGCTGAAAGAACAGCACGTAGCCGTTTTCCGCCGCCTCGTTCAAAAAAGCTTCCTTTTCCTCCAGCATCTTCATGGGATACACATCGTAACTCATGTTGTATTTCAGGGGGATATGCGCCACCGAAGGGATGAGATCGGCCATGAAAACCAGGGTGCGGTTGCGGTAACGGATAAAAGGAATGAGCTGTCCTTCCGTATGCCCGTGATACATCCTAAGCCGGAAACCCGGCGCCAGTTCGTATTCATTGTCCTCAACGAACCGCAATTGTCCGCTTTCCATCATGGGCAACAGGTTTTCTTCGGGGTAGGCATCGGCCTCGCGCACGTTGGGTGTCATGGCCCATTCCCACTGCCTGCGGCTTACCAGGCAGGTTGCCCGGGGAAAGGTCATCTCATACCCCGAGCCATCAGCCTTCCGCTTCACCCCGCCCCCGCAATGGTCGGAATGCAGGTGGGTAAGCACCATATCGGTTACCTGTTCCGGCGTATACCCGGCTTTAGCCAGAGCCCCCTCCAGTCCGTCCCCTCCGTTCAGGTGCACATGCGAAAAAAACTTCTCATCCTGTTTGTCGCCGTACCCGTTATCGACCAGGATCACCCGGTTACCGGTTACGGCCAGAATGGAACGCAGTGCCCAATTGCACAGGTTGTTTTCATCGGCAGGGTATTTCCGTTGCCAGAGCAGTTTGGGCACCACTCCGAACATGGCGCCGCCGTCGACTTTGAAATTGGATATGTGGATGGGGAAAAGTTCCATTTGGAATTTATTTATGATCCGACCTTTCAAAGATAAAATTTTGTAAGGAGATACGAACCGGGCAGATACCATCCTTCCTGCCCCACTTCAAAACATTTCAGGCGGGCATTCGCTTCACCCCGACTGTATCAATCTTTGCTTTCTCCGGGCTTCTCAGTGTTCCCTGCCTCCGCTTTGCAACGGCTGAGGGCATGGCTGCAGTTTTCTCTTGCCACCTGCGAATTTGAGGATGTAGATAACTACGTAGTATACTACGTAGTTATCTACGTAGTTTTCTACGTAGTTGTTCTTTATATATACTCTGTTATCAAAGCGTTTTGCTTCTAATAATTATTAAATGTTTAAATATTTTCGTGATCTACTTTGAATTATCGGGAAAATAATCCAATTTTGAAGGGTTCCTTAAAGCATTTCTTCGGCGGAAAAGATAAGGAACCTGTGTTTTTCATGAAAAGAAACAAACCATGAGCCGGGTACATTTTATTGCGATCGGGGGCGCCGTGATGCACAACCTGGCCATTGTGCTGAAAAAGAAAGGATACGATGTTACCGGTTCAGACGACGATATCTTCGATCCGGCCCGTAGCCTTTTGCAGCAGCATGAACTGCTTCCCCCGGAAATGGGCTGGTTCCCCGAAAAGATCATCACCGGGCTGGAGGCAGTGATCCTGGGAATGCATGCCCGGCCCGATAACCCCGAGCTTCGACGGGCAAGGGAGTTGGGCGTTCCCGTGTATTCCTTCCCGGAATTTATGTTCGGGCAAACCCGGCACAAACACCGGGTGGTGATCGGGGGCAGCCACGGGAAAACTACCGTTACCTCCCTTGTGATGCACGTGCTGAAGATGGCCGGTATCCGTTTCGATTACCTGGTGGGGGCGCGGTTGCCTGGATTCAGCACCATGGTGGGTCTGGATGAAAAAGCAAAACTGGCTGTTTTTGAGGGCGACGAGTACCTCAGTTCGGCCCTCGACCCCCGTCCGAAATTCCACTGGTACCGGCCTCACACCGCCCTGCTCACCGGGATATCATGGGATCACATGAATGTATTCCCCACCCGGGAAGAATACCTCGGAGCCTTCCGCGCCTTCATCCGGCTGATAGAACCCGGAGGAAGCCTGATTTATTTTGCCGGTGATCCGGCGCTGGAGGAAATAACAGGGGAAGCCCCTGAGAACATCACCCTCATTCCCTACCGGGAACATCCGCATACCGCAGAAAACGGCCATCCCTGCCTGATACATAACAATCAAAAAGTACCCGTGAACCTTTTCGGCCGGCATAACATGGAAAATATGGCCGGGGCACTCCGGGTATGCCGGGAGCTGGGAATCAGCGACGAGGAATTCTACCGGGCGGCAGGCACGTTCACGGGTGCAGCCCGCCGGCTGGAAAAGCTGGCCGAAAACCGGCATACAGCCGTATACTACGATTTTGCACATGCTCCTTCGAAAGTAAGGGCCACCGTTCAGGCCATGGCAACAAGGTACCCACACCGCCTGCTCTTTGCCTGCCTGGAACTGCATACCTTCAGCAGCCTGAACCCTGCATTCCTTCCCCATTACCGGGGGACCCTCGACATGGCTCACCGGGCAGCGGTATATTACAATCCTGAAACGGTTGCCCTGAAAAAACTTCCGGCCCTGATGCCCGGCCAGGTTCGCAAGGCTTTCGGAAAGCCCGGACTGGAGGTGTTCACCGATGCTGATTCCCTGTGGAACAGGCTACAGGAAGAAAACTGGGCCGGCCGGAACCTGCTGATGATGAGTTCGGGAAATTTCGGCGGAAAGGATGTGAAAAAGCTGGCCAGGAATATTACACGGGATAAGCAGGAGGCTGGGCATGATATGGATTTATTGTGAAGTACTTGCGGAAACTACATGCATCAAAACGGCAGAAAAATATATTTTTAATAACAGATTTTGTCATGTGTATGCCTGCATGTGTTAATTTGCAAACTTCCCCACATGTTATTTCATAACCAAACTAAATTAATTCACAACATGAAATTGAAAAGCTTTACTCTGCTGCTGGCCGTCATAATGACAGCGGCGGTTACGGCACAACAAACTCCGGCAACCAGGGCCAATTACGAGCTGGCCGCCCGTTTTTCGCCCAAAAAACTCGAAAAAATGGTATTCACAACCCGGGTGGATCCCCACTGGCTGAAGCTGGGCGAACGATTCTGGTATGAATACGAAACCAGCGAAGGCAAAATGTTTTATCTGGCAGATCCGGAAAAACATTCGCGCAAACCTCTGTTCGATCCGGTAAAAATGGCCGCCGACCTTACCCGGCTGAGCCAGGACCCTTACGATGCCAAACATCTTCCCATCAAAAAGATCCGCTTCAACGAAGAAGAAACCGCTTTTATTTTCGGCATTGAAAGCTCCCAGGATGAAGAGCCGGAAGAAGGGGAAGAAGCAAAGGGCAAACCCAAAAAGAAAATGCTGTATTTTGAATATACCCTGGCAACCGCCGATCTGCGTATGCTGGAAGATTATGAGAAGCCGAAAGACAAACCCCGCTGGGCCAACATTTCCCCCGACGGGGAAAAGATCGTCTTCGCACGCCATTACAACCTGTTCTGGATGGACCGGGAGAATTACGAAAAGGCCCTGGAGGATGAAAAAGATTCGACCATTGTG
>Ga0190330_1000377_pt1 | contig 12423 bp, 8 predicted proteins | sample 48720434_MG_FD_161654 | JGI IMG/M metagenome (GOLD analysis project Ga0190330, IMG submission 161654) | Hydrothermal vent sediment bacterial communities from Southern Trench, Guaymas Basin, Mexico - 4872-04-3-4_MG | ecosystem: Environmental > Aquatic > Marine > Hydrothermal vents > Sediment ...
GAGAGAGCAATACTCCCTTTTTCCAGATAGGATGAAAAAGCGGATGCGAATTCGGAAGCGATTTCAACATTGAGCGCTTCCGGAACCTTTCCCCGTATTCCGGAAACAGATATCCTCAGGCGGTCTTCCAATTTTTTAACTCCTATAGCCTTTTTCCCTTTTCATAAACAGCTTCGACATCAAAGGATTTGTTGAGAAGGATAAAATCCGCATCCTGCCCTTGTTTGATTTCAGGTATCGGAAGGCTGAGGAATTTCAGGGCATTTGTGCAGGCAAGGGGTATGATTTCTTCGGGTTTGATATGGAATTTAAAAAGAGCGGCAGCTTGTTCGGGAACAGATGTGGCTCCACCGGCAAGAACATCATTTTCAATTGTGATTCTGCGGCCGGTAGAGTCTGTTTTTATATGTGGGAATATTTGAGAACCGGAAAAAGCTGGTGGGACCATGTCCGAGGCCAGGCAGAAAGAGGGGCCTTTTACTTTTAAAAGAAGGCTGAAAAAGTCCATGGAATTATGGATCCCATCAGCTATGAATTCAAGCTGCAGGCCATCAAGGAGAAGGCCTGCGCCGGTGAGGCCGATCTCTCTGTGATGGAGCGGGCTCATGGCATTGGGATAATGCGTCATATGCCTGAGGCCCAAGTCATAAAGTCTTAAAAAGTCCCTGTACGCTGCCTGGCTGTGTCCTGCAGAGGGTATTTTGCCGGCATTGAGTGCTTTGGTGACAAAGATGTCTGAATGTGTCATTTCAGGGGCGAATGTGTGTATTTTGTAGCTATCGATATTCAATAATTCCTCAATATTCTGGATGGTAGCAGGGAGTATGTATCTTTCGTCCTGTGCTCCTTTTTTTGCCGGACTGATAAAAGGACCTTCCACTCTTAAAAAAGGAAAAATACTTTGCGGCTTTTCTGCTTTGTATTTTTTGAATGATGCGGAGAGTTTTTTCAGTTTATCCACAGATGAACAGCTTATCGTGGGCACAGCGCAGAAGATACCTAACCGTTTGAGCTTCTTCTCAAGGGGGCCGAAGTCGCTTTTTTCAAAGTCTTTCCCCCAACCTCCGTGTATGTGGGGCTCTGTAAACGGAGGTATGATGTAAGCGGCTTTATAAGGCCTGCTTTTCAGATCATTGGCTATTTTCCCTTCATGTATGTGAAATTCTGATTCTATGATGCGCCCGTCTCTCCAGACTTTTCCTTTAAAACTCTGGATGTCTTTTTTCTTTCCGCCGGAAGCTTCCATGAACAAACTCACCTTTGTTATTTTCTTATAAACAGATTTTTAATTCAAATTTTTTATTCCCATTTTCACCGCAAATCTAACTTGACCTATTCATAAAAAAATGGCGATGAGCATTTTTTATTTTGATTTTAAGGTTATAGATGCTTTTAAAAAGATGACAATTGAAATGGTTTTGTATGTTTTTACTTTCATTTTAATCGCCATTTTTTTACCATATAGGCAAGTCGATCTTACTGCATCTGCTTTGTTACAGGATACTCGCGGTGAAGGACCACAGCTTCGCACCCTGTGCCTCGCATCTGCAGCAACCTCGACTTGTGAATAAGCCAGGTTACTAAAATACGGAGAGATATGTCTTATCACAAACCATTTGATTATAAAACAAGTGACGAGCTTTTAAAGGCTTCAGAGGATTTAGGATACAGACTTCCCTTTAGTGAGAACATATCCAGCCTTTTTAAGAAAATCTCCATCAGCGGCACTCAGGTACCGAACAGGCTGGCGGTTCAGCCCATGGAAGGATTTGATGCGTATCAGAACGGAGCTCCTAGCAAGTGGACGGAGAGGCGCTACCTTCGCTATGCAGAGGGAGGGAGCGGTCTTATTTGGTTTGAAGCCACAGCGGTCACGGATGATTCAAAATCAAATCCCCGTCAGCTCTATATCAGCAATGAGAACATGGATTCTTTTAAAACGCTTGTTGAAAAGGTCCGTCTTGCAGCAGAAAAAAAATTCGGCCCGTCACACCATGTTTATTGTGTGCTTCAGCTCAATCATTCAGGAAGATACAGCAGGCCTAAAGAAGGGTATAAGCCTAAAGTGGTGAATTTCAATCCGTTTTTAGACAAAGATTCTCAGAATCTTGAAGTCATAAGTGATAAAGAACTTGATTCGCTGCAGGATGATTTTCTGGAAGCAGCGCGTCTTGCTTTTCATGCGGGTTTTGATGCGGTAGACATAAAAAGCTGCCACGGATATTTGCTGAACGAATTGCTGGGTGCTTATACGCGGCAAAACAGCCGCTACGGCGGGGGATTTGAGAACAGGACCCGGTTTCTGACGGAGGTGGCTCACAGAATCAAATCCAATATAGAGGGGCTGGATGTCTCATCGCGTATAAACGCGTTTGACGGGATCCCTTTTCCCTATGGATTCGGATTTACCAGAGAATCGAGCCTTGATATAGATCTTACTGAGGTAAAGGTCCTCATACGAAGGCTCCTGATCCTAGGCTGCACTTTGCTTAACATCACAGCGGGTCATCCTTATTATAAGCCTCATATCACCAGGCCTTTTGACAGGCCGGCACCCGGAACACCGCTCCCGGAAGAAGATCCTCTGGAGGGAGTGATAAGGTTAATAAGAACCGTTTCAAACCTGCAGCAAGAATTTCCCGATGTGCCGTTTGTAGGGACAGGTTATTCATGGCTTCGCCAGTTTTTCCCTTATATAGGAGCAGCGGTTATCAAAGAGAAGGGAGCTTCTTTTATAGGGCTTGGAAGGAGTTCCTTTGCTTATCCGGATGCGCCGTGTGACCTTATGGAAAAAGGAAAATTGGATAAAGGGAAGGTCTGTATTACATGTTCGCGGTGTACGGAATTGATGCGCCATCTGGCAAAAACAGGGTGTGTCGTACGTGACCTTTCCGTATACGGGGAGGAATATAAAAAAATGAGAAGCGCCCTGATCCGTTCGGAGTTAAAAGAATGATTAAAAAAAGCATGGTCAAAGTAGAGGGAATGAGCGTTCCCTGCTATTCTTTAAATACTCTTATCATAGGGAGCGGTATTGCAGGTCTCAATGCAGCGCTCTGTCTTTATGAACAGGGCTTGAGAGACATGTCTGTGGTTACAGATGGTCTGGGAAGAGGGACGTCCAATAATGCGGGCTCTGATAAGCAGACCTATTACAAGCTGTCGCTCTCAGGCAGCAAACCGGATTCCCCTGAGAAGATGGCTCATGATCTTTTTAAAGGACGCTGCATGCACGGAGACTTGGCTTTATGCGAAGCCGTAAACTCCGTAAGATGTTTTATGAACCTGGTGCGTTTGGGAGTGCCCTTTCCTCATGATACCTATGGTTCCTATGTGGGGTATAAAACGGATAATGACCCTCTGGGAAGAGCCACTTCGGCCGGCCCTCTCACATCGCATTTGATCTGCCGCCGCCTGATTGAGGAGATAAAGCAAAAAGGCATTAAGATCATGGATAAGCATGAGGTCATTGCTCTTCTTGATGATGGGAAGGACGGCCAAAAGCAGGTAAAGGGCGCTGTGGCAATAGACGGGGACCAGCTTGATTCCGAATCCATGGGCTTTGTGGTGTTTAATGCAGTAAACGTTATTCTGGCGACAGGGGGGCCGGCCGGTATGTATAAGGCTTCGGTCTATCCTGAAAGCCAGCAGGGCTCCACAGGGCTTGCCTTTGAAGCAGGAGCGGCCGGAAACAATCTGACCGAGTCGCAGTTCGGCCTGGCATCCGTGAAGTTCAGATGGAACCTCTCCGGCACCTACCAGCAGGTCATTCCCAGGTATCTGTCAACGGATGTAAACGGCAGAGATGAAAAAGAGTTTCTCAATCCTTTTTTCCCGGACATGGGCACCCTGTCCACAGCCATATTCTTGAAAGGATACGAGTGGCCTTTTGATGTGGAGAAAATCCGAAATTACGGATCATCACTGATAGATGTCCTTGTTTACAGGGAAACCGTCAAAAAAGGAAGGCGTGTTTTCCTGGATTATACGCAGAATCCGAAAGGTGAAGGAAAGATGTCCAGGTTCGATTTCTCCTTGTTGGATGAACAGGCCTATGCTTATCTTAAAAAATCAGGCGCTTTGTTCGGCACACCTGTCCGGAGACTTAAAAAAGTGAATCTTCCTGCTTACAGGCTTTATAAGGACCACGGGATCGATCTGGAAAGAGAGAGATTGGAGATGGCCGTATGTGCCCAGCACAACAACGGAGGATTGAAAGCCAACATCTGGTGGGAGTCAAATGTCAAACACCTCTTTCCTGTCGGAGAGGTCTGCGGCACGCATGGGGTCTGTCGTCCGGGCGGTTCTTCCATAAACGCATGCCTGGTGGGGGGACTGCGCGCAGCCCTGTTCATCTCAAAAAAATATGCCCATGACCCTCCTGGTGCTGAAGAATTTTTAAAAGGCTCGCAGGATAAAATATCCGGAACCATTGAGTTTGCCCGGGGCATCTTATCAAAACCCGGTTCCGGAGATTTTTCTCTGAGTAAAGCCGCGGAAGAGATAAAAAAGAGAATGTCATCTTACGGAGCTGTCGTGAGGGAAAAAGAGTCAGTTTTCAGGGAAAAACAAAAGGCCTGGAAGCTTTACAGGAGGCTGAAAAAAGAGATAACGATAAGGTCAAAAAAAGAACTTCCCAAAGCGTTCAAGTGTCTGGATCTGTGCCTTACGCATGCTGTGTATCTGGAAGCTGTGTATGAGTACCTGGAAAGAGGCGGTAAAAGCAGGGGATCCTCTATGGTGCTGGACCCTCAGGGACAAAAGCCCTGCGCGGCCTTGGGAGAAGATTGGAGATATACCTGTGAGAAACCCGGTTCTTATACGGCCGGCAGGATCCTTGAAGTAAGCCTTGGTAAATACCTTTCCGTAAAGAAAAGATGGGTCAGCATCCGGCCGGTTCCCGCACACGAGACATGGTTTGAAAATGTATGGAGGGACTTCAGGGATGATAAGTTCATAAAAGAGGAGATATAAAGTGGATAAAAGAAAAGTGGCCTTGATAACAGGAGCGTCCAGGGGAATAGGGCGGGGGATTGCTCTGGAAATGGCGAAAAAAGGATTCAATATTGCGGGAAACGCCACGCGTCTGTCCTCCCCCGATAATAAATCAGGACTTCTGGAAGTGAAAAAAAGAGCGGAAGAGCTCGAAGCCGAGTTTCTCCCTGTTCAAGGAGATATTTCGGATTTAGACTTTCACGAGAAACTCATCGACGAAGTCATGCAGAAATTCGGGGTCATAGATGTGCTCGTAAACAATGCCGGGGTAGCTCCTTTGGAAAGAAAAGATATGCTCGAGACAACGCCTGAGAGTTTTGACAGGGTGCTGTCAATCAATATCCGCGGGGCTTTTTTTCTCACTCAAAAAGCAGCCAGGCTTATGATCGAACTCAAACAAAAGTCGCCGGATTACAGGCCTTGTATCGTGTTTATCTCTTCTGTTTCCGCTGTATTGTCCTCTCTATCGAGAGCTGAATACTGCATATCCAAAGCCGCACTGAGCCAGGCCGCTCATATCTATGCCCACAGGTTAGCGGGTCACGGGATCAATGTTTATGAGATACGGCCGGGAATCATAGAGACAGATATGACAAAATCCGTTAAAAAGAAATATGATCGATTGATCAGCGAAGGATTCGTGCCCCAGAAAAGATGGGGCACACCCGAAGATGTCGGGAAAGCTGTGGCTGCGCTGGCCCGGGGGGAGTTTGCTTATTCCACGGGCGCTGTCATCGAGGTAAGCGGAGGCATGAACATAAGGATGTTTTGATTTCAAAAGGGGCGGAGTGTAAAAATGAACAAATCGGAAAAAATATTTAACCTACTGAAAAAAAACAGGTTAGTAGCATTACTCAATCCGAAAAGCACAAGCGAATGCGTCAGAGCCTATAAGATTTTAAAAAGAGAAGAGATCACACTTGAGATCGCTCTGCGGTCGCCTTATGCAGAAAAAGGGATAAAAGAGGTTATGGACCGCTATCCGGATGCTCTTATCCTTGCTGGAACCGTCATGACAGAGAAGCAGGCGGAAAAAGTGATCGGCCTTGGTGCTGCCGGTGTTGTATCCGCTGATTATATCCCCGGTGTGGTCGAGGCCTGCATTAAAAAAGATATCCTGTGTGTTCCCGGAGGGCTTTCAGATATTGGAAAACAGCTGGTCCAGAAGGCAGAAGGGTACGGCTTATCTCTGGATGCGCTCAGAAAGAAGCACCCCTGTCAATGGGTTTATAAACTGTTCCCCGCTTTTTCCGGTGACAGGGACAACATGGCCCTCAAAAAGGCCTGGGAAGGCCCGTACAGAGATATCACTGTTTTCTATACCGGCGGAATAAACCTGGAAAACCTTGAACAGGCCAATGCTTTTGATCCGGAAGGGATTTTCTGTGCTTCTGCTTTGACCAAAAATATAAGCGATCCCGATTTGATGAAAAAAGATATAAGCCTGTGGAAAAACGTTCTAAGCCCGGGAAGGGCCGTCAGGAAGAAGAAGACGGTTCCAAAGAAAGGCCCTGTCCCGAAAGTCGTGACATTCGGAGAGATAATGCTGAGGCTTTCCCCGGATAAGGGATTCCGCCTTGAGAATGCAGACACACTGAATATCCATTTCGGCGGAGCAGAGGCTAATGTGGCTGTTAGCCTGGCACGGTTCGGCATGGGATCCTTTTTTGTTTCATCTGTTCCGAAAAATGATATCGGGGACGCCGCGGTCAATACTTTAAAAGAATTCGGAGTGGACACCCGGTTCATCAAGAGAAGCGGAGACCGTCTGGGCATTTATTATCTGGAGCACGGCTTAGGCCCCAGGCCTTCCAAGGTCGTCTATGACAGGAAAGGCTCTTCTGTTTCTCAAATATTGCCTGATGCGTTTGACTGGGAAGAGATTTTACAGGACGCTCAGTGGTTCCACTGGACAGGGATCACGCCTGCTCTGGGAGATTCCGTTGAAAAATGTCTTTGCAGGGGTCTTAAAACAGCCAAAGACTTAGGAGTAATAGTGAGCGCAGACCTCAATTACAGAAAAAAACTCTGGGATGAGCCCAAAGCTCAAGCGGTTATGACCAAACTTATGGAATATACGGATATCATGATAGGCAACGAGGAAGATTCGACCTGCGTTTTCGGTATCAAACCTGAAAAAAGTGATGTGTCAAAGGGAAAGCTTGATGCGGAAGGATACAAACAGATGATGGAGACGCTTTGCAGGCGTTTTGATCTGGAGAAAGCAGCCATAACCTTAAGAGAAAGCCTGTCCGCAACGGAAAACAACTGGTCCGCCTGTCTTTTTAACGGAAAAGAATTTATCACGGGTCCCAAATACAAGGTGTGGATAACAGACAGGGTCGGGACTGGAGATGCTTTTGCGGCCGGTTTGATCTTCAGCCTGCTCAAAGGAGAAAACGACAAAAAGGCCCTTGAGTTCGGCATCGCTTCCGCGGTTCTCAAACACACGGTGTACGGTGATTTTAATATCGTTTCCGTTCGCGAGGTCGAGAGGCTCGCCCGGGGCGAAACACACGGCCGCGTCCGGCGTTAAAAAGGACTGTTTTTTACCCTGAACATAAATTTCCGGTCTATGAACGGTTCCCTGTTCCTGTATTTCTGCATGAGTTTTATTCTTTTTTTCATCAGATCCGGAAAATTTTCTCCATAAATAAAGGGCGTTTCTTCGGTCTTTGATACAATCATCCAGTCTATGGGGGCTTTGTTCCAGATCTCAATGAGACGGCGGCTGTTTTCGATCTCCCTTTCTATCATATCCTGAAGGAGTTTTTTTGCTCTTGTTCTTTTTGACGGCTCCTCACTTTCCAGGTATTCATAAACACTATAGATCCACACAGCGGTGCTGCGCAGTGTCTCATACAGGCATTTAAGGGCCCTGGCCCTCCAGTACTGGTCCAGAAAAGCCTTATCCGATGCCTTGTGTCTGCCCAAAAGGCTTACCGCTTTATCCAGAGAAGGGAGTACGTTTTGATTGATCCTTTGAAAACATTTTCCCGCATATTCTTTTGAGATAAGGTCAAACAGCACATCTTTAGAGAGGTCTACTTTATTCGGGTTGTGAACTGAGGTGCACATGTGGTCTTCATAATAAGCCCTTTCTTTTTCAGGGATGGCCGAGATATCGGGAACCAGCGGCCGCACAAAAAGGCGCTGCCACACGACCCCGTAATGGGAATAGATGGACAGGGGAGGAAAGCTCCTTACGGATTTGTCAATGAGCCTCCAGGCTTTGATAAGAGAGGAGGCGCGTTCTCTGCTGCTGTATTTTTCGGCGATATCAGAGACGGCTTCTTCGATATCCATATTCGGGTCGAGCTGGAATTTTCTGAATATTTCCCTGTTGACCGAGAAGGGAACACTGTCAGGGGGGCTTATGCCTCCAATATGGGATAGGGTTTTTATCTGCAGGCTGTGCGCCGAGCAGAGCTTTTCGTATACCAGCCAGGGGAAGGGGATTCCGAGCAGAGGTTCATAGTTGGTGTGGGAGCCGAAAGAATGAAAGAAAAAGGCGCGGCTTTTTCTTGAGAAAAGGTCTTGCGCAGGTTTTATTTCCTTTTTATCCAGTCTGTTTTGAAGCGCAGAGCCGGATATTCTTATATCAGAGTAGACCGGATGCCTGTAATGGCTTTCCCATCCAGAGGTCAATAAGGAATTGACTTCCACATCCACTCCGTTTTTTAGTTCGGGCCACAGATGCTTTCGTTCTCCGTAAAAAGATTCGAGCCGGGTGATGATCCTGAATTTCGGATTGATCTTTTTCCCGGCCTCCAGGAGAGTGGAAAAAAAGCCGGAAATATTTTCGGCGGCAGCCCGGGCAATATCCTCATCATCCTTCCATTCCCTTATGAGATAAGCCCCGCCGTTGCGGCCCACGTAAAGGGATTTGGTGTATTCAAAGCCGGCTCCGCTGTCATTTGTCCAGATGGTCATGAATTCCAGCTCCGGGATCTCCTTCATGATATTCGTCAGCATTTCAGCATAGTGTTCTTTGACCGCAGGATGGACAACAGAAAGATTGTATCTCGGCTTAAAGCTGCGGAAAGGATGGTCGACTCTGGCTCCTCTTAAAGTCGGGTATTTTTTAAAAATTTCTTCAGGAACGGACCTTGGCTCAAAGCAGAGCAGTCCGGGAACCAATCCGTATTTAAGAGCGGTCTTCGCATGGCTTTTCAAAAGCTTCCTGTTTCGTTCCAGGTATTTTTCCGTATAGATTCCTTTGTTCAGGCTGCTGGATGCGAACTGGTCAAGAGCAGGGCAGTAGGTGTAGAATTCCGGATAAAATTCTCCGGGGACACCCTTTTCAATGGGTCTGTCACAGGCAAGGGCATTGACTTCAACATGGGAAAATCCGATCCGCGCGTATTCTTTCAGATGATTTTCCTTATCAAAATGGCGCATCATTCGTGCGTATTGAGTGAGAAAAATGTCAAAAGTGGATTTTTCAACATGGAAGCTGATGGTTTTTATCCAGGGAGTAAAGGAAGAGATTTCCCTGTCAAGGAAGTATTCGAATACATATTTATAGGCCATGTACAGAAAGTGAGGTTTTGATGAGAGAAGCCACGAACAGCCGCACGGGTCTGCATGAAAGAGGACCCATTCGTTTTTCGCAGGGATGCGGCCCTGGGGGAGGAATGAAAGGTCATCAAGGGCATCATTCAGTATGGAAATATAGAAAGTGCCCTTTTTCTTTGGCATACTCTTTGCGGAAAGGGCTCGTATTTTTGTATCCGGAGACATGTTCTTAGACAGCTCACGGGCAATGGTTTTTTCGACAGGATAGGACTTTTTATCCAAAAAGATGAGGTTTGTCTGCTTAAAGAGGTTTTTTAGTTTTATTTTTTACTCCTTTTAAGGTTTTTGAGATTTCATCCCATACTTTAAAGGCATGGATTATGTTTTCGGGTTTTGCTTCGAGCCCGAACTCGCATTGGGCAATGATGCCTCCGTCCTGAAAGAGGTTTTCCCAAACATAATGGACAGCTTTTTCTATGTCTTCTGGAGATCCGTTCATCAGGACTTCCTGCCGGTCCAGTTCTCCCCAGAAAGTTATTTTCCCGCGGAATTTTCTTCCTAATTCGGGAATGTCCATACAGAAAAGCTGGGAATTCAGGGCATGGACTCCCGCATCGATCAGGTCCTGAATGATGTCTGTTATGTATCCGTCCGAATGCATGAACACGTATTTCCCATAGGCTTTGGCTATTTCCGCATACTCTTTATAAAGGGGCAGGAATATGTCCTTGAATATTTCAGGGTTTGTGATAAGTCCGTTCTGGGTTCCCCAGTCGTCCATTAAGGATATTCCGTCAATATCTGCTTGGGCCCATGCTTCGACTTCTTTTAAATAATGCGAATGGATCTTATCAATCAAAACAAAAAGCTCATCCGGTTTTTCCATCAGGTCCACAAGCGCCTTTTCCATGGTCCTTATGAACTGAAGCCGCTCAAAAGGTCTGGTGAGGGTCCCTGCCAGCACGAAAACATCCGTATCCCTGCAGAAAGCATTGATTTTTTCTTTATCCAGATCAAGGACTGACTCTGGAGGTTCGAAATGGTCCAGGTCTTCCCAGCGGTCGATCAAAGGATCTCTGGTAATGCCTATGATGCCTTCCTGGGGATTTGAAAATTTACAGCCCCATTCATCAATATAGGTTCCCTGCGCATACCGGTCTCCCTGTATTTCAAGAGGTTTTTTGTAGAGGGCCGGGGCAGATACGATGTCGTCAGGATAGTGTTTGTGAAGATATTTTACTGTCTCAGGAAATTTTTTTTCCGCCCACGGGAGTGTCCAGATCTGGCGCGGTATTCTATCGGGTTTTCCAAATTCCAGGGTCTCTTTAACTATATGGCGGCTTGTTTTTTTCATTTTTCTTTTTTTTGGTTTTGCGGGCGGCCTCCGGGGAAGAAGGTGTATGTTTGCATATCCACCTTCTTTCCCTTTACAGCCCATTTTACTCCTTTTTCCGAAGGGAGACATGAATTCAAATAGCAGCTATAGAGCGTTTCTCCGAGCTCTTTGACCCAAAGCCTTTCCCCCGTGTTGCTGTGCTCAATGAAGGAAGCAGGAAAGGAGGGTGCTTGCGGAACAGAGTCCTGAATCCCGTTTACGGCCAGTGTGTGGGGGAAGGCGGCTTGAAGGCTGCATGCCGCAGATTTGAGACCTTTGATGACTTTAATGGAATCATAGAACTTCTTGAACTGATCCTCTGATTCCGGGTCTCCGTAATCAGAGATGATCTGCCCTTTCGGGTCTTTTGAAACAATGCTTTTTGAGTCTTCTCCGTATGTTACGGTCGCTTTTTCGAATTCGAGTTTGAACATGGGGCCCGATCTGTTCCGGATCGAGTGAGAGGCATAAAAGAGAAGCTCTGTTCCTTCGCTGACCAGCATACGGGAAGCGACCGTATCAAAATTTTGTATGTCATAGGCTTTGTATGTCTCAGCTTCTATGAAAACGGGCAGGGCAGCGGAGTCTTTTTCCTCTCCGAGAAGATACAATAGATTGTGAAGAAAGTGAGCCATAGCATTATTTGCCGGGCTGTCCAGAATCCATTTTCCCTCTTTGTCTTTAATCTTTCCGGCCCAGTCGTTTCTTGAGTAATAGTCAAACCCCCTGGGCCAGAGACAGAGTGTTTTGATTCTCACTGGTTTTCCGAAGGATCCTTTTTGAATGTCCCTTTTGAGGGCCTGGATGGCAGAGGAAAAGGACCACTGGTAACCTACCAGCACGTGGAGGCCTTTTTTATTTTTTGCTGCTATAAGCTTTTGGGCGTCCTGTATTGTGGAGGCAACGGGTTTGTCACAGAGAACATGGCTTCCCTGTTCGAGGGCCAGGATGCTCTGGGGGACATGATAATGAAGGGGAGAAGAGATAATGACCAGGTCAGCCCGGATGCCGTCTTTAAAAGCTTCTTCCAGTGTTGGGAAGACAGGGATGCTTTGTTTTAAAAACCACGGTGTGTGGGACGAGTTTTCAGGAAAAGGTTCCACAGCGGCTTTGAGGTCAATAAGTCCCCGGTAGTATTCTTTGATTAATACATTTGTGTAATAATGCCCGTACCCTCCGGTTCCGACCATTATCACAGAAACAGATTTGTTTTGATTATATGCGTTCATTTTTTTTTCTCTAAAAGGTCTGTGAAAGATATCTCATGGGAATCAAGATCGATGCTAAGGGTTTTAATTTCAAAGGGCTTGAAAATGATTTCAATACTCTTTTTTATGACAGGAACAGAGACCCTGACTTTTTTCCCGGTCCCTATGGGTTCAAAAAGCCTCAGGACTATCCGGTTTCCTTCTTCAGCCTTTTTCAGGGCTTTCATTTGGATGGTCTCATCCTCGATAAGGACGCTGTGTTCGGGGAGACGGCCTTTCCCCGATGGAAAAAAGCACAAAGCCGGAGGTGATTCGTTTTTCACTGTG
>Ga0190330_1000384_pt1 | contig 12332 bp, 9 predicted proteins | sample 48720434_MG_FD_161654 | JGI IMG/M metagenome (GOLD analysis project Ga0190330, IMG submission 161654) | Hydrothermal vent sediment bacterial communities from Southern Trench, Guaymas Basin, Mexico - 4872-04-3-4_MG | ecosystem: Environmental > Aquatic > Marine > Hydrothermal vents > Sediment ...
CTTTCATCCCTTTAGATAAACCGTTCTCGATACCCTCTAAAGGATCATGATTTTCCTTAACAAGTAGTTGGGCCGCATCTTTACCTTTTTCTTCATCCATCTCTACTACGGCCTCAAACAATGCTTTGAATATTTCCTCTTTTTTCATGCTTAATACTCTCCTCCAACCATTTTTTAGGTATTCATATCTTAATTAATTAAGATATGTCAAGGGGGGATTTAATTTTAGGCAGTGAATCGGTGTAAAATTTTAGCGAACCACTCCTTGCCAGATGAATTGTTGTTGTTTACTTTAAGCAATCAATCATATTCATTCTCAATTCTTTGCTTGTTATTTTTTGATTCGAATGTTTGACGTTGTCTTTTTGTTTTGCTAGCATTAATCTCTTTTAAAATTTGTATATGAACCCGAGAAGAAGAAGGCTTGTGTATACCTAAGCCTTATTCTTCCAACTGGCTATTGGATCTAAAAAATTGTAGTATTTTTGCAAATAATGGATTAAAAAATGAAACTTGCAGAAATGGCCCAAGAGGCGTTCAAACAAAAGAGAAGATTGATTGCTCCTTTGATGGGATTCCCTGGGGTGGTATTGACTGGTACCAATATTAAACTTGCCCAGCAAAATTACGGCCTTCATTATGAAGTTCTCAAAGCCCTGGTAGACAAATTTTCTCCTGATATAATCTTTACCTTAATGGATTTATCAGTGGAAGCAAATGCTTTGGGAATGTACACTCTTTTTCCAAGAGAAAAACCGCCAGCAGTGCCCGAAGGTAAATTTGATATAGAAGAAATAAAAAAACTAAGAAAAATAAATATTTCGTTTGACACTAGAGTCAATGGCAATGTAGAAACCATGAAACTCATGAGCATAGGATTGCCCAAGGGAATATTAAAAGGAGCATACGTGACAGGTCCTTACACTCTTGCTTCTTTAATCATGGGAGCTGTGGAGGCTGCCAAAGCAACAAAATGGCAGCCTGAAAATTTGCATAAATTGTGTGACCTTACCACCGAAAAGATTCATGAATATATTACCTTATTGATAAGTGTTGGTGCCGAGGTAATATGTATCCTGGAGCCTAGTGCCAGCATGCTTGGGCCAAAGGAGTTTCGAGAATTCTCCCTTCCTTATATCAAACACATAGTAAATAGCTGTAAATATAGCGGTGTCAATATAATATACCACGGTTGTGGAAACACCATGCATTTGATCGAGGATATTGCTAAATCAGGAGTGGACGGGATGAGCCTTGGCTCAAAGGAAGAAGGCGTCAATTTGAAAGAAGCCGCCCAAAAAATCCCTGAGAATGTGGTCATCATGGGCAATATCAGTCCTGCTCAAACCATGATGTTCGGGACAAAACAAGATGTTCAAAAAGAAGTAATGGAGATAATGGAAAACATGAAGAACTATCCTAATTTCATCTTGAGCACAGGCTGCGATCTTCCTCAAGAGACACCACAAGAAAATATTGAAGTATTCATGAAGACAGGCCGAGGGTATTGCTTCTAGAACTAAAACCAAATGTATGGAGTTATTTGTCTAATTTCTCCGTTTTTTTGTTCATAGATCTTACCTCTATCTTTAAGTTCTTTCCGCATATTTGATAGGAGTTTCTGGGTTGGACTCCGATCTCTGGCAATATTCCTCAATTACAGCCCGTTATCCTGCTGAGTTGAAAATATCCCACCCAAACTGACAGGAACAAAGACTTAAAAAGCGACCCAAATCTTCCTAGACCCTCAAATCATCAATTTTTAATTAGGCTTCCCTCTCGAGTCAACAAGAGGCAGTCACAGAGGCTCTCAGAAATATTCACCACCCGGCCCGGCGGCCAAAAAAAGTTCCTGATGGACCCCAGGGAATGATGGGGGTCGATCGGTCTGGAGGTTAAACTTGATTTGGCGGATGGTCCCGTCGAAGGTTGCGGGTTTTTCGATGAAGGAAATGATCTTCCTTTGACCTCCACAAGAAGGGCAGGGGAGGAGGTCTACCTAATAGACCTGATGTTCTACACCTGAAAGAATGGAAAGGCAAGGATACTGAGGTGATACAGGGGAGAGGATTATAAATAAATATAATTAGAACCCATCAGCCAGAACCGATCCTTGAAGAAAAAGCGGTTAAGGAGGTGAATAATTGTATTAAGAAAAAGAAGAAAATTCGTCTTTCATAGAATTCATAAAATTGGTCGTCTCTTTCATTTTGACAATTGCCCGATGGAAAATTATTATTATGCAAAACAGATATAGAAGGTTGTTTAAATATTTATGGGCATCTGTTTATACTTCAGTCCTTAGCGACTGAGTTAAATTTAAACAAAGGAGTTATCTATGGATAAGCTTGTTTATGGATATTCCGGAAAACAGCTAAGGATATCACTGGATAGTGGAAAGGTAAGTGTAGAAAGCATAAATCCCCAAGTTTTAAGAAAATATATTGGAGGGGCCGGATACGGAGCAAGGATTCTCTATGATGAGCTCCAAAAGGGGATTGATCCTTTATCAAAAGCCAATAAGCTCATTTTTGCTACCAGCCCATTATCATTAAACCAGATCCCTGGAGGTGGGTGTGTAATAGTGTGTTTCAAATCACCGTTAACCAATGCTTGGAGCGAGTCAAAATGCGGATCTGATTTCGGGCCTGAGCTGAAGAGAGCAGGTTATGATGCCGTTATTATCGAGGGGAGGTCCGAAAATCCTGTCTATATCGTTATAAATGATGAAGATATTGCCATAAAGCCAGCCGAGCATTTAACAGGTAAATCAATATCAGAAAAAATAAAAATGATTCGTGAGGAACTAGGTGATCAAAAAATATCTGTTATGTGTATAGGACCGGCTGGGGAAAAGCTAGTAAAAATTGCTGTTGCTTTGAGCGATCAGCGGGCAGCAGGAAGATGCGGTGTTGGTGCTGTTATGGGCTCAAAGAATCTTATGGGTATTGCCGTCAAAGGCTCAAAGAAGGTTAGGGTGGCGCAGCCAGAGAGGTTTAAAGAAGCAATAAAGAAAGCTATGAAGGTAGTCCGGAAGAATGAGGTTGCCGCAGGATTTAAAGAGCATGGAACTACTGGAGAGATGATTGCGAATGACGCTGCTGGTGACTGGCCGACAAAGAACTGGCAATCGAATCACTGGGGGAAGGCAGAAGAGATATATAATGAATTCTATAACAAGTATTTAATAAAAAATCATGCTTGCTACCGAGGATGTCCCATTGCTTGTGGAAGGGTTGCCGAGGTTAAAGAAGGTAAATATAAAACAGCTGTACATGAGGGTTGTGAATATGAATCGCTCTCTGCTTTTACAGCATTTGTCTTAAATGAAAATGTGGAAGCAGCCATCCAGGCTTCATATTTGTGCAACGAGTATGGTATTGATACCATCTCGGCCGGGGCGATTATAGCCTTTGCCATGGAGTGTTATGAGCATGGAGTTATTAAAAAGAAAGATATTGGAGACTTGGATTTAAGCTGGGGCAATCCTGATGCTCTTTCGGAAATGATAAGACTGATATCGATGAGGGAAGGTCTGGGAGATATACTGGCCGAGGGGGTCAAGACAGCTTCGAAAATATTAGGTAAGGGCAGCGAAAAATTTGCCATCCATGGAAAAGGGCTTGAAGCACCTGCCCATGATCCGAGATCAGGCAAAGCCCTGGCTGTAACTTACGGCACGGCTAATAGGGGAATGTGCCACATTCATCCCCTGGAGGGGATGGCCTATGATTCTGGAAAATTTGACTTTGGTTTGGTTAAATACGGTCTTGTGGATCCGAATACTATTCACAGGTGGGATGAGAAAGGAAAGGGAAAGAGCGTCAAAATACTTCAGGACGGTTTAATAGTGCCTGATATATTAAGCACCTGTAAATTCTTCTTGTATGCAGGCTTAACTATAGATAACTATGCAGATATGCTATCAGCCTTGACGGGTTGGGAGATAGATGGCCGGGAGCTGTTAAAAGTTGGAGAAAGGGTTATTAATTTACAGCGGTTATTTAATATAAGAGAGGGCTTTAACCGTGATGACGATTTAATACCTGAAAGAGTCAGGCAAAGACCATCATTTGGCATCTATCAAGATGAGCCAAGATGCGTCATTAAGGACTATGAAGGAATGTTAAATGAATACTATGAAGCAAGGGGATGGGATTTAATAACAGGAAAGCCTTCAAAAGATAAGCTAAGGGAGTTGGGTCTTGAAGAAGAGTGATTAGGATGGAAGTAAAAGTAAAGCTGTATGGAATTTTGAGAAAGTATGGTGAGGGTAAATTTGATAGGGGTGATAATATAATTATCCCTGAAAAATTTCCTCTTCGGGATTTAATTTCCTATTTGGATATACCTGAAAGGTTAGGAAAGATTTGTCTGGTGAATGGTTATCCCCAGGATGTGGAGTATAAATTAAGTGAAGGGGATGAGGTGAAAATTCTTACAGTACTAGGCGGGGGCTGATTGTCTTAAAGTCCAAGAATATTTATCTCTCGTTTAAAAGAGGTGTCTCCCTTAAAGTTTAATTATATTGTTCGATCGGGAGCGCAGAATGTACCGGTATATCGGCCAGGATAATGCCACAAAAATCACGGCGTAAACAGCAGTGTTGATTTGGGCGACTACCTCGAACAGGGTGAGGAATATACAACCGATAAGACATATATATGTACTCCAGGGATGACCCCAGGCCCGATAGGGGCGCGGAGCCTCCGGTTGGCGCCAACGCAAGATAATGACTCCTGCGATCAAAATTACAGTTATGAACAGGACGAAGAATGTAAGAAGATGCAGCAGGAAGTAAAATCCGCCGATTACAATCAGAAAGACTGAAAAGCCCCAACTTAGGAGCACCGCAAAGATCGGATTGCCACCTTTTGAGATTTCCCCTGCGCGCCTGATGGCCAGACCATCGACCGCCAATGCCTGGAGAATTCGGGGAGTGCTCATGTACATTAGGTTCTGGTGGGCCAGCAATATGATTATGGCCGTGACCAGCACGATGGTTGAGGCCAGCGGGGAGATGACCATCTCTAGAGCACTGGCCAAGGCCAATTCCTTGCCGGCCAGGCTGGCCAGGGGTACTTTGAAGGCCAAGGCCGCCATCAGGAATACATAGAGCAGACTTAAAATTACCACACCTTTGATTAAGGAACGGGCCACAGCTCCACCACCACCTTTTATTTCACCGCCGAAATAGGCAGGATAGTCCCAGCCATCGTAAGTATAAATAATGGAGGCAAAGACCAGGCTCCAGGCTCCGAGTCCGGTAGCCGAAGTGGGAACCGAAGCGGTAGCACTGATCACCGCCGACTTGGCGAGTACCAGCGCCAGTGTGAAGCCAACAACGATCAAGGCAAGAGTGGCAGCCGCGATCTCCTGGATTTTCGCGCCCAGGGCAATGCCCCGTAATTGCAAGGCAGCAAACACCGAGGATACTATGACTGCCAACGGAGTTTGCCATTGACGCGCTGCTGGATATAACATTGCGGCAAATTCAGTGACAACAACTGCCTTAAAGGCTATGTCACCGACAAAGCACAACCAGTCAACCCAGCCAATGACGAAACCGAAGAACGACCCGTAGGCACGCCGTACCAGGGCGTAGGTTCCTCCGGAACGCGGCGTCATTCCGATTAGCTCGGCCAGAACAACCGCCTCTAATAAGGAAAATAGGCCACCGAACACCCAGAGCCCTACAAAAATCAACGGATTGGTTACAACCGTGGCCACTTCCCCTGGCGTGCGTAAAATACCCAGCCCAATGGTCCCACCGATGACGACAGCCAAGGTGAAACCGCTGCTCAGGATGCGCTTTGGGATGTATTGCTTATCATTTTGGCTCAATTAAAAATCCCCTCCCTTTAAGCTTTTGTTTTGCTCATTTTTGAATTTATTAAATTCCTTTTATACCTCATCTGATAAAGGCAGTGGTTTGTATGTTTACTTTTCGCGGATTTATTCTCAATAATAATAATTGGGAAGAAGATATCGTGCCAAAGAGAAAAATTACAAAAAGCATCGCAACTCCAAAAGCAAGATTAACATGGGTGTCTGAAATTCCAACCGGCGTATTTTAGTGATTTATCATTTTCTTCTATTCTTAAAAGCCGATTGTACTTGCATGTCCTTTCACTTCTAGTTACCCCAGTTTTTATCTGGCCTGAATTGATGGCCACGGCCAGGTCCGCTAGCCAAGTGTCTTCTGTCTCTCCTGACCTTTCTGAGACTTGGACCCCAAAATTGTTTTTAAAAGCAAGTTGGGCGGCATCAAGGGCTTCACTCAGAGTCCCTATCTGGTTAACTTTGAGGAGTACCGCATTTGCTGCCCCTTCCTCAATACCTCTCTTTATCCTCTCCGGATTTGTGGTGAAAAAATCATCTCCAATAATTTGGATGTCGAGAGCAGAAGTGAGTTTAGCATAGCCTTCATAATCATCTTCTTGAAGAGGATCTTCTATGGAAACAAGGGGATAATCATTGACAAGTTCTAGATAGTACTCTATCAGCTCCTCGGAAGTGATTTTCTTTCCCATGAATTTGTATTTTTTTTCTTGTTTATCGTAAAAATGGGAAGCGGCCACATCCAAGGACATGACGAACTTATCCTGATAGCCGAGTTCGACTATAGCCTTCCACTCCGCATCCAGCGCATTTCTAGGGTCATTCATGGCCTGGGGAGTATAACCTCCTTCCGCTCCTACATTTAAAGACTCCCGGCCCCACTCCTTTTCGAGAATTTCGCCCAATTTGTAATAAACTTCCATTCCCATCCGGATCGCTTCGGAAAAACTCTCTGCCCCGACGGGCATCACCTGGTGTTCCTGAAAATCGAGTCCACTTGCCGCCAGCAATCCTCCTTCTATCATATCTAACACAGGAACCGGTAAAATATGGGGACCATCGCCGCCAATATGTTTGTAGAGAGGTTTTCCCAGGGCATTCGCCGCTGCCTTGGCCACAGCCAGTGAGACTCCTACTATAGCATTTGCTCCTAATTTGGATTTATTTGGCGTTCCGTCCAATTCGATCAGCAATTCATCGATTTCTCTTTGCTTAACTGAATTTTTACCCAAAAGTGCCGGCCGGATAATTTCATGAACATTATCAATAGCCTTTTTAACTCCCCGCCCTGCATATCTGTTGCCCCCATCTCTTATTTCAAGCGCCTCGTGCTCTCCTTTGGAAAGCCCGCAAGGGACAGCAGCTCTTCCCAGCGTGCCATCTTCGGTTATCACATCGACCTCAATTGTTGGTTCCCCTCTACAATCAAGAATCTCTCTGGCCTTAATGTCCTTGATCCTGGTTTTCATCTTATTTCCTCCATTCTATAATATGATCATCAGATACAAATCCATCACATTGGTGTCAGTAGGATAAGTATATACGGCATCCTTGAGTTTTATGGCCACCTGAGATGAGTCATGCTGGGACAAGCTTTCGAAGATATTTATCCCGGCTTCTTCTGCTCTTTGTCTTGTCCTGCCATCCACAATAGCCCCAGCAATTTCGGTGGGACCGTCTGTCCCATCTGTGCCAATAGCGCAGATGGTGATATTTTCTTGGCCGCTAATCTTGAGGGATGCGGCCAAAGCAAATTCCTGGTTTGGTCCGCCTAATCCCCTTTCATTCGCTTGTATCTTTACCGTCGTCTCTCCTCCGGCAATTACAGCACAGGGCGGCTTCAAAGGCCGGTTCCGTTTCCTTATTTCCTTGGCTATGCCCGCCAAAGAAATTCCTGCCTCTCTGCTCTCACCCTCCAACTCACAAGTAAGAATGACAGAGTTCAATCCCAGTGCTTCTGCTTTTTTTTGGGCAGCTTCACACATTAAAATATTGTTTCCTATGGCACTATTGTAGGCTTTTAATTGCCGGAGTTCTTCTGGTGATGGTGTTTCCATTGAGGGATTTTCTTTCCCTTTTATCAAATGGGTTTTTATAGATTCTGGCACAGCCTCCCACAGCTTATGTTTTTTTAATGATTTTATGGCTTCGTCAAATGTTGTTTTATCCCCGACTGTTGGCCCCCAAGGCTCACCGGCGATTTCATCGATGAGGATAAGACTGACTATAGTCGCGGGTTGAGCCATCTTGGCCAATCTTCCTCCCTTTATTTTGGAGATGTGGTTTCTCACCGTATTGATGTCTTCTATCGGTGCTCCGGAGTCTAATAAAAGCTTGGTGATGGTTTTCAGATCGTTCATACTTATCCCATCTTCAGGTTGGGGCATCAGAGCGGAGGCCCCACCGGTAATAGCACAAATAATCAAGTCCTCCTGACCTGCTTTTTGAGCAATATCAACTATCTCTTTGGTAGCTTTGTATCCGTCTTCATCTGGGAGGGGATGGCCAGCTTCCACAACTTTGATCTTTTTCAGTCTTCTCTTTTCACTCTTTTTTACGGTTATGATCCCCCCGGTAAGGTGTTCCCTCAGTATTTCCTCAACAGCCTTTCCGATCGCATAGGTAGCTTTTCCTCCGCCAATAACATAGATATTGTTTAGCTTAGCGAGATCCCAATGAAGTCCCTTGATTTCGAGTATATGATCCTTTAAATTCAAAAATTTTTTTGTCAAATCTAAAGCATTTACAGACCGAATGGCATATTCACAGATTTCGAGAGCTAATTTCCTTCCTTCTTTAAATCCGTGTGATGTTAATTCATCTATATTTTTTATAACCATAGCCATTCTTCTTGAAAGCCAAGAGGCCTTTGATCATTTCAAGCTCTCTCACTCTATCAAATCGATCTCTCATTCTATCAAAGCGGAGCTTGAAGAGGGGGGTAATTATTTTTGTGTTCTTAATCACCTACTATATCTTCATATTTGGAAATAATGGCGTCACCCTTTTCAATGATGTCCTTGCTCAAGGGTTCAACCTGGTGCTTAGCCATTATGCTTTTGACTATTTTGTTAGCTTCAGCAGCCTTTTCTTTATCGTCCGTTTCCAGCAGGTTAACCTTTTCTTCATCCCAGAACTTGAGTTCCTCTCTAAAATATCTCAGAGTGTGAGGATGGGTCAGAAAATTATGGCCATGCCCCACTTCTCTCATGGCCTCCAAAGCTATCTTCTCTTCCGATATTTCCACTTCATGCAGATAGTTCTTGCAACAATCCCACATGTAAGCATCAATAAGAAGCTGTTCAAAGGAAACACCTTTAGCAATATCAATCGCACCAAGACCGCCAGCCAGATCTGAGCCACCCATTACTCCTAGAAATTGGTTTATAGAGGATACCACGCCTGAGAAACCGCCTAGACTAGCCACATAACTGGGTAAATTGTATCTCTTGGCCATTTGGGCCAGTCCAAAGCTCAGAAAACACATTTCAATTGAATCATAGTTTATGTTGCCTGTTCTCATATCCATTGGCGCTGACTCGGAACAATAAATGTGGGGGGCACCTGGTGCGGCCATTTGGGAAATGACAATACTCCCCAGATTTTCAGTGTTGGCATTGACCATCATACCGGCTACCGTAACCGGAGCCGATAACCCCCCTACCGACATGGACATGGAAACAACTGGTATCCCGGCTTTGGCCAGTTCTACCTGGGCCTCAATAGAGCCTTTCTCAAAAGTCAAGGGGGCAATTGGACAGACAACTACCGAAAAAAGAGGACGTTTTCTCAACTTTTCTTTCCCTCCGGCGATAAGAGCAGCCAGCTCAATCTGGACCTTGGCATCTTCAGCACTTTGGGCGGTTACTCCCTGAACATGCTTAGTCGTATTTTGCATGGTTACCCATAATTCATGGGGGCCATGAGCAAGAGGGGGAACATCCCGGGCCGTTAATGCTGTCCATTGATAATCAACTGAATCAAGGGCATCAGCCAGTTTTGTAAAGGCAGCAATATCCTTTCTGGTGGAATCACGATACTCTCCAGTGTTATAATCTTTAACATAGACCGCTAATCCATTGGTTGTCACCCATGGAAATTTTGGGGTAGGAACTTTTAGATCATGCTTGGGATCACGGCCGCAGAGGGTAAATTCCTTGGGAGCGCTTTCCAGAGCCTGGTTAACCATTTTTTCCGGAATTTTAGCCACCATCGTTTGGTAGTCCACCCGGGCTCCGTTCTTCTCGAGTATTTCCAGAACAGGTTTACTGTGAATTTTGAGGCCAATTTCCTCCAGGCATTTTATACTTTGAACATGAATCAGGTCCATCTCTTGTTGATTTAAGAAAACTATTCTTGCCTTGGCCATTTTATACCTCCCTCCCTTTTGTTAAGATTGGGTTCTTTAAATCAGAACAGCAAAACTCACCGGCACTTGGGTTTTCCACATCTAAGTAACCAGTGTTTTCTGCTTCTCGCCATTGACCATTAATATAGTTTTTTACAATTTTTATACTCATCATTACCCCTCTATTTATAAATGCTCATTCCTGACAGAATAACTAGTCCTTGAAGCGGACACCCAACTCAGCCAGTTCTGCCTTTATTTTTTGGTAGAATTGTCTATATTCACGAATTGGCTGTTTGGTTTTCATATCCCAACATTGCTCATAGGTTTTGCCTTTTGGCGCGTTAGGAATATTATCTTCATATTTGGCCAATAATTTTTTCACAATTTCATTTCCCTGGGAACGACTCATACCCACTACACCATGGGCTACTTCCGAAGCCCATCTGGGTTCCATGGGCGTGAAATGGTCAACTTCAACTCCCTTGACTACACTTCCAAATTCTATTGATGCTCCAGAAACAACAGCGTTTATCACCGTGGCGGCAGTTTCATGGAAACACATTTCTGTCATCGGCCCAGCCGCCACGTAAATATTAATGAAGAAGGGGAAATGGCTGTTTCGGCTGATAGCCTGGCTGCTGACGCTATCAGCCCATAAAACATTCCTAGTACTGGTGCATCCATAGTGTAAGTGAATGGGAAAAGTGAGCTGGCAAGAACCTTTCATCAGAAGTATTGAAATGAGGTGGTAAGCCACATTCGCTACCGCCACTCCTTCCGGACCTCCACAATAACCACCCAAAATGGGAGCGGTTTCGGCAACTATGTGACCTCCTAGATTCATCACATAAGTAATCTCATTTAACCTCTCAAAATTAATCCTCATCTCCGCCATCGTCCCAATCAGCCAACCATCACTGGGCCTGAGGCCAAATTGACTTCCGGCAATTTTAGCTGTATCCGAACCGGCAGAAGCAATAGAATTCATAATCGGCAGACCTGGCCGCCCCCCCTTGCGTAAGGCGTCCCGGGCTAAAATGCTGGAACGGATGCAGGCCAGAATTTCCAAGGGGCTTTTAGTCCGCACAATCCTTCCTTCAATCTCCTTAATGGTCGGAGTGGTGATGGAATTAGCCAAAGGAAGAAATAAAGCATAGTTCTCTAAAATGCTTTCAAAAAGCCTCTCATTAGAGACGGCAGCTCCACCAGCTCCTATAAAACACCAGGGCTCAACCTCACTCTCCGGCTTCCGAGCTACCAGTGCTTTGGCATCATTCCCCTCACCAAAGACCGGGCAGCGGGGAGCCTCGGCCAAACCTTCCAGAATTTCTTCCTCGGTAAATTTTATTATCCGGCTCGTGTCAACACAGTATACTCCTACCTCAGCAAATAGCTCTATCCCCGCCTTGAAAACCCTGTCAGCCAAATCGTCATCACTAGAGAGTGGATTTTCAGGATCATATTTAATCCCATATTTCTTTACTACTTGCCTCAGCTTGGGAACAAGGATTTTTAAATCAAAGTCATTGGCAGAAGCAAATGGCCCTTCCCAAGCCCTGTCCATGATTTCTAAAAGATGTACCATTTTTTCATCCTTTTTATTTTTTCGACATAAATTCTAAAGCCAGGGAAACTGCTCTCTCGGCGTTTTCTCCATATATATCAGCCCCAATCTCATCAGCCCATTTTTGGGAAGTCGGGGCTCCGCCGATCATCACGATATATTTTTCTCTTTCACCTATTTCTTTTAGAGTGTCGATGAGCTCTTTCTGGGCCACCATCGTAGTCGTCAATAGCGATGATAAGGCGATAATATCAGCCTTAACTCGACCGGCCTCCTCTATAAAAGTAGAAGTGGAAACATCTTCACCCAAATTGTGAACTTCAAACCCTCCTGTTTCTAGCAACAAAGATACCAGATCTTTACCAATTTGGTGGATGTCGCCTTTAACGGTGCCAATGACCACCGTGCCTTTTTTGGCCACTTCGCTACCGACAGCAATATGAGGTTTTAAAATAGTCATTGCTGAATCAAATACTTTGGCGGCCATCATAAGATCGGGGAGAAATATTTCAAATTGGTTAAATTTATCCCCAATGACTTTCATCCCTTTAGATAAACCGCCCTCGATACCCTCTA
>Ga0190330_1000415_pt1 | contig 11915 bp, 8 predicted proteins | sample 48720434_MG_FD_161654 | JGI IMG/M metagenome (GOLD analysis project Ga0190330, IMG submission 161654) | Hydrothermal vent sediment bacterial communities from Southern Trench, Guaymas Basin, Mexico - 4872-04-3-4_MG | ecosystem: Environmental > Aquatic > Marine > Hydrothermal vents > Sediment ...
AAAGCCTAAGCCCCGCCGGTCCGCGACACAACCGGCAACCAAGGGCCTGGCGGATTTTTTCGCGACTGAACAAGACGCTCGGGCCCGCTTTTTTCCTGCCAGATTACCGCCTGTTTCTTGCAGCCTTCGCTGCTTCTTCCTTGCTGTCAGTATTGGTAGCTTTAAGTAATTTTTGGGAAAAAGTTTGACAATTCCTGGGGGTAAGGTTAGTCAAACTTTCTCATATTGCCGTTTTTCAACTACCTCGTGCGGCTTATTGGGAGGCCCCCGCCACCATGAAACGACTCTTGTCCACCAAAGAGGCGGCCCAGTTCCTGGGCGTCAATGAGAAGATGGTCTACACCCTGGTGTCCGAAAAGGGGCTGCCGGCTACCAAGATCACCGGCAAGTGGCTCTTTCCCATTCACCTGCTCGAGCAGTGGGTGGAGACCCATACCATCAACTATCCTGAGGCCCGGGGCAAGCTGCCGCCCTACGAGGGACTGCTGGTCATCGCCGGCAGCAACGACCTGCTGCTCGACAAGGCCATCCAGTTGTTCAACACCCGCTACCGGGAACACTTGGCCGTGTTCGGCAACCTCGGCAGCATGGGCGGTCTGCGGGCCCTGCGCCAGGGCCTCTGCCACGTGGCTTCCAGCCACCTGCTGCAGGAAAACGGTGAGGAGTACAACTTCGAGTTCGCCCACCAGGAGTTCGATCGGGTGCCGGTGGTGGTCAATTTCTGCCGCCGTGAGCAGGGGCTGATGCTCGCCAAGGGCAACCCCAAGCAGATCCGGTCGGTGGCAGACCTTGGTCGGCCGAAAATCCGCGTGGTCAACCGCCCCCTGGGCACCGGCACCCGGCTGCTCTTTGACATGAAGCTCAAGGAGGCCGGCATCGCCGTGGGCAAGCTCGAAGGCTACGGCAGCGAGTTTGGCCGCCACATGGACGTGGGCTTGGAGGTGCTGGCCGGACGCGCTGACGCCGGGCCGGGCATCCGGCCGGTGGCCGCCTTGCTGGGACTTGATTTCCTGCCGATCCGCTGGGAACGCTATGACCTGTTGATCGCCAAGGAGCGGTTTTTCGAAAAGGGGGTACAGCTTTTCCTCGGCCTGCTCCACGACCCGGCGTTTTTGGACAGCGCCCGGCACCTTGTCGGCTACGACGTGAGCCTCAGCGGACGGATGGTGTTCCCCGGAGACACCGCCGAAACGTCGGCCGCCTGCGAGGCGGAGAAGAATTCAGAATGAGTGCCGCTCGGCTTGGACGGCTCAAGAAAATGACCGGAACTGACCCAAATAAACGAAAGGATGTACGAACCATGACAAGAAGATCGCGAGCCAGGGGACCGAGATGGCGCATCGGGCTGCTGGCCGCTTTGTTGATGACGGCGCTGGCCACCTCAGCCCAGGCCAAGCAGGAAGTGATCATTTTTCACGCCGGCAGTCTCACCGTGCCTTTCGCCGAGGTGGAAAAGCGCTTCGAGGCGCTGCACCCGGACATCGACGTGCTGCGCGAAGCCGGCGGCAGCACCAAGATGGCGCGCATGATCAGCGCGCTGGGCAAGCCGGCGGACATCATGGCCTCGGCCGATTACACGGTGATCGACAAGAGCTTGATCCCGGACTACGCCGACTGGAACATCCTCTTTGCCGGCAACCAGCTCGTGCTCTGCTACACGGATCAGAGCAAGTACGCCGATGAAGTGAACGCCGGCAACTGGTTCGAGATCCTGGCCCGTCCCGGCGTGGTCTGGGGCCACAGTGATCCCAACCTCGACCCCTGCGGCTACCGGGCCCTGATGGTGCTTCAACTGGCGGAGAAGTTCCACAACCAGCCCGGCCTCTACGACCGGCTCATCGCCAATCGGCCCGAAGCCAACGTGCGGCCCAAGTCGGTGGAGCTGGTCTCGCTGATGAAAACCGGCCACATGGACTACGCGTGGGAATACCTCTCGGTGGCGAAGCAGCACGGGCTCCAGTACGTCACCCTGGACGACCATATCAACCTGGGCAACTACAAGTTCGACAACTTCTACGCCCTGGCCAAGGTGAAGGTGACCGGCAAGAAACCCGGCACCTGGATTACCCGCACCGGCCAGTCGTGCACCTACGGGCTGACCCTGGTCAAGACCGCCCCCAACCGCGACGGCGCAGTGCTGTTTCTCGAGTACCTGCTGGATCCGGAGCAGGGGTTGAAGATTCTCGAAGAGATGGGCCAGCCGGCCATTTCCCCGAGCCAGGCGGTTTCCGATGAGGTCCGCCGGCGCCTGCCGGGCAAACTGCCGGCGTTGACGGGGGTCAAACAATAAAGCCGCCGGGGCGGGGGTGAAACCCACCCCTGCCACGCCAACCTGCAAGCAGAAATCCGCAACCCATGCGCCGTCTCGATCCTTTTCATGCCGTGGCCGCCGCCTGCACCCTCCTGGTGGTCGCCTTCATCGTGGTGCCCCTGGTGGAGATGATCCGTCAGCCCACGGCGGCCGATCTGAAGGCCAGCATCCTGGACGCCGACGTGCGCCGGGCCATCTGGCTGTCGATATCGACCTCGGGAAGCGCGGCGCTCATTTCCTTCATTTTCGGCACCCCCTTCGCCTACCTCTTGGCCCGGCGCGATTTTCCCGGCAAGCGCCTCGTGGAGAGCATCGTGGACCTGCCCATCATGATTCCCCACCCGGTGATCGGCATCGCCATCCTCAGCCTGGCCGGCCGCCAGCACTGGATCGGGCGCCTGGCCGCCGATCTGGGGGTGCGGGTGATGGGCTCGGTGACCGGGATCGTCATCGTGCTGACCTTCGTGGGCCTGCCGTTTTACATCAACACGGTGAAAAACGGCATCGAGGCGATTCCCCAAAGACTGGAAAACGTTTCGCGCAGCCTCGGGGCCACCGCTTTCGGCACCTTCTGGCGGGTGACCTTTCCCCTGGCCTGGCGCAGCGTCGTCGTGGGCATGATCCTTTGTACGGCCCGGGCCGTAAGCGAGTTCGGCGCCGTGGTGATCGTGGCCTACCACCCGATGATCGCGCCGGTGATGATCTACGAGCGCTTTACCGCCTACGGGCTGCGCTACAGCCAGCCGGTGGCGGTATGGCTCATCGGGGTCTGCCTCGTGCTGTTTTTCCTGTTGCGCTGGCTCAACCCGCCGGCCGGGCGGACACGGGCATGATCCGGGTCGAGAACCTTTCCGTCCGACTGCCGGGGTTTGCCCTCGACGGCGTTTCCTTCCGCGTTGCGCCGGGAGAGTTTTTCACCATCCTCGGCCCCACCGGGGCCGGCAAGACCTTGATCCTGGAATCCATCGCCGGCATGGTGCCCATCGACGGCGGTCGGATCCGCATCGACGGCCGGGATGTCACCGAGCTGCCGCCCGAGCGCCGCGGCATCGGGATCGTCTACCAGGACCACGCCCTTTTTCCCCACCTTTCGGTATCCCGAAACATCCGCTACGGGCTGCGCTATCGGGCCAAGGCCGCCGAAGGAGACGACAGGCTGCAGCACCTGGTCGAACGGTTGGGGCTTAAACCCTTGCTGAATCGGGGGGTAAGCCACCTCAGCGGCGGAGAGCGCCAGCGCGTGGCCCTGGCCCGGGCCCTGGTGGTGGCGCCGAAGATTCTACTGCTGGACGAACCGCTGTCCGCCCTGGATCCCAACTTTCGGGAAGAAATCCGGGACCTGCTCAAAAGCCTGCACCGGGAGACGGGAATCACTGTGCTGATGGTGACCCACGATTTTGCCGAGGCCCACTTCCTGGCGGCGCGCACGGCGGTGATCATCGCCGGGCGCATCGAACAGGTGGGGTCGGTGGCCGAGGTCTTCAACCGGCCCGTCTCGCCGGCGGTGGCCGCCTTCGTCGGCATGAAAAACATCTTCGAGGCCCGTTTCGAAGGCGACACGGCCCGGACCGGCCCCCTGACCATGGCCCTGGCCCGTTCGGTCCCCCCCGGCAGCCGTTTCGTGGCCGTGCGCCCCGAAGACGTGCAGTTGGACGCCGATGCGCCCGGCGCGGCGAACAACCATTTCGCCGGACAGGTGACGCGCCTTGATCACCAGGGGGTGTTCTGCGAGGTCAGGGTGAGCTGCGAGGGGATGGTCTGGCAGACCATCGTGCCCACCGGCCGCCTCATGCAACAGGGCCTGAGCGAGGGCGACACCGTCCGCCTCCACGTCCCCCCGGGGAAAATCCACGTCATGTGATCCGCAATATGGTTACCCGCGGCTGCCGGGCTTCAGCGAGGCATGCCCCGTGCCCGCCGGCGGGCGTTTATGTCTTCCATGGCGCGCTTGAGACCATCGAGGCAACAATTTGTAAAAAATCCTTTATAGAACTGTGTGAAGTTATAGAATCAAGGGAAGCGAAACCTTCCTGACCATGAAATCGAGGGGAAACTGGCTGTGCCTGCCGGGCGAGGTGGCCGCTTCCAACAGGGGGACGGGCGCTCGGGTTCCTGAGCCGGAAGCCGGCCTTTTGGGAGGAATCCACCATGAAAGCCATTGACTTCATCGAGATGGAAGAACAGTTCGGCGCCCACAACTACAAGCCCCTGGACGTGGTGCTCACCCGCGGCGAGCGCGTCTGGGTGTGGGACGTGGAGGGCCGTCGTTACATGGACTGCCTGTCGGCTTACAGCGCGGTCAACCAGGGCCACTGTCACCCGGTGATCCGCCAGGCCATGATGGACCAGGCCGCCCGGCTCACCCTCACTTCCCGGGCCTTTCGCAACGACCAGCTCGGGCTGCTCTACCGGGAGCTGTGCCAGCTGACCCGCTCTCACAAGGTGCTGCCCATGAACAGCGGCGCCGAGGCGGTGGAAAGCGCCATCAAGACGGTGCGCAAGTGGGGATATCAGCACAAGGGGGTCCCCGAGGACCGGGCCGAGATCATCGTTTGCGCCAACAATTTCCACGGCCGCACCATCACCATCGTCAGCTTCAGCACCGACCCGGCGGCCCGCGGCGGCTTCGGCCCCTTCACCCCCGGCTTCAAGATCATTCCCTTCGGCGACGCGGCGGCCCTGGAAGACGCCATCACCGACCGCACGGTGGCCTTCCTGGTGGAACCGATCCAGGGCGAGGCCGGCGTGATCATTCCGCCGGAAGGCTACCTGCGCCAGGTGCGCGAGATCTGCACCCGCCGCAACGTGATCCTCATCCTGGATGAAATCCAGACCGGTCTCGGTCGTACCGGCAAGATCCTCGCCGAGGAGCACGAGGGCATCGAGGCGGACCTGACGCTGATCGGCAAGGCTCTTTCGGGCGGCTTCTACCCGGTGTCCGCCGTTTTGTCCAACTCCGAGGTGATGGAGGTACTCAAGCCCGGCGAACACGGTTCCACCTTCGGCGGTAACCCCCTGGCCTGCGCCGTGGCCCGCACCGCCCTGCGGGTGCTGGTGGAGGAGGGTATGGTGGCAAACGCCGCCGAGATGGGGGCTCGTTTCCTCGACGGCTTGCGCCGGATCGACAATCCGCTGATCAAGGAGGTCCGCGGCCGGGGATTGATGCTGGCCGTGGAGTTTTTCCCCGAGGCCGGCGGCGCCCGCCCGTATTGCCTTGCCCTGAAGGACCGCGGCCTGCTGTGCAAGGATACCCACACCGATACGATCCGTCTCGCCCCGCCTCTCGTCATCACCCGGCAAGAGGTCGACTGGGCCTTGGAGCAAATCGCCGCCGTTTTGGCCGCGCCTCCTTCCTGAGGCGCCCGCCAAAAACGGGCCGGCCCGTTGAGCATAAACCGTTAGTCAGTGTCCGTCCATAAATGGCCTTTTTGTCCAATCTCTGTGTTCTGCTCAAAAAATAATCCTCGGAATATCAACCATATGCCTGCGGTTATTTTTTTTCGCAGGCCTTGATCTTGAACAAAAATTCTCATTTCTGGATGGACACTAGTCAGGGGTGCGGTTTTTTGCGTCCGCTGAATTTAAATGCCGGCATAAGTATTCGACTACCTCCCGATCCAGCGGAAATTGGCCAGGCCGGTTCCGGGGCATTGCCCGTTCTTTGGATAGTTCCTCGCGCGGCACGATCACGCGCAGTCCGAAGGGAGTGCGCACCTCGACAGCGTTATCGTCCGCCACCACGTGAGACCCGTCCAACTTCAGGGCGGCAGTGCCTGAATTGATGATCAATTTGCGGTTGGCGAGGCGGTCCTCTCGGGAGGGCGCACAGACGCTGCGGCAAAACCCGCATACGGTGTAGTAAAACCAGTCGGGATCAAAGACCGCCTGCCGATAGTCGTTAAAACTGTTATCGGCGGCCTGCATCTGGGGGTCCGCCTTCTGAAGGCGGATGCACAGCGAATCAAATTCTTGCTTGTCTTCGGGCAGCGGACGGCCAAGACGGTAGGGACTCCAGTTCGACCAGGTTCCGGAGGACGCCAAGCCCTCGTAGCCGGTGCAGCCGATCCAGCAGCAGGTGTTGGGCCGCTTGCGGGATATGGTTTCCGTTACGCCGGCGACCGTGACTTGGGTCGAAGCCTTGGGGTGAATCATTCCAACGGGGCAGACCAGGCTGCACATTTTGCACCCGTCGCAGGGATGCGCTTCATCCGGCATGGGGGTGTCAGGCGTCAAGGCGGCGGAGGTTAAAACGCTCCCTAGCTCAACCAGCGCGCCGTAATCCCTGGTGAGCAGATTGCCGCTCCAGCCCAGGCGCCCGATCCCGGCGGCAAGGGCCGCATAACGGTGTGAAAAAGCAGGATGAAACTCGGTCATTTCTGTTACATCGGTGACGCCTTTCTCGGGCCGATAGTTGTTGTTGAGGTCAACGTTGACGGCTTCATATCCTTCCGTTCGTAGTTGTTCGGCAAGCCTGTCGCCGATCGTATAAAGGGTCTGCGCGATGGTTTTTCGGTTTTCGCAATGAGGCCGCCAACTTTTTTTGCTGATGAAGTCCTGAACAATATTCCTGTCAAGGGAGAGCGCAAAAGAAACAACCGAGTTTGCAGATGGCAGAAGGTAGCGCGGATCGGCGGAGGGCGGCCCGTCTGCCAGGAGGGCTGTGGTGGTGATGCCGACCAAATCGGCCCCCAGACGCAAGGCCAGGGATTTTATCTTCGCTTCAATGGAATCCATGTTGACCTTTCATGAAAATGCCATCCCCCAGCGCGCAAAACCGGCGCCAATGGAGGGCAGCGGAATTGCCGGCCCGGGTTGATGCGGTTGATGAACATTCATGCCTCCCGCAAAACCGCTTGGATTTTTTCGGCAATGTCGCGAAGCGTGAACGGTTTCTGGATAAAGGGTGTGCCCGGATCGAGAACGCCTTGGTGGACGACGGCGTTGTCCGTGTAGCCGGACATGTACAGCACCTTCAAGCCGGGTTGATTTCTCTGGAGACGGTCCGCCAGGTCTCTGCCGCTCATATTCGGCATGACCACATCGGTGATCACCAGGTCGGGTTTCAGCCCCTTTTCTTCCATCAGCAGCAGGGCTTCGCCGCCATTTGCCGCGAGGCTCACCCGGTAGCCCAGCCGTGAAAGCATTGCCTTCATCATTTTGCGCAGGTTTTTTTCATCTTCCACCACCAGCACATGTTCACCGCCACTCGCTGTGGCTTCTTTCTTTTCCGCATCTGGCCTGGGTTCCTGTATCGCCTCGGTCTGCGGCAGGTAGATCTTGAACGTCGTGCCGCGCCCGGGCTCGGAATAGGCCCAGATATGCCCGCCGGACTGCTTGACGATGCCGTAGGCCGTGGCAAGCCCCAGGCCGGTGCCTTTGCCTCTCTCCTTGGTGGTGAAAAACGGATCGAAGATTTGGGACAATACCTCCTTGTCCATGCCGCAGCCCGTGTCGGTAACGGCCAGCATCACGTACTTTCCCGGGTGAACGCCTACATGCTTCTGTGCATAGGTTTCATCAAGCGCCACGTTGGCGGTTTCAATGGTCAGCTTGCCGCCCCCGGGCATGGCGTCGCGGGCGTTGACCGCCAGGTTGAGGATCACCTGCTCGATCTGACCCGGATCGGCCATGACACGGTCAAGCTCATCTGCAAGCGACAGTTTAAGGTCGATGTCCTCTCCGATCAGCCGCTTAAGCATCTTGGCAATGTCCAGGACCAAGGTGTTGAGGTCCAGCACCTCCGGCTGCAAGGGCTGTTTCCGGCTGAAGGCCAGGAGCTGCCGGGTCAGGGCGGCCGAACGTTTGCCGACCTCAACGATTTCTTTCACATCCTCGCGCAAGGGATCTCCCGGGTGGAGCTGATGGAGAAGGTTCTCTCCGTAACCGAGAATCACGCCCAGCATGTTGTTGAAATCGTGGGCCACGCCGCCGGCCAGGACCCCGATGGCTTCCATCTTCTGGGCCTGCATGAGTTGTTCTTGCGTTTTCTCCTTTTCTCGCTGTTCCCTGTCCCTTTGGAGCCTCGAGCTTAGAATCGGTGCGATGTGCGTGGCGATGGTTTCCACCAGCGCCACGTCCGCTTCATCGTAGGGCGTCTCCTTGTTGGCGAGGGCAATATTGCCAATCAGTTGCCCCGCGTACAGGATGGGCACGGCCATGGCGCAGGTTATGGGCACATGGCCTTCGGGTGTCTTAAAGGGTTCATTGGACCACAACGTCCTCTTCTCGAGCATGGCCTGGCCCCAAATGCCAGCCCATTTTTCTTTCGGGAAAACAATGTGTTTATCTGGAACTTGACATTGGCCCCACACGTCCCTGGTGAGAGACGGGCACACCCAGTTTTCGGTTTCATCGATATATCCAAAGATGCCAAGCCTGCTTTTTGTGACCGTACGGATTATCGTAAGAACTTCGCTGTACATGTCCTCGTGGGAGGCCAAAAGGAAAATATTGGAGATCTTGTTATAGATCCGCAATTTCCGCTCTGATTCCCGCAGGGCCTCCTCGGTCAGCTTGCGTTCAGTGATATCCGCAAATATTGTCCCAAACCACCCTTTCATCGGAGAAAAGACAGATATTTGGAAATGTTTTCCCATTGGTGGAAAATAAGATTCAAAGTCCGTATGTTCTCCTGTTTCTGCCACCTTGGCATATATGTCGACATAGGGAGGGGGACAGGTCTGATATATTTGGGTGGCCAACCGGTTTTTTGCCGATTCGCGGGGAATGTTTGTGTGAATTTCGAAAGCAGGGTTTAAATCAATAATTTCATAATCAACCGGTTTACCGTGTTCATCATAAACCATCCGGTGCAGGGCAAACCCCTCATTCATTGAATTAAAAAGCGACCTGTATTTTCTCTCGCTTGCTTCTAATGCCTCCATGGCTTGGACCCGCTCGGTAATATCCCGAACAACTCCGATGGATCGGACGATGCGGCCAGCACTATCTTTGTGATGTCGGCACCTCTGTTGAACAAACCGTATCTCCCCGGTATCCTGCCGGACGATGCGGTGTTCGATTTCATAGACGTCCCGCCCTTCATCGACCGACCGGGTATAGGCGCTGTACACGGCCTCGCGGTCATCCGGATGAACGTGTTCCAGGAAGGCCTCAATGGTGGCAGCGAAGTTTTCAGGATCGACTCCGAAAATACGGAAGACCTGGTCCGACCATAGCAGAGTATCCTCGGCAATATCATACTTCCAGCTCCCCACATTGCCTATTGCCTGTGATTTTGAAAGGAGTTCCTGATTTTCCGCCAATTTTCTTTGGGTGACCAGGCGCTGTTCTTCAGTCCCGAGAAGGCACCCGATAACCATAGTGGTTGCCGGAAAGAGCAACATGACCGGCAGCCAGATATTTTGAATCACGGTCAGTCCGGCAGGCCAGGGAATCAGCAACTGGCAGGCCAGCATGACGATGTGGGCGACAATCCCGATGCCGTAGAGCAACAGCGGACCATATTTTTCCGGATGGTTACCGGCTTTACGCCGAAAGAACAGGCCAACCAGCGAGGTTGCGGCAATGGTGGCAAGTCCGGCCCAGATGCCGGGGCCGCCCAGAAAGGCCCGGTATGCGCCTGCAAGCACCGCGGCAATGGCTGCACAGGTCCCGCCCCCGAATAAACCCGCCAACGTCAAAACAATGGAACGGCCGTCGTAGATGATTCCTGGAGCATAACGAAACGGCATCATCATGCCGGCGATGGCAATGCCTCCGAAAAGAAGCCCGAGGCCTACCCTGGCCCACTCCTCGTGCCTTTGGCGCATCCGGCCGAGCAGGCTGTAGAGGGCGCAAAGCGCCACCAGCAAGACAACGTTATGGATCAATTCAACATACATGGCTGCTTCCATAAAACCTGTTTTTTTCTGCGCTTGATTTCCGTCTTTTTACTCCATTTATTCAGAATACAATTTCTTCATACAGTCGGGACACACACCATGGGAAAATTTGAGTTCCTGAAAACGCTTCGTCAAATAGTCGGCCGGGGGTACCCACGGATGTCCTTCTTTTTCATCATCCTGGATTTTACTGCAATAAGCGCAAATGGGTATAAAACCCTCCAGTCCCTTATCTTGAGCAGCGGATGCTTCGAGCATTTTCAGGATTTCTTTTTGCCGCGTAATGTCCCGGACCACGGCAAATATGGTTTCTTGTCCTTGGTAAGGAATGATCCTCTCGTTGATTTCTACAACGACTGCCGTCCCGTCCCTTTTCCTGTAAAGCAATTCGTATCGCTCCGCTGCAGTTTCTCCGTTACGGCGTTTGCGGGTCCGCTCCTCAAGAAGGCCGATGGCCTCTTCGGTGCATATGGCCTTATGGTTCTTTGATAACAATTCCCTCCTGGTGTAACCCAGAAGGTCCGCAAATGCGTGGTTGACGAAAAGGAAGCGATCATTTTGGCAGACAAAAATACCATCCCGGGACCTTTCCACCATTAAGCGGTATTTCTCTTCGCTGGCTTTGAGCGCTTCTTCCGCCTTTTTCCGTTCGGCGATCTCCCTGTTGAGGACGGCGATTGAAGCGGTAGATTTCTTCAAGTCCTTCGTCATCCGATCAAAGGCCCTCGACAGTTCGCCGACCTCATCTGTTGCGTCGGTGCCGACCTGATGATCCAAATGGCCCGCTCCGATCCGTCGGATGCCTTCTTGAAGATTTATTATTGGCTTGGTTATGCTGCTTCTCATCCAGAGCAGGATGCCCACCATGAGCCCAGTGAGCAAGGAAAGGGAACTCGCAATTGCCACCGAAGTTCGATATAATGTTGAAGCCAAATCAGACTGGATTTCCCGTTGCAACTGAAGGATGAGTGATGTCGCTTCCTGCAGTTTTACCATCAGTTGAACCGTCAATCTTTCTTTGAGTTCCTGTGAGAGAGCGTTCCCCTGTTTGCCGGAGTCCCTTATTTTTTTTACGATGGCGACGAGCCGGGAAAAATCGGCCTTAACGCTTTGCAGATCGCTGATTATATGATCGACTGTGGATCTTTTTTCAGGGGCACTGGAACGCCATTCACCGAAAAGCTCTAACAAAGAATCGCACACCGATCGCCACTGGGCCAGAGATCTTTCCCCGAAAAAATGTGAATACTCGTGGGTTGTGCTTTGTAGTATGCTAATGTAATTTATGCTTTCAGCGATTTTCTCGGCCTTAACCTTCGTTTTTTTCACCGATCGAGCCGAAGCGAAGACCAGGGCCCCCACCGTCATGGCAAGAACAACAGATAACACAACGCCAATCTTTAATCTGGTTTGAATCTTCATCGCATCCTTCTAGCGTATCATCGTATCTGCTTCAGGTTTGATGGCACCTAACGCTTCGGGGCAAATGTAGTTGATATAATTCGGGATTTCTTTTTTGTCGGTGAGCTTGTTCTCGATGGCCCATCTCGCTATTTCATCCCAACTGACCAATAAGGCCTGATCCAATGTAAGCCTGAACGCGAAATCGTTCCAGACACCGGGCATTTGGTTTTCGTCCAAGTTAAAACTTGCGGCTATTATGCCTTGAGCCTTTTGCCTGTTCTTGATTGCAAATGTGGCCGCCCTGTCAATGGCTTTTAGAAAACGCTTCATGGTCTCCAGGTGTGGTTCGGCAAAAC
>Ga0190330_1000423_pt1 | contig 11739 bp, 10 predicted proteins | sample 48720434_MG_FD_161654 | JGI IMG/M metagenome (GOLD analysis project Ga0190330, IMG submission 161654) | Hydrothermal vent sediment bacterial communities from Southern Trench, Guaymas Basin, Mexico - 4872-04-3-4_MG | ecosystem: Environmental > Aquatic > Marine > Hydrothermal vents > Sediment ...
TGGGACGGAAAATATAAAAAAGCGGACAGATTTAGCGACCAAACCCTATGTGCGGGGATAATTTTACGGTGAATTTTTGAGTACAGAAAGCGAAGCTTTGGAATTATTAAAATTCTCTGAAGGAGTTTAATGAAAAAGCCGGGGGCATTTCCCGGCTTTTTCAACTAAATTTCTATCTTCTTCACAAGGCTATCGATCAGTTTGTCATCAGCGATAAAAGGTATGGTAATGTGATCCTCACCGAAGTTCTTTTTGTTATATTCAATAGCGGTTTCTATCGAATGCTCATTTCGCGCCCAGGCTCTTCTAGAAACACCGCTCATGACATCCCAGGCTATTGCGGTCTTGATTATCTCATCTACGCGTCGGCTACCATCGAGTACGAGACCAAAGCCGCCGTTGATCGCCTTTCCAATACCCACGCCACCACCATTATGGAGAGAAACAAGTGTCATACCTCTCGCTGCGTTACCGGCAAAGCAGTGGGTTGCCATATCAGCCATGATATTACTTCCGTCTTTGATGTTGGATGTCTCTCTGTATGGTGAGTCAGTTCCGCCTGTATCGTGATGGTCCCTGCCTATCATCACCGGGCCTATTTCTCCCCTTCTTACCATTTCGTTGAATTTCAAGGCTATGCGCATTCTACCTTCGGCATCTGAATAGAGTATTCTCGCCTGAGTACCGACGACAAGATTGTTTTTCTCAGCGTTCTTGATCCAGATGTAATTATCCCTATCCTGCCCACGCCTATTGGGGTCAATACAATCCATTGCCGCTTTATCGGTTTTGATGAGATCTTCGTGTTTGCCACTAAGGCACACCCATCTGAAGGGACCGTAACCGTAATCGAAGAGCATGGGACCCATTATGTCTTCAACATATGAAGGGAAAATGAAACCTTCGCTTGTATCTACACCATTCTTTGCGATCTCTTTTGCACCAGCGTCAAAAACCGCCTTCATAAAGCTGTTTCCGTAATCAAAGAAATATGTGCCCCTATCCACAAGAATTTTAATAAGTTCAAAATGCTTTCTCAGTGATTTGTCTACAAGCTCTCTGAATGTTCTTTTGTCTTTGCTCAAAAGCTCTGTACGTTCTTCAAAGGTAATACCTTGAGGACAATAGCCACCATCGTATGGGGCGTGGCAGGAAGTCTGGTCAGAAAGAAGATCAATATGAATCTTATGATCAACAGCGTATTGTAGAAGATCCACAATATTGCCATGATAGCCAATGGAAATGCTCTTTCCGTTCCTCAAATGTTCATGAGCAATTTTGAAAGCTTCTTCTAAGTTGACAGTTGCAGTATCGAGCCATCCTTGATCCAGCCGGGTTTTTATTCTGGAGTAATCCACTTCCGCAATGATACCAACCCCATTTGCAATAGTTACAGCTTTTGCTTGAGCGCCACTCATGCCACCAAGGCCAGAAGAAACAAAGAGGAACCCTTTTAGATCACCATGTTCAGGAACGCCGAGCTTCAAACGTCCAGCGTTCAATATGGTATTGAATGTTCCGTGCACAATTCCCTGGGGGCCTATATACATCCATCCTCCAGCCGTCATCTGTCCATAATTTGCCACACCAAGAGCCTGAGCTTTGATCCAGTTTTCTTGATTGTCAAACATGCCAACCATGAGTGCATTAGTGATAATAACGCGAGGTGCATTTCGTGAAGATTTAAATAGTCCCAAAGGATGTCCTGACATTATGACGAGCGTTTGCTCTTCAGTCATTATCTCCAGGTATTTCTTTGTTAGCTGGTATTGCATCCAGTTCTGGAAAACCTGACCTGTTTCTCCATAAGTGACTAACTCATATGGGTACAAAGCGACATCGAAGTCGAGGTTGTTATCGATCATAACCTGTAAGGCTTTTCCTTCAAGTGTTTTACCTTTGTATTCGTTGATAGGCTTTCCTTTTATGGCCCCTTTTGGTCTGAATCGATAACCGTAAATCCTCCCACGAGTGAGAAGTTCATCCAAAAATTCAGGAGCGAGTTTTTCATGAAGTTCTTCGGGAATATACCTGAGAGCATTCTTTAAAGCCAATTTAATCTCTCGCTTATTGAGTGTAAGCTCGCGCTTAGGTGCTCGCCTGACATTCGGAAGAAACTCCGGATCTGGTGGAAGCACCGGATCGAGTTTAATTGTCAGAGCTTGGAAAATGTCCATATTACTTATCATAAACAATTCCCCCATTCGCCAATTTAATGTGTACTTATACTCCAATAAAGATTTTATCACTTAAATTGATACGAATAAAAAAGGTACTACACCAAAAAACAAAGCACATAGATGATTAGAAATCCTTTATTGCGCTTTGCGCTCTGTAAAGAAAATTTAACGCCTTTCCTTTGGAAATCTATTATATGTATGATATAATTGTTTTAGTCATAAGTATAAAACAAATGTGGAGGTGTGATTATGAAGTCGAAAATTACCGTTGCATTCTTTTTAATGGCATTTCTGCTTATAAGCCAGATATCGTTTTCTGCTGTCACCGGTGATATCATTTCCGCTGTCGAAAGAGCAAACGCTCTTATTGAATCTATGGTATCACAGGCAATACAAACAGTATCGAATTTAGATGAAAATGCAAGGGGTTATGATAGGGCTGTCAAAGCAATTGGAGAGGCACTTGTGATGAAAACATCCAAGATATCGCAAGCTGTGATTGAACATGCTGAAAAGCAAGGGGTTACAGCTGTGTGTTATGACGTCGAAATTGTCCTTGGTGGCCAAACATTTATAATTGACCCCATTAGGGTGATAGATGACTGAGATAATAACAGCATGAAGAGCCCCGCCATGTGCGGGGTTTTGTTTTTTAATTGTTTCATATGGTAGTAATTTCAAAAAATAAAGTCGTGGTAATATGTAAATTGAAGTGCCATTAAAAATGGAGGAAAATATGAAAGATTTCACCGCGAGAAATTTAGATCAGCATATTGAGGAAGTTGCTATGAAAAACTCTTCTCTTGCTTTGCTTGCCCATGGTGATGGTATAGAAGTGCTCAAACAGGTTATAAAAGGGGATGTTATAAGTTATATTGAACCTTTTAGCGGCGGTGAATTGCTTGAATTTTTCTTCGTTGTTGAAGGAAAATTAATGTGCAAAAGAAATAACGAAGAAATTATTTTGGAAACAGGCGATTATTTTTACGCTTACAACCTAAAGGAAAACGTTGAGCTAAGGACATTTGAAGATACCGTACTTCTTTATGTTACTTCAAAACCTATATTTTCCTCCTTGAGCAAGGAAATAAAAGAATTGAAGGAAATAGTTGTGCATGTTGAAGAGAAAGATAACTATACACATGGACATGGCAAAAGGGTAAGAGATTTTGCTTATGCTGTTGGGAAAATGCTGAAGCTCTCCGAAGAGCAGATGGAAAAACTGCTCATGGGGGCTTTCTTTCATGATATTGGAAAAGTCCATGTGCCTGAGGAGATCTTAAAAAAACCTGGAAAACTGACTTCTGAAGAATTTGAATATATAAAGCAGCATCCGGAAAAAGGTGCACAAATGGTAAAGGGGACTTCGCTTGAATATATTTTGGATATCATACTTCAACATCATGAGCGTATAGACGGCTCTGGATATCCACAGGGTTTAAAGGGAAATGAGATACTCCTGGAAGCACAGATTATTGGGATTGTAGATAGTTTCGATGCTATGACCTCAAAGCGCCCATACAGAGATGCTATGAGCTGGGAAGATGCTCTCAGGGAGTTAAAATCACTATCCGGCATAAAATATGATTCCCACCTGATAAGCGTTTTTGAAAAGTGCATTCAGATTGGCCTTATTTCAAAGAAGAAATTCAATCATAAAAAGCAATAACTTTCATTGGCTTCCTTTTTCGCAATACCACTGCAAAACTTTGTTATCATTCTTCGATGCGATATAATTAAATTGAAATTCATTCTATATTGGAGGATGATCAGTTTGATAAAGATAATCACGGATAGTTCTTGTGACCTTCCCAAGGAGATAGTGAGAGAATATGGTATTGAAGTTGTTCCTCTCAGCGTTGAGATTGATGGCAAACGATATATTGAGGGTAAGGATATAACGCCCGAAGAGTACTGGCAAAAGATGCAAAAGGCCAAAACGCTTCCCAAGACTTCGCAACCACCTCCTGCTATGTTTGCTGATGTCTTCAAAAAAATCATAGACGAAGGCAATGAACCTTTGTGTATTACCATATCCTCAAAACTGAGTGGAACATATCAGTCAGCATTGGTTGGAAACGACATAAGTGGCAACAAAGCTGTTGTGTTTGATTCTCTCGCCGGTTCTCTGTCTCACGGGATTCAGGTGCTCATGGCTGCGAGACTATCACAAGCTGGGAAAAAAATGAATGAAATTCTCAAAGAGCTTGAAAGATACAGAAAATCAGTGAAGATAATAATACCCCTCAATACACTGGAGAACATTGTAAAAGGCGGTAGATTGAGCAGGGTTCAAGGAACAGTTGCAAAGCTATTGAATATAAAAGTCATTCTCCACGGTGTTGAGGGTGAAGTTAAAATGTTGAAAAAAGTCCGTGGAACGAAGAGGTTCAGAGAAGCGATACTCGAAATAATAAACAATCTAAATCCTGAACCGGGGAGAATATTTGGGATTACGCATGTGGACAATTTAGAAGACGCGCTTTTCATTAGTGAAGCCTTAAAACGTTTTGGATCAGAAGTTATTGTAAATTCTATGGGGCCTGTTATGGCGACTTATGCGGGAATGAAAGGAATGATACTTGCGCTTTAGGGTGGTGACGTGAAAAGCGCTTTCATTTTTGTGATGCGCATTGTTATAACACAACCCTGAAAATGAACCCCACTAAAGGGATTTACCTTTTCCAAAAATCGCGGTAATCGTATTAGGAGCTTTCTTTATCTATGCTACATACTTTCTTCCCCATATAAAACATTCAGAGATTTTCAAATGGGAATTATGGAACATAATAAGAGGGGATAGATAATGGAGTACAGAAAATTAGGTAAAACCGGTCTTGAAATATCGCTCCTGGGGCTTGGAGGATTTCATCTTCTGGAAATATCCCTTGAGAAAATAAGAGGATTGGTGAAAACTTACCTTGATGCCGGCGGAAACTACTTTGAAACTGCCCATGCTTATGGGAATGGCGAATCCGAAAGGAAGCTGTCAAAGGTCCTTCCTTCTTCAGGGGTGGTTATTGCTACCAAAACGGGAAAACGAACAGCTGAAGAAGCCAAACGAGAGCTTCTTAAAAGTCTGAAGAACCTCAACAGAAAGCATGTGGACATTCTCTTCTTACATGCGGTTACAGACGATAAAGATTGGGATAGAATAATATCCTCAGGTGGTGCGATTGAAGCTCTTGAGTGGGCAAAAGTTGAAGGCCTGGTTAGGTTTGTTGGCATAACAAGCCACGGTTATGGTGGTACATTATTGCGTGCCTTAAAGGAATATCCCTTTGACCTTTTCATGACCCAATTCAACTATTATGACCGCTTTAACTTTCCCGAAATTGAGACAAAAGTGCTTCCTTTTGCCCTTTCAAACAACATTGGAATCATTGCCATGAAACCCCTTGCTGATGGCTTCCTTTTCAGAAGTGTTGAAAGAGCCTTCAGATATGTAAAGACCTTGCCGGTTTCCTGTATCGTAAGCGGCATCAACTCTTTGGATCAGTTGAAAAGGGATATCGAGGTTCTTGACTTACCCGTGTATGATGAGCTCGAACTTGCAGAGCTTCAAAGGCTTGCCCCGGAACTCGGCAACTACGTGTGCAGACTCTGCCTTGAATGCCTTCCCTGCCCTGAAGGAATAAACATACCTGCGTTTTTTCTTGCAGAAGGGCGTTTTGACCGCCAGATGCTCAATGGTGAATATGAAGATGTCCAAGATTATGCATTAAGGGATAGGCTTGCCCATTGGTTTCAAAGTGAAAAACAGGCGAGGTTAGAATATCAGACCCTTTCACCAGGCGTTAGCGAATGTACAGAATGCGGAGTGTGTTCTCAGCGCTGCCCGTATAACATCGATATCCCCAGAAAGCTGAAGATAGTAAAATCGAAGTTTGAAAAGGGGTACATCTGGTAATCTCAAAGTAATTTCGCTTTTCTTCAAAAGCTGCTGCTTTCTTAAATACTCTCCATTCCAGGTGCTGTTATGGCTTTCGTGATAAGAATTTTAACCTTTCAACAAAGCCCCAATACCCACAAGCCCCACACCAGTATGACAAACCAGTGATTGGGTAACGTTCCCATAAATAATATCCTTGATACCATCGGCAGAAAAGCTTTTGTTCAAGAATGCCACATGCTTTTTGGTTTCTTCGCTACTGTCTGAGGTATAAATAGCCGCGAGCTCTACCTCTGAAGCATCAACAAATTCTTTCAGTTTTTTATAAAGCTCTTTGATAGCCCGTTGCATGCCTCGAGCCTTTGCAATGCTATGGTATATACCGTCTTCATTTACCGTTATAACTGGCTTCAGGTTTAAGATATCGCCAATTGTGGCGCTGACTTTGCCTATTCTTCCGCCAGCTTTCAAATATTTCAACGTGGGTACACAGAAAAAGACCTTTGACTTCTTTACAGAAGCTTTTAATGCTTTAACAATATCATCGAATTTAGCACCCTTTTCTATCATGTTTATACTCTTTATGGCAATAAACCCTGCTCCAATAGAAATGTTCTTTGTATCTATGAGTTCGACTTTAGCATCATCGTGTTTTTTCATAAACTCATCGGCAACAACCCTGAAGAAATTATGAGTGCCGCTTAGGCCGCTGGAGATATTCACTACAATTATCTCTTTGTATCCCCTTTCATACAAGCTTTCAAAACAAGAATTCACATCATCAAAAGAGGGTAAAGAAGTTTTTGGTAGTGCGTTTTCCATGTAAGAAAGCAGAGCTTCTGTTGATAAACCTTCATTGTCTTTGTACTCTTTTCCATCTAGTATTATTTTCAAGGGTACAACTTCAACAAACTCCTTTTCGGCATATTCACCTGGTAAATCGCATCCGGAGTCAACCACCAGTCCGATCATAATATCCCCCACCTTCCTTTTCATTATTGCGTATTCAAAAAGTCTGTGATGTCTGAGTAAAGCTGCAGAGAAAAATCCATTTGTTACGCTTTTTGACCTTTAATCATCTAAAAATAATTATACCAATTCAAGACGGCGATTAGTCTAATTAGCTAAACTATTTCAATACTTGTCGGTTTAAGTGCAAACTTGTCTACGAATACCATGCGATAATTCGTACAAAAGCTTTTCGTATTCACTGATCGTTGGTTATGGTGGATGATATACGATTTGATGAAGGCAATAATCGAAGCGAAGTCTCGAAAATCGCCGTTAAAAGGTGTAACAGAAGAATTAGAAGACTTAATAACCTTAGTTTGAAATAATCAAAAAAACAGGCGGAAAAATCCGCCTGCTTTTTGTTATATAGAGGGTGCTATGATTATAGTGGTGTTTAAAAGCTTGAAAAGGGAGGAAGCAAAATGAAGAAAATCGGTATCATCATTTGCGCACGCTATCAGAATTGTGGTGGTGGAAAATGCTTCAAGGCAATGAGAGAACATGTAGGCGGTTTTACAATATATCCAAAAGATGAGGAACTCCAAATTGTGGGATATTCGACTTGTGGAGGTTGCCCTGGAGGAAATGTCGAGTACGTGCCTCAGGAGATGATAAACAACGGTGCTGAAGTGATTCATCTGGCAACAGGGCTTGTTGTAGGATATCCACCCTGTCCATGGATTACCCATTTCAAAGAATTCATAGAAAGCCATTACGAAATCCCGGTAGTAATCGGAACGCATCCCATACCTTTGAAATACTACACCGCGCACAAAAAACTGTCTTTCTGGGATGAAGCTAAGATGTATTCAATTGCAAAACATCTTATGGATGAAGACAAAGCAATTATGAAAGCATATGACTGATAAAAATATTTCTTGATCCACTAAATTAATTTCAGTAGCTTATTTAGTCCTTTTAATGAGAGGGGGAAGAGCAATGAAAATATACATATCGACTGATATGGAAGGCGTCGCCGGAGTTGTTTCCTGGAACGAGATGGAACCGCCCACAGGAAGAGAATGGACTGCGATGCAAGATACGGAGCTCAACTGGTTGATACAAGAAATTCAAAACTCTCCATTAAACAACCAGATAGAAGAAATAGTCATTTGCGATTCTCACGCAAGGGGCGAAAACCTGCGTTATGGAGCGATTAATGACAAAAGAATCAGCTGGATAAGGGGCTATCCCCGGCCCTTTTACATGATGGAAGGGCTTGATAGCTCCTTTAATCTTGTGATGTTTATTGGATATCATGCCAGAATAGGTTCCTGGCACGGAGTTATGGACCATTCCTATTCATCATCTGCAATTTACAACATAAGACTAAATGGAACTGAAGTGGGTGAAGTTGAAATAAACACTTATTTCGCGGGATGGCATGGTGTTCCTGTTGGGCTTGTCTCAGGAGATGATATCCTGCGCCATCAGCTAAAAGGCTTCTTGGATGTACCTTATGTACAGACCAAAGAAGGAATAGGCAGGTTTTCAGCAAAAGTTTATCACCCGGATATAGTAAAAGAGAACTACTCAAAAGCATTTAAAGAGTTGCTTGATAAACTGCCAGACCTAAAAGCTTTAAAACCAGCTCCTGAAACCGTGCTTGAAATAGATCTCTGCACCACGGTAATTGCCGATGCAGTTTCAGTGATCCCGGGACTTAAAAGAATTGCTGGAAGAACTGTTAAATACGTTTCTTCAAATTATCCTGATGTTCTTAAAATGATTCTTACAGTAGCTATGCTTGGCGGAAGGTTTGCTAATTATAAGTAAGAACTAACGTAGCTACATTTTATACACGGGTAAAAATATTGATATTTAAAACTTTTTGGGCGTTATTACCATAATTCTTGTGTTATCTATTTATAATAGGGTGTCCCAAAAATCAGTAACAGCTAACAATAACAGCCAACTTTCTTGGTTTAGGTTATCTCAATGTTACCACCGTTGAAATTTTGGAGGCTCACCTTTTTTGTGACACTTCTATATTATAAATAGCATTTCCAATTGTATTTACTCTTTTACGCCACCAGCGGTTAATCCACCGATAATATATTTCTGAAGGGTGAGTGTAAATATAATCACCGGGATGAGTATTATGGTTCCGGCAGCAGCAAGTTGCCCCCATTTTGGAGCATATTGTCCCATGAAACCATTCACGGAAATTGGAGCAGTTTTTGTCGTATTGCCTGTTAGCACAAGGGCATATATATATTCATTCCAGGACATGATAAATGCAAATACGGCTGCAACTACCAAACCAGGTGCTGTGAGCGGCAAAAAGATCTTCCAGAAAATCTGCTTTCTATTACACCCATCAACACGTGCTGCCTCTTCGAAAGAAATCGAAATTGAACTGAAGAATGGCAATAATAACCAAATCACATAAGGTATATTGAAACTCGTATGCGCTAATATGAGAGAAATATAAGAATCAGTCATAGAAAGTGAGTCAAAAACCATGAATAATGGAACCGCTAATGCTATTTGCGGTATCATTCGAGACACAAGAAAAGAATATGAAAGAACCTTCCGACCTTTAAATCTGAATCTCGATATTCCATAAGAAGCCATCGAACCAACCAAAAGAGAAATTGCAGTGGAAGATATACCCACTATAAGACTATTCTTTATAGAAGGTAAAAAATCGCTTTTTTGAAACACCTTTTTGTAGCTATAAAGAGTAGGCTTAAAACTGAATGGGTTGCTATTTCTTATATCGAGGTCTCTTTTAAAGCCATTACTCATTATTATAAATATGGGAAAAAGTTCAATAGCAACTATAATAATGGCAACCGTAAACGTAACCCATTTTATTATTGTTTTTTTCTTTCTTATATTCGCCATGAGCTTCACCAAACCTACATAGTGTCGATATCCATATTTTTTCTTACCAGACTAAATGCAAAAAGAACACTGACTACTATGAGTATAACTGCCATCGAGGACGCATATCCAAGTTTACCGAATTCAAAAGCTTGCTTGTGAATATATAGAGAATAAAGCATTGTTCCGTTCCCACCGGGACCACCATTTGTCATGACAAAAACCTCAGAAAATATTCTCAAGGCATCTATAATTCTCAGAAGAATTGCCGTAGTAATGGTCGGTCTTAGCATGGGAATTGTTATTGTGAATGTTTTTCTGAAAAAACCTGCGCCATCCAATTCCGCAGCTTCCATGATATCTTTTGGCAATCCCACAAGACCTGCATACAGAATCACGAACATAAATGGCCACATTCTCCAAATATCCTGAACAATTACAGCGGAATATGCAAGGTTTTTATCAGAAAGGATTCCTTGAGGAAAATCAAACCCAACCAAACTAAGTAAATAGGTGATTGCTCCATAACCAGGTTGAAGCATAAGTCTCCATGTTAGACCAGATAAAACCGGAAGAGTAAAAACAGGCAAGAGCAGTAATGTTCTTAGAACTCCTGATATTGGAAATTCCCTGTTAAATAGTAAAGCAACTAGAAAGCCTATTACAAGCTCAATTGGGATAGCAATGAATATAAATCCTAGCTGTAAAAAAAGTGAATGCCAGAATTCATGATCGTTTATTAGATCAAGGTAATTTTTGCCCCACATGAAAAACCTATTTCCACTATCCACTTGTGGCCAATTGAAGAATGAAATGACCATAGAATAAATTATGGGGAAAAGAAGAATAATCCCCACCAATATAATTGCTGGTAAAACAAAGTAAAGATAAGAAGGAACTCCCTTGCGGGAGTCCCTTCTAAGAGTCTCAGATCTATTTCTCATACTTGTCTAGCAACTCCTGTACCTGTGATATCATGTTATCAACAGCAGTTTCTGGATCAACAGCACCAGTAACAGCTGCAAGCCAATTGACTTTAATTTTTTCGGAGATTTCAGGATAATAAGTTACTCTGTTAGGTCTGCTTACAGCAAAGAGCCCTGATTCAGCCATTCCTTGGTACCAGGGGCTTTTCGCCAGGAGCTCTGGATCTGTTAACAGATCTGTTCTAACAGGGGTCATACCGTCTTCAGCAAGCTTTTTTCCCGCATCATGGGAATTTAACCAGTAAGCAAATTCAGCTGCTGCTTCAACGTTTTTGGAGGCTTTTGGTATTCCAAGAATCCAACAACCTCTCACAGCAGCCCTTCTGGCAGGACCAGCAGGAGGAGCAGTGTAAATGATTTTTCCCGCTACGAGTGATTCGTCTTCATTTTCATGAGTTGGGATTATTCCAGGCCATTGGAACATGGAGAAAACCTTCCCATCACTAAATGCGGCAATTCTTTCACTATGACCCATATCATTCGCCCCTGGAGGTGCATACTGCATCAATCTTTTGTAGAAGAGAATTGCTTCGATAGCTTTTTCTTTGTCAAGGGTTATAACATATTTCCCATTCACTTGTTCCATAAAATGCGTTCCAAATGCTTCAAAGAACATTATTGCTTCACATGTTGAGCCTTCTGTGTTCTTTGTAAAAGGCGCAAAGCCATAAATACCCTTGCTCGCAAAGAACTCAGCCATATTGGCGAGCTGATCGAGCGTTTCAGGAACTTTCAATTCATAGCCGAATTTCTCCATGAACTCTTTCTTGTATTGCGGGTTTTCAATAAGGTCTTTTCTCGTCATCCATACGTAGACATTTCCGTTAATTGGTATTCCCTG
>Ga0190330_1000435_pt1 | contig 11602 bp, 13 predicted proteins | sample 48720434_MG_FD_161654 | JGI IMG/M metagenome (GOLD analysis project Ga0190330, IMG submission 161654) | Hydrothermal vent sediment bacterial communities from Southern Trench, Guaymas Basin, Mexico - 4872-04-3-4_MG | ecosystem: Environmental > Aquatic > Marine > Hydrothermal vents > Sediment ...
TGAAGATTTTGTGGAAAGACGATTAGAAGAATTTTGCGAAAAAGGAGTATGTGATGTTAAAGCAATTTCTGAGTCATTAAAGTTAGTTGGTATCTTTGGTAATTTACCTGATACAAAAGATGAATTACGCGAAGATTTAATTAGAAAACTTGAAGAAAAATTCGAGGAAAAGCGCAAAGAGTTCGGAGAAGATTTTGCAAAGGTTGGTAGATTTATAGCATTAAGGGTAATAGATGAAAATTGGAGACAATATTTAGAGGAAGTAGAACATGTTAAAGAAGCAGTAAGTTTGAGATCATATGGTCAAAAAGATCCGATAATAGAGTTTAAAAAGGAAACTTTTAGAATGTTTGATGAAATGATGGCACGAATTTATGAACAAACAATTATGCTGGTTCTAAATCTCAGGAAAATAGGTGAAAAAGCTGAAAAAGCCGAAAAAGAATCCAAGAAGGAATTGGAAAAACTCAGCGTAGTGCATGAGGAATTTAGTTTGGTAAGTAGAAAAGAAAGAAGGGTAAATAAAAAATCAGGAAAGAAGAAATTAAAGGTGAAAAGAAAATAGAAAGTTAAAATGAAATATAAACCTTAAAAGTAGAAATTAAGTTTAGATCACACTTATATTTGGATCTAAAGGTTGTTTTTTGAATTTGATTAAGAGTTTTTTAGGTGTTAAAATCAATTTGGAGGTGATTTTGTGAAGGTTAACAAAATAGATCATATTGGAATAGCTGTTAAAAATGCAAAGGAAAGATTAAAACTTTATGAAGACTTTTTAGGATTAAAAGTTAAAAACATTGAGGATTTAGCAGATAGAGGTTTGAGAATATATTTTATTGAAATTGGTGAAACTAGATTTGAATTATTGGAACCTTTGAACGAGAATTCTGAAATTTCTCAATTTTTAGAAAAGAAAGGTGAGGGTATTCATCATATTGCAGTAAATGTTGAAGGCATTGAACAAGCTGTAGAACTTGCGAAATCAAAAGGTTTTAAACCTCTTTCTGAAGTACCAAAATCAGGTGCAGGTGGAACAAAAGTCTTATTTTTGCATCCAAAAACAACTGGCGGCATATTGCTTGAACTAGTTGAAGGAGAACATAAATAAGGGAGGAAAAAGCGATGGAAGAACTGTTAAAAAAGTTAAATGAAATGTCTAAAAACATTGAACTTGGCGGTGGAGAAGAAAAAATTGAAAAACAACACAAAGCCGGGAAATTAACTGCACGTGAGAGGTTGCGATTGCTTTTTGATGAAGGTACTTTCGAGGAGATAGATAAATTTGTAAAACACAGAAACACATATTTTGGTTTAGATAAAAAAGAATTGCCGGCTGACGGAGTTGTTACTGGCATTGGAAAAGTTAATGGTAGAACAGTTGCGGCATTCTCTCAAGATTTTACGGTAATGGGTGGTTCATTAGGAGAAATGCATGCAAAAAAAATTGCTAAATTAATGGATTTAGCAATTAAACTTGGTATTCCTCTTATTGGAATTAATGATTCTGGAGGAGCCAGAATACAGGAAGGTGTTGATTCATTGTACGGGTATGGGGAAATATTTTTTAGAAATACTTTAGCCTCTGGAGTTATACCTCAAATAACATTGATTGCAGGTCCTTGTGCTGGAGGTGCTGTTTATTCGCCAGCTATAACTGATTTTGTTGTGATGGTTGATAAAACAGCACAAATGTTTATCACGGGACCAAATGTCATAAAAGCAGTCACAGGAGAGGAAATTACTAAAGAAGATTTGGGTGGAGCAATGGTACATAACACAAAAAGTGGGAATGCTCACTTTTTGGCTTCAAACGATGAAGAAGCAATAGAATTGATTAAAAAATTATTATCATATATTCCTCAAAATAACATGGAAGAACCTCCAATGGGAGAATCGTTTGATACAACACTTGACGATAGTATCTTAAATATTGTTTCCCCTGACTCCAAGAAATCGTATGATGTTAGAGATGTAATTAAAAGGATAGTTGATAATGGTGAATTTTTTGAAGTCCACGAACATTTTGCCAAAAATATTGTTATTGGTTTTGCTAGAATAAATGGATACTCTGTAGGAATTGTGGCAAACCAACCCAGTGTTTTTGCTGGAGTTTTAGACATCAATTCATCAGATAAAGCTGCACGTTTCATCAGATTTTTAGATGCATTTAATATGCCCATTTTAACTTTTGTAGATACTCCAGGATATCTACCAGGTTCAAAACAGGAACATGGAGGAATTATTAGACATGGTGCAAAATTATTATACGCATATAGTGAAGCTACAACACTGAAAATAACAATTATATTAAGGAAAGCATATGGTGGCGCATATATAGCAATGGGAAGCAAACATTTAGGTGCTGATTTTGTTGCTGCTTGGCCAACAGCAGAGATTGCTGTAATGGGACCTGAAGGAGCTGCAAATATTATATTTAAGAAAGAAATAGAAAGTTCAGAAAATCCTGAAGAGATGAGATTGCAAAAAATTAATGAGTATAAAGAAATGTTTGCTAATCCATATGTAGCTGCCTCAAGAGGATATATTGATGCTGTTATAGATCCTAGAAACACTAAAGAGTGGATTGCGAAATTACTTGAATTCGGTGTTTCTAAAGTTGAACCAAGGCCGAAGAAAAAACATGGAAATATACCATTATGAGGTGAGTAGATGCAGGAGGCAATTATTACATTTATAGGAATTGTTACTGTATTTCTTGTTTTTGTAATTTTATATTTTATTTTTTGGCTTTTTGGTTATTTTTCAAAAAAGGCCGCAGTAAAATTACCAAAGAAGATTCCAATACGTGAAGAATTTTTGGAAAATGATGAAGAAGAAAAAGTTGCAATAATTGCTGCAATTTATGCTTTGATAGGTGAAAATGTAAAAGTTAAATCTATTAAGAGAGTAAATAAAAGAAAAAGAGAAACACGTGGTTGGGAATATTGGAAAAAATCTGGTTGGAGAGGTGTAAAAGGATGGTACGAAAATTTAAGGTAAAATTAAATGGAAAAGAATATTTGGTTGAAGTAGAAGAATTAACAACTGGAAATCAACCAAAAAAAATTCAAGAATCCCGTGAATTGTTTGAAGATAAAAAAACTCAATCTCCAGTTTCTTTGGAAGAAAAACAAGAATTTAATAAAGATAAAGTTATTGAAGAAAGAGAATCAAAAGAAGGAAGTAAAAGCATTGTGTCTCCAATGTCAGGAATTATTTTGAAAATATTTGTTTCTCCCGGTCAAAAAATAAATGCCGGAGATAAACTTTTAGTTTTGGAAGCAATGAAAATGGAGAATGAAATTAAGTCTGATGTTTCTGGAGTTGTAAAGTCAATTCTTGTAAAAGAAGGAGATAGTGTCGAAACGGGACAAGCTTTAGTTGAACTCGAATAGGAGGGATAAAGTGAAAAATAAAATAAGAGTTTTGATAGCAAAACCTGGACTAGATGGACATGATAGAGGTGCAAAAGTTGTCGCTAAAGCTTTGAGAGATGCTGGAATGGAAGTTATTTATACGGGACTTAGACAGACTCCTGAACAAATTGTCAAAACGGCTATTCAAGAAGATGTTGATTTAATAGGTTTATCGATTTTATCTGGTGCACATATGAATATTTGTCCGAAGCTACTCGAATTAATGAAAGAAAATGATATTGAAAACATTCCCGTGTTTGTTGGAGGAATTATTCCTCCAGATGATGCTGAAGAATTGAAAAGAATGGGGATAAAAGAGGTTTTTGGTCCCGGAACTCCACTTTCAACTATAGTAGAAAAGATAAGACAATTATTTTCGGAGGTAGAATCTTGAAAGATCTTCTAGAAAAAATGCAGAACGGCGACATAAAATCATTGGCAAAATTAATTACTTACTTAGAAAACCATCCTGAAGATAGGTTTGTGGAAGATCTTCCTTCAAAAGGAGCAAAAGTAATTGGATTTACGGGAAGTCCTGGAGCAGGTAAGAGTACTCTCGTAAATGCTGTGATATCTCAATTGAGAAGGGAAAATCATACAGTTGGAGTAATAGCAATAGATCCTACAAGTCCTTTCACAGGTGGTTCATTTTTAGGTGATAGGATAAGAATGAAAACACATTTTCTGGATGATGGTGTTTTTATTAGAAGTATGGGAAGTGGTACGAGTTTAGGTGGGTTAAATGAAAGTGTATTTGACGTTATTAAATTAATGGATGCTTTTGGATTTGATTATATTTTAATAGAGACAGTTGGAGCGGGACAAAGCGAAGTTGATATTGTTTACGTTTCAGATATAGTTGTCTTAATTTTATCCCCGGGAATGGGCGATGATATTCAATTCTTAAAGTCAGGAATAATGGAAATAGGAGATATATATGTTATAAACAAGTCAGATTTAGATGGAGCAGATTTTTATAAGATGCGACTTGAATCAATGCTTTCTCTTTCCAATGTTAAAAAGCCAATTGTAAAGACAATAGCAACTTCTGGAGTAGGTGTTGAAGAATTGATTTTTAACATTAAAAAACTTTTAAGTAAATTTCATAACAACGGTGAAATAAGAAAAAGAAAAGAGAGAAGATTAAAAAAACATGCTGAATCAATTTTGATAAAAAGAATTCAGAAAAGTTTAGAAAAAATAAGTGAATTTGATAAATTAAGTAATGTGATTAGCAAGGTAATAAATGATATCTGTAAAAATAATTGATATAATTTTTTATTAAAAGGGGTGGGGTAGATGAAAAAAATGCTAACATTAACATTAATTTTACTTGTTTTATTTGCTTTTTCCTTGAATTTTAAGTCTGTACAATTTAAGTTAGTAGAGGTCAAATTTTTGGAAGCTAGAAGTTTTCATAATGTTCAGCACATGAAAGAAGTGATTGAGACTCTAGAAAGCAATCTTCAAGATGATACAGATATTTATACACTTTTAGCAGAGTCATATATGGAATACGGTTTATGGGGAGCATCTGAAGATAAAAAAGAAGAAACATATACTAAGGCTTTAGAATATGCAAAAAAAGCAATTGAATTGGACAAGACAAATGGAAGAGCTTATTATATAGCCGGAGCTACAATTGGAAGACTTGCGCAGTACAAAGGAATTGTTCAAAGTTTATTCATGCTAGGAGATTTTGATGATTACATTGATAAAGCTATAGAGTTGTTGGATGATAATTTTTATAAAGGATTAGCTCTTACTGCCAAAGGCATGAGGTATAGAGATCTTCCCTGGCCATTGTATAATTATAAAAAATCTGAAGAATTTTTGTTGAAAGCATTAGAAGTTTTACCAAATTATCCAAATATCCATTTAGAATTAGGAAAATTGTATGAAAAATGGGGAAGAAAAGAACTAGCAATTAAAGAATTAAATATCGTTCTTGATAGTCTTCCTCATCCTTTGCTTATAAAAACACATGAGGAAGCAAAAGCTGAAGCAGAAGAAATTTTAAAAAGATTAAAGTGAGGTGCTTAAGTGGCTGTAATTAAAAAAATTTCATTACCTGATGATGTAGTTATAGTTGAAATTTTTGGACAATACGATAACAGACTTCGATATCTTAGAAAAAGATTTGACTTAGAAATTACGATTAGGGGAAATGAAGTAATTATAAGAGGAGAAAATGTTGATAATGTTGAAGTTGTTGAAAGCATAATTAAAGAAATGATAAACATTACAAGAGACGGTCATCTAATTGATAAGCAAGAATTTGAATATTTAGTTGATGAAAAAGAAATTGAGAAAGGTTCAAAAGTTCTCACTGATGTAGTTACTAAAACTATAGCGCGTGGGAGGGTAAAACCTAAAACTCAAGGGCAAAAGAAATACATAGAAGCAATTGAAAAAAACGACATAGTATTCGCAATTGGTCCAGCAGGAACTGGAAAAACTTATCTTGCTTCTGCAATGGCTGTAGATTATTTAAGATCGGGGAAAGTCAATAGAATTATTTTAACAAGACCTGCTGTTGAAGCTGGAGAAAAGCTTGGCTTTCTTCCAGGAGATTTAGCTGAAAAAGTTGATCCTTATTTAAGGCCCTTGTTTGATGCTTTAATGGATGTGCTTCCTTTTGAAAAATTCATTTCCTATCGTGAAAGAAATATTATTGAAATCGCTCCTCTTGCATACATGAGAGGAAGAACTTTGAATAATGCCTTTATAATATTGGATGAAGCTCAAAATACTACCTATGAACAAATGAAAATGTTTCTAACAAGAATTGGTTTTAATTCAAAAGCAATAATTACTGGGGATATAACTCAGATTGATATTAAAGAACATTCAGGATTAGTAATGACTCAAAAAATATTAAAAAATATTGAGGGAGTTAGTTTTGTTTATTTAACAGAAGCTGACGTAGTCAGACATCCTTTAGTTAAAAAAATCATAAAAGCTTATGAAAATTACGAAAAAGGAGAAAGAAATAACAATGGCTAAAATTTTAAAAGGTTTAAAACCTAGAGATTTTGAGGGGTTATTTATTTCAATTTTGGCAATATTAATATTAAATTTGTTTGATATAAAGGTTTTACAATCCTTTAATGAATTTATTTTGCTTATTTTTATATGGTATTTTGTAATAGAGTTATTAATAAAAAATATTTACCATTTCAGGTTGCATTACATTTATAGATTTACTTTTTATTTTTTGTTTCTTTTAGGAATCTTAACTACATATCCGATTATAGATAGATTTGGTTTTGTTTTTTCTCCATTTTTAATAACCTCGTTATTGCTTACCTTATTAATGTCCTATGAAGTGGGAATAACAGCTGGGATTTTGCAATCTTTGATGATATCTTTTCATTTGGCGAATTTTGTAATTTTCATATATTTTGTACCTCAGATAATTTTCATGAATTTTTTAATCAGAAATATTAATAGAAGAATTGAAATTGCAAAAGCTGCTTTATTTACTTCATTTTTATCAATAATAATATTATTTTTGCAACCAACTTATTTTAACTTTTACAACTTTTTCGTAGCATTTTTTAATCCATTTGTTTCTACTGTATTAATTTTGGGATTTCTTCCTTATATTGAATATTTTACAAGAATATATTCAAATATTGGTTTGTCTGAACTTGCAAATATGAACCATCCTCTTTTAAAGAAACTTTCTATCCAAGCTCCTGGTACATATTATCATAGTATAATGGTTGCTACGCTTGCTGAAGCAGCGGCCGAGAGAATAGGAATAAATTCAACTTTTGCAAGAGTTGCATCTTATTTCCACGATATTGGGAAAATAAAAAGGCCTTATTTTTTTGTTGAAAATCTTACAAATACGGATGAAAATCCTCACGAAAAAATTAGTCCTTTTTTAAGTCATATTATATTAGAAGATCATATAAAATCGGGAATTGAGTTAGCCAGAAAATATAAACTTCCTTTAAGAATAGAATTTATTATTCCTCAGCATCATGGTACCCGGGTTCAGAAGTACTTTTATTATAAAGCCAAAGAGCTAGATCCAGAAACGTCAGAAGAGGCATTTAAATATCCAGGTCCAAAGCCGCAATTTAAGGAAGCTGGCATAATTATGCTCGCAGATAGCGTTGAAGCAGCATTAAAAAGTATTAGTTCTTCAAATTATCAGACAATAAAAGAAGTTGTAGAAGATATTGTATCAGGTGTTTATAATGAAAGGCAATTAGACGAATCAGGGTTAAACTTAAGAGAATTGGAATTAATTGTTGAAGAATTTATTAAGGTTATAATAAACATAAAAAAAGAAAGAATTAAATATCCTAAAGAGGATATTCAGAGGGTGGTGCAAGTTAATGATATTCAATGAAAATTTTGAATATGATGAAAGATTTTTAGAAATAATGGATGAGGTCTTGAAAAACGAATTAAAAAAAGAAGTTAATGTAGGTCTTGTATTTGTTGACAAAGATGAAATAGCAAAATTAAATTATAAATATCGGAAAATAAAAGGTCCTACGGATGTTTTGACTTTTGTTTATGGTGATGATGATCTGTACGCTGAAATATTTGTTTGTGAAGAGATAGTAAGAGAAAATGCTGAAAAATTTTCAAATACTTTTTATGATGAGCTACTTATAGTTTTAATTCACGCAGCTCTTCATGTGGCAGGATATGATCATGAATACGATAAATCTGAAGCTGAGTTGATGTTTAAAAAACAAGATGAATATTTAAAAAAATACTTAGAATAATTTTTGAGGTCTTTGTATGGTTTTTTTGTGGTTGACTCTTCGAATTTTTTTATTGGGATTTGAGCGAATTGTTGGAAAAATAATAACCAAACATACCTCTTCAATAGTTTCATCATGGGCTTTTTTTAGTTTTTCTCTCCTAGTGCTTCTGCCATTTAGTGCAAGATTAAGCTTTCAAATTTTAAGATTTTCATTAATAAGCGGCATGATTTATTCATTTTCATTTTTTTTATATATGTATGCTTTATCAAACGAAGATATCTCCGTAGTAGCACCACTTTATAATATTAATGCTATTTTTTTAGTTTTTATTGCTAATATTTTTTTAAATGAAAAAATAACACTTTATAAAATATTAGGAAGTTTAATGATGATCTATGGTGTTTCTTACTTAAAAAAATCAAATAATATAGTGTTTTCTTATTTAAATATTTTAAAAAGTAAAGGTGCATTAGCGATGATTTTTTCTTCGTTGTTTATCGCTTTTGGAAGGACGATAGATGGGATATTAACAAAGCAGAGAAATTTAGATCAACTAGGTTATTCTATAGGAGTTTATACCGTAATGAGTATCAATTTTTTTGTTGCAAGCTTAATAAAGGAAAAAGGATTAAAAAAACACATAGAAATAGTTAAAAATAAATGGTTATTTTTAATTTTTGGTGGTATATGTAATGCTTATGCTTATATTGCTTTATTGAATGCTTTTAAATATATAGATATCAGCATAGCAGAACCTTTATCAATGATTTCTGTTTTTGTTTCAATTCTGTTTGCATATTTAATTTTTAGAGAAAAAGTAAAATTAAGAATAATTGGTACAGTATTTTTAGTTTTAGGGGTTTTTATTTTATATTGTGGTTAATTCTAATAATATAATATTAAATTAATTAGGGGGGTATAATGAAATCTAAATTTATTTTAATTTCAGCATTATTGTTTTTCGTTCTTTTCTTTCAAAATTCAATTTTTTGTGAATTAACAAATGATAATTATGTGGAATTTGAACTTAATCCTCAAATTGTCTTTGCCCCTTCATTCTCAGATTATAAAGATAATTTTTTTGGAATTAACCCAATAAATCCTGCCGAACTGCTTTTTTATTTGCAAGACAAGGTTTTGCCTTTTGGAAATGTTATATTACATTTCGAGAATAATAATATTAAATTCCACTTTGAATATCCAATTCAATATGATTTATCAGGAAGGTTAAAATATATTACCAATTCTATTGGATTTGATTTTGAAACTCTTTATTATTACCTTGATCCAAGTTTGCCTCTTTTTAGTTATTTGTCCTTGATAGAAGAAAGTTTCAAAATTAATATAGGACGTTTTCCATTAAAATGGGGAAATGCACTGTACCCTGTTACTGTCTCTCCAACTATTTTTCAGGATAATTTTAATTTAGTTTTTTATTTTCCAAAAACCAAATATTACTTTTTAGCAATTTCTTCGTATCCTGGATTTACATCTGAAGAAAAATCTGTTTTTGGGGGTGATCTTAAGGATGTAAAAACTATCTTTGCTCACAGAATTGAATTTGATTTTAACAAGATTAATTTTTCAATAGGAGAGTTAAATGTTATAGGAGGTAGAACACCAGATATTATTGATATTGGTCCTGTTGTAATATATCATCATAACTTTAGAAACAATTCCAATGTTGTTGGAATGATGGATTTAAACGTTGATCTAACGGAAAATTTTTCAATTTATGGAGAATTTTCTGTAGATGATATTATTTTGGCTGAGGAAGCTGGGGGTATTACTAGGCCATTTGCTTATGCTTATGTTTTAGGATTTGAAAAATCTTTTAGTGAGGATTTTGTTCTAAGAGGAGAATATGATTTTGTTAATGAATGGATGTATACAACTTATGATTCTCCTTATATGACTGTTAATGTTAGGCATATGTTCACAACAAAAGATGGAAGATTTTTTGCTGATTATCCACTTGGTTTCATTTACGGTCCTGATGCAAGGATGTTAACATTAAACTTATCAACAAAAATATTTGATATACCTTTTGTATTCGAATACAATTATTTAGTAAAAGGTACTGTGGTTGAAGATGGGCTTGAAAGATGGAGATGGTTCTGGGATGGTTGGACAAGCAATACGGTTTCTCTACCCGTTAAAGGTGAATACAAAAAGTATAATATTTTTACACTATCTAGTGAATCTTCATTTTTAAGTTTATATGCAAAGCTTATAAATTTTTCTAAATTCTATCTTGGAATTTTTTATAAATTAGATTGGAAGTTAAAATTTTAAAAGAATATTGTATAATTTATATGATTAAAAAATTGGGGGGATTAATATGAAAAAACTTCGATTGGGAATTGTCGGTTGTGGTATAGCTGCAAGAGATTTGCATTATCCCGCTTTAAAAGAACTTACTGATAAGTTTGAAATTACCGCTGTGACTAGTCGTACCAAGGAACATGCCGAGAATTTTGCAAAACTTGTTGGAAATCCAATAATTTTTGATTCCTATGAAGAACTTCTCAGTTCTGACATTGTAGATGCAGTTGATTTGACTTTACCAATTCAATTAAATGTTCCTTTTATCGAAAAGGCTATTAAAAAAGGTAAACATGTGATTTGTGAGAAACCTATTTCAACAGATGTTGAGACCGGTAAAAAAATTGTCGAGTTATCAAAACAAACTGATAAAGTGATATACATAGCTGAAAATTGGAGGCATATAAAGAAATTTTATTTAGTAAAAAAATTATTAGATAGAGTAAATAATCCTGTGTATTTTAGATGGAATATATGGGTAGGTATGGATGAAGAAAATAAATATGCTAATACGAAATGGAGACAAGAACCAAAGCATGTAGGAGGATTTTTATCTGATGGTGGAGTTCATCACGTGGCAGCAATGAGATTGATATTTGGAGAAATTAAATGGGTATCTGCTTTTATTAAAAAGGTCATTGATTATTTAGGAGGTCCCGATTTTCTAACATCTATTTTTGAATTTGAAAATGGAATTTTGGGAAATTATACCGTATCATATGGAATTAACGGACAAGATGAGTTTGAAATTGTTGGTAAAGACAAAAGATTAAAATTAGTTGAAAATAAAATAATTATAGATAATGAGGAATTTGAGTTTGAAGAAAATATGGGATATAAGGAAGAATTTGAAGATTTTTATGAGGTAGTAGTTAATAATAAGGAAAATGAATTAGGAAGTCCACTAGAAGCTTTGAAAGATCTAGCATTTTTTGAAGCAGCTGTTTATTCAAAAGGAAATAGAGTTGATTTAAAAACTTTACTTTGATAAAGATGGTGATATTTATTTTAACACCTTTAGTTAATGCATTGGCAGTTCTTTTTGGAAGCTTATTAGGAATTTTTTTAAGGAGAGGATTACCTGAAAATATCAGAAAAATATTGTTTAATGCCGTTGGTTTGTCAACA
>Ga0190330_1000440_pt1 | contig 11545 bp, 8 predicted proteins | sample 48720434_MG_FD_161654 | JGI IMG/M metagenome (GOLD analysis project Ga0190330, IMG submission 161654) | Hydrothermal vent sediment bacterial communities from Southern Trench, Guaymas Basin, Mexico - 4872-04-3-4_MG | ecosystem: Environmental > Aquatic > Marine > Hydrothermal vents > Sediment ...
AATTTTTGACTTTAATGGGGGTAAGGTTTTTTATTTGAATATCCATATCCATTTATAAAGGAAATTGAAAAGATAAAAATGTACTAATAGCAAGTGATAAAGATACATCTTTTAAATATTTAAAAGAAGTGGATAAAAAAGGGAGATTACCTTTTGTTTTCGAAAAAATAGGAAGATAGTGGAGGAATAATTCTGTAAAAAGAAAAGAAGCAGAAATAGATATAGTTGCCTATGACAATGAAAACATTCTTTTTGGAGAGTGTAAATGGAAAAATGGTCTGATTAATTACCTGTTGTAGAAAAATTAATAGATAAAAGTGCTTTATTTGATTTTAAAAACAAGATTTTATGTATATTTTTCGAAAAATGGCTTTACTGATGGGGTTATTAATTTTCCAAAAGCTAGTAAGAATATACTATTGTTTAGCTTAAACAATTTGATTAATTTTTCTTGAAAATAGAAAAACTTAAAAGATATTTGGATAAATTAATGTTTTAGTATATGAAATTATTATTAACGGGAGGTAACGAGAGTTAGTGAGATTAGTAAGGTTGGTAAAAAAATAAAAAAATAAAAAAATATGGATAAAGACTCTCTACGTTTGTTCAAGATGACATAATGGTTATAACCTCGACACCGTCGACAAGCTCGACAAATCTTGACAGCTTTCGACAAAAGTGTTATGGATTGAAAAATTTGTATTTTCCTGAGAGTGTTAAATTTTCTTTTCTTGGGATAAGTATTTTTCGCTCTATAAATGTGTTTAATATAGAATATGCTGTTGTTCGTTTTATGTTGTTTTGTTGTAGAAGAGTTAGTAATTCATCTTTAGTTCCTGAAGAAAAATCTTTTAATAATTCAAAAGCCTTTGTTTGAAGTGTTGTGAAGTTTAATTCGCCGAGGTATTCTTTGGTTATTTTCTTTATGCTAAGTATTGCATCTTCTTTTCTTAAAATTTTTTTGTCTATGTTGTCAAAGATAATTTTGGAAAATATCCATAAAGCATCTCTTGGATTTCCATCGGAAAATTCTATTATTGGTTCAAGAGAGTCTACAGGAATAACATCCAAGAATTTATGAATTCTTCTTAAAAGCAATTCTTTTATATCGCTGTTTGTTAGTTCTTCTAGAAAAATTATATCTTTGAAAATATTTTCCAGATTTCCAGATTCATTTAATCTTAAACGATCAAGTTTGTATTCCCTGTATATGGAATAAGGAAGAGTCATTATTATAATTATATTTTCGTATAATAATTCATTTTTCAAAGCATCAACTATTAAAAGAGTGTCATCCTTGGATTCTTTATCTAATTCATCTATGATAAGAGCAAATTTTCCTTTTACAGACACTATTTTTCTGAGTAATTTTCCCAGTTTTTCTTTTGCAGCAAAAAAGTTGAATCTTGGCGTTATACTTTTTTGGGAACTTTTATTTGCGGAACCATATAGACTTATACCAAGGGAAAAGCCTTTTATCGTGGAAACTTCTTCAATTACCCATTCCTTAGTTTCTTTTGCAAGATTTGATAGCTCTTTGTCACTTTCCAGGTTTTTAGATAGGTTGTAAAGAAGATCGTATAATATACTTTCGGCAGATTCTCTAAATGTTAATGTGATACGTTTAGAAAAAACATTTTCACATTTAATGAAATTGAGAACAGTTGTTTTTCCTATGCCGGTTTCTCCAGAAACTCCAAAAATACCAAGTGGATGGTATTTTATAATATTATTTAAATTTTTTATTTCATTTGTTCGGTTAACTAATAAGTTCTCTTGCGTTGGTCCAAGAGGTTTGTCTGTTAAGTGTTCAATAACTTTAGCGAGTCCCATAAAGCCACCTCCTAATCTATATCTTCAAACAAATTATAACATATTCGACACCATCGACAAGCTCGACAAATTTTGACAGCTTTCGACAATTTGGCAAATGTTAGCATTCTATCTCTACATTATTTCGAAGAGCGTTAGCAACAAAGAATCTTATAATTAACGAAAATTAGCGAGGTTAACAAGGTTGGTGAAAAAATAAAAACCAAGGACATTCCATTCAACTAAACCCTGAATAACATTTTTCCTTACATACGCTTAAAAAACATTTTTGTTGCATGTGTTAGGATGATAGAAAGGTAAGTTGTGATGCACCCCGAAAAACTGGACAAAAAATCAAGCAATTTTGTGTAAGCTCAAGTTTTCTTCAAATACCTCTTTTGGACTCTTGTATCCTAGCGTACTGTGTGGATATTCATCGTTGTAAAACTTTTCAAAAGCCTTTGTTCTTTCAATTAGCTCTTCATATCCTGGATTATCCATTACCCATGCAACTTCTTCTTTGTATATTCTAAAATATCTTTCTGTATTTGCATTACCTTTTGGATTGTTGTAACTTGTGAATATCTGCTTCATCCCCAACACTTTACATTCCTTCAGAAACTTCCTGCTTGTCGGTTGACTTCCATTATCACTTACCAGTTTTACTTCTTTTCCTCGTACTCCTTTAGGATATCCATTATTTAAAGCTTTGTTCAAAGCTTTTAACCATTCTTCCGTTCTACACCTAAGACTTATTTCCGATCCAAGTATTTCTCTTGTATATCAATCTATTACTACTACTACATAATATACCCAACCTGCATCTCTTGTGAGTATCTTTGTCATATCTATTCCAAGTATCTCTCTATGTCTATTTGGCTTTATTTTCTTTTGTATGGTTCTACAAGCTTTTTTGTGTTTAACTTTAATGAGTAATCCATTTTCTTTCATTATTCGGTATACCTTCTTGTGGTTGATGATATTATTGCCTTTTTTTCCTCAACATTGCCCAGATTCAACGATATCCCCAGTATGGATGTTCTCTTTTGAGCTCTTCTATTTCCTTGAGTATCTTTTCATCATCTGTTTTTCTACTGTATTTTCTGGGCTTGTAGTAATATGTACTTCTGCTGATTTTCAAATATTTCAACGCTTCTGAGATACTAAATCCTTTATTAACAAGCAATAATACTATTTCCCGTTTCCTGGATGTATTACAGTTTTTTTTAATGTCTCAATGACTATGGTTTGTTTACCAATTACCTTTTCAAGTTCTTCAATTTTTTCTTCAAGTTGTTGAACTCTGGATTTCTTTCCGTTTTCCAATTCTTCTTTTGCACCTTCAAGAAACTTGTCTCTCCATTTGTAATACTGAGCTTGTGAAATTTCATGTTCTCTGCAGATTTGAGATACACTCTTTTCTCGACGAAGACCTTCCAGAATTATTGCCATCTTTTTTTCTGTCCAATTCTTCAGGGGTGCAGTATAGATTGACTAATTGTATATTGACACTTACAATTCAGAACTTGTTATCATTTTTAAAATTCTCTCAAGTTTTCTTCTCACTCTTCCATCCTCTTCACACCAGTAAGCTAAAAAGGTAGGTTGTACTTTGAGCTGAAATTTTCTTGCGAATACCTTCACACATTCAGGACCTTTTACTTTTGTTTCAAAGTTTATTCCTTCATATCTTCCATAATTTCTTAGAAATCTGTCTATTAATTTTCTTTCATTTTCATCAAATTCTATATATATCTGGATAAATTTTTCTAAACTTTTTATCCCCATTCTGTTTAGTGCTTTTCCCACTACTAGTTTCCGTCCTTCTATATATGGGTGAGCTTTTACCATATCTACCGCAAATTCCATAGTTGTATATTTTTTTGCCATTAGTCTTTTAAATTTTTCTATATTCTTAAGTGATTCATATGCTTCCATAAATTTATCTTTTCTAGAAAGATAAAATTTTTTTCTCTTTAATTGAGACATATATGTAGTTATAAAAAGCTTTTTTCTATCTAGCAAGTACATGTTTTCTATTTCTTTTATGGCTTTGTTAAAATTTTTTCTTAGTTCCATTTTCAAAAGTTCATTGTAAATTGGAAAGTGTGATTTAATATTTAGCTCTTTTCCAATGATTATCTTTTTTAAAGTATTTCCCCGTATTTTATTGGTTTTTCCTGAAAGTATTTCATATAAACCTCTTATACTAACATTTTCTTTTCGATAAGATTTTATAATATTTCTAAGGTATTCCCGGAGCTCTTTCGTGTTTTTGTATGATGAGATGTTATAATTTGGGACAAGTTTTTTCGATTTTTCAAAAAGTTTTACGTATTTTTCTGGGTAAGATAAAGTTGTAATGATTTTTGCAGTATGTGAAATAGAAAGAAGATGAAGATTTTCTTCGATAACAAACAATGTATCAAGTGTGCCAAACAAATTTCCAGGTGTTTCACGATAATATCCAAGCCAAAAAGTTGCTTTTTGTGAAATGGAATAAGCCAAGAATGGATGAACATTTCTTATATCCCATGCAAGATCGTTAAGAGAACTAACAATTCCAGATGGATGGGGGATTTTTTTTGATAACCAGTACGCTTGTATGTAGTGGTGAGTTGCGGAAGACAATTTACCCTGATTTGCATGTCTCCGTGCTTGTGCAAGATGTAAAAAGGCAAGTGTTGTATTGTTAAGTTCACATCTATTCCCCCATAATCTAATATGTCTAACTGGTTCAAATCCACTTGCTTCTATGTTTATCAATATATTCATCACACTATTCCTTGCTGCTTTTGACATCCGTGGTAATTCACGCTTCAAATATTTGTACAGTTTAGAATCTATCTGTCCAATGTTCTTCAAGAATGAAAGTTTATTAGCCAGGAAAAAATACTTCACAGTTTTTGAACTGCAATTTTTCACGGCACTGTCTATTTTGTGTATAGCTTTTTTGTAATCACCTTTCCAAGAGTATTTAAGTGTCAAAAAGAAAGAATTCCAGATGTTTGAACTGGAGTTTTTTAAAAGATAATTCACAAATGGAAGCGAAAAGGCACCATATTTAAAAATGACTTTCGAACTTTTTAAAATTTTATTCATTGTTATCTTCTCCTGTTATAGTTATACCACAAAAAATAGATTTGTTTAAAATCTTATAAAAAATTAAGTTCAAAATCTGCATTATTAGCCTGCTTCAGATGAGACAAAATTTGAAAACCATATGGATAGTGATATAAATAAAAAAGGGGGCGAAAAGGGTGGAAGAAAAGAAAAGTGTAAAACGATTTTTAAGGGTATTATTTAAAAGGTACTGGAGGCGTCAAGTTGTTACATCAATTCTTGTCATAATCGAGTCTGGTGGAGGGATTCTTATACCTCTTTTATTTAAACAAATTATAGATAAAGCTATCCCATCAGGGGATTATAGAATATTGTTAAATTATATTTTAGGATTAATGGGTTTATTACTACTTGCTACGATTTTTAGTTATTTGGGAGAAGTTTGGTTTGAATTTACAGCTATTAAGGTAAAAAGAGATTTACAGAGAGAAATTATAAATAAATTTATGAAAGTTCCTTTTAATTATTTTATGGTAAATAAAGTGGGGGAACAGGTTTCAAAACTAATCTCCGATATAGAACAAGTTGGGATTTTGGCTTCTCAGTTCTTTCCAATAATGTTATTAGCACTTACCCAAATTTTTGGAATATTAGCAATTATGTTTTTTCTTAACTGGAAACTCGCATTGTTACCTCTCACTCTTATGATAATATCATGGTTTGGAATTATGATTCTAAATACAAAAGCAGAAAAACTTAGTCAAAAAGAGAGAAAAAAATTTGGGATTTTATCAGACGTAATATTAAACATTTTGGAAAATATAAAAGCATTGAAAATTATATATCCTTTAAATTGGATAAATAAACACTTTGAAAGATTCCAGGATGATTATATTCAAACAAAAAAAGCTTTTACAAGGGTGATAAAACTTGTAGCGGTTCTGGGAAATACAATGTTTGGAATAATTGCATTAGCACTTTTCTGGTATGGAGGTTATCAAATTTTAGATGGAAAGATGACTTTAGGTACGTTAATTGCATTCTGGGCATATATGCAGGCACTGGCAAACCCAATACAACTTTTGATGCAGGCAAATGTTACTTACAGAAGTTCATATGGAAGTATCACAAGAATAAAAGATATACTTGAATATGAAGAGGAAAAGATTAAAAAAGAAAAGCTTGCAGACAAAATAGGCAAATTAGAGTTAAAAGGTATCAAATTTAAATTTGAAGATAAAGAGATATTAAAAGGGATTAATATGAAGCTAGAAAAAGGGAAAATTTACGCTCTTGTGGGGGAAAGTGGAGTTGGAAAGACCACTACTTTAAATATACTAACAGGTTTATATAAACCAAATGAAGGGAATATAATTGTTAATGGTGAAGATTGGACTGAAAAATTAACAATTCTTAGAAAAAAGATAGGTTTTGTAGAGCAGTCACCAGTATTTTTCAAATATTGTTCTATAAAAGAAAATATACTAATGGGAAGAGATATTCCAGATAAAGAATTTGAAAAAATTATTAATGAAACAGCTGTAAGTAAATTTGTAGAAAATCTTCCACAAAAGTTAGATACACTTTTGGGAGAGGTCAATCTCTCGGGTGGGCAAAAACAACTTCTTGCTCTTGCAAGAGCATTAGTGGGGGCTCCTGATGTATTAGTACTTGATGAATTTACCGCAAATGTTGACTCAAAGACAGAGGAAGAGATTCATAAGATACTTATTAATGAGAAAGAAAGAGGAAAAATAGTCTTATTTGTTGCACATAGACTTTCAACTATTCGAAACAGTGATAAGATATTTTTGCTTGATGATGGAAAAATAGAAGATGAAGGTTTACATGATGAATTAATTAAAAAGTCTGAAAAATATAGAAAACTTATTTCTTTACAGATGATAAAATAAACGAAGTAAAAAATTTAAGGTTTGAAGAAAAGTATCTACTTTAAACCCTACAGAAGTTGTGGTGATAAAAAACCACATTATGCTTACGATTAACAAAATTACCAAAAAGAAGATTTAAAGTGCGTTAGTGGTTGGTCAGTTTACTCTTTTTATTTTTTCAAGTATATGCAAATGGTATAGTTTCTTTGATTAAAACCTTGGTTATAGTGGTACCTACTACCTCATGTTGTGTGGAATTAGGAAAATAACTTCATCTTTTAGAAAAGTATTTCCGAATATTGAAAATATGCAAATAATTTTGGGGCATTTGGCGTTAATTTTAAAGTATCTCCTACAATTAGAAATATAGAGGAAGTACTATTGCTTCCGGAAAAACTTGAAGGAAGAAAATTATATTAAAACAAAAAATGGATTAGTGAAAATGCAATTTTTTACCCGCAATAATAGAAAATAACTAGATTGACAAATTTGGTATTTTTTCTTTTTTGTGATATAATACTAAATAAGATTAGTATAATTATAATTAGTATAATTATATATAGTTATATTAGATGGGTGGTGGTATTATTTTTATAAATAGATTCGAAGAAAAAGAACTTTTTAATAAAGTACTTAACTCTCACAAAAAGGAAGTTTTCATATTATATGGTAGAAGGCGTGTTGGAAAAAGTGTTTTGCTAAAAGAAGTTTCAAAGAGTAAAAAAACTTTGTTTTATACAGCAAGAAAAATATCGAAAACTGAACAATTAAATAATTTTTCCAGAAGCGTTGGGAATTTTCTAAATTTAGGGAATATAAAGTTTGAAAATTGGGAAGACGCATTTAGAATTTTATTTAATTTTTCAAAAAAGGAAAATATAATTGTCATTCTCGATGAATTTCAATATCTTGCAGAAAAAAATGAGGAAATAATTTCTATTCTGCAAATTTTATTAGATGAGTTTGATGATTCTAAAATCAAACTTATTCTTTGTGGTTCAAGCATTAGTTTTATGGAAGGTATATTAACTTATAAAAATCCATTATATGGAAGAAAGACCGGGAGTTTAAAATTAAATCCTATCCCTTTTGAACATTTAAAACTTTTCATACCCGAATATGATTTTCACCGATTAATTGAAACTTATTCAATACTTGGAGGTATACCATATTATCTAACTTTATGGGATGAAAATACAAATTTATATACAAATATTGAAAATCTATTTTTAAAACTTGGTGCTCCATTAAAGGAAGAGCCATATTTTATTTTATATCAGGAATTAAGAGAACCTGCAATCTATCAATCTATACTTGAAGCACTTGCAAGTGGTAAAAATAAAGTAAATGAAATTACATCATTTATCGGGGAAAATGATTCTCGAAAGATACAACCATATTTAAAATCACTTATTAACTTAAAGTTGATAAAAAGAATTACTCCTGCACTTCTAAAAAATCCACATAGAACCAAGAATTTTTTGTATGTAATTGACGACCAATTATTTAGATTCTGGTATAGATATATTTTCCCTTATAAGGAAAGCGTAGACTTAAATGAATATGAAAACGTTTTGAAATTGATAAAAAAAGATCTGCCACAATATGTTTCATTTGAATTTGAAAAACAAAGTGTAATTTACTTAAAAAAACGTTTTAATTTGATTGAGGCAGGAAATTACTGGAAAAAAGATGTTGAAATAGATATGCTTGGTAAAGACAAAGAAGGTAAAGTATATGTTGCTGAAATAAAATGGAGAAATAGAAAAATGAATATAAAGGATTTTTATAATTTAAAAAACAAAGTTGAAAAACTACAACTAAATGTAGATTATTATATTTTAGTTTCAAAAAGTGGTTTTGAAGAAAACCTTTGTGAAATAGATGAGAATGTCTATTTTGTTAAATTTAGTAAAGAAAAAGGATGGCAAGATTGGCCGGGGTGACGAGAGTTGGGAAAAACAGGTTCCTGGACTGATGTCTCAGGATGATATCCTTTTTGTTACTCTGCTCCCTATTATGTTGCCTTTTTAGTCCTACTTTGTTCTGCCTGCAAAAAGAAGTGTTATTAGTGCTAAAAGTTCTATATTATAAAGTTGGTTGAAATATATTTGGAAAAAATTTTGACTTTTACATTTTGTATATAAAACTAGTGATTAATGTATAAAAATTGAAAGAACTTCTTCTGTTTTTTAAGTTATGTATAATAAGTGGTTAGTTTATTATTTACTATATGGGCTAGAAGTTGAGATACACCTATGATGCATTATTTCAAAAAATGATGCGTCATGTTAAAGAAATGATGCATCAGTGATTTATTACAAAATAGAAGCATTATGATTGAAATAATAACAATAAGTAATGAAAAAAGTTAATATATTGATCTGCAAATGGAAAATTCAAAATAATATCTACCAAACTTAATTAATGGTTAATAACAAATAATTAAAATTGAATAAACACTTAGGATAAACATGCAATTTGCAAAAATTGAACAAATTTTGATTTTATAATACAAATGTGATAGAATATAAGTGCTTATATTTTTCTGCATTTTAGGAGAGTGATAATATGTTGGTTGATTTCAAGGTTTATAATTACCGTTCTTTTAAAGAAATAACAGAATTTTCCATGATAGCAGATGGGGAAGAAGAACATCCAGCGGTATTCAAAGAAGGGAAATTCAATCTACTCAAAAGTGCAGCTATTTATGGTCCGAATGCTGGAGGGAAGAGTAACTTTATTAGAGCCTTGGGTATTTATAGGTTTTTTATTTTGAATTCTAATCTTTTTTCCGAAGATTTGTTTCCAGTTGTTGAAAAATTCAAGTTAAATCACAAAAGCTTAGAAGAATCTACAATATTTGAGAGTAGATTTATCAATGGAAATTTTATATATAGATATGGATTTGAAGTTGATGGTAAAAAAATTAAAAGTGAATGGTTGTTTCGCGCAAATCTTGAAAACAAAAGATTAAAAGAAGCCAAAATATTTGAAAGAATAGGCCAAAAGATAGAAAGAGGAAATTTTTCTGAAGCAAAAGGTGTGGAAGAGAAAACAAGTGAAAACACACTCTTTCTTTCTTCACTTGCTCAATGGAATAGTATGCTCGCAAGAGAAATAGTTAGCTTTTTCAAAAAGATTAACGTTATAATGTGGGAATTTCCTTATTTTTCTTCTCCGTCTCGAACTCTAAATTTATTTGAAGAAGGGAAAATTACAAAGGAAGAAATACTTAGTTTTTTAAAAAAGGCAGACTTTGACATAGTAGATTTCGAATATACAAAGAATGAAATAGATATATCAAAATTGCCCAATTTGGTAAAAAATGCAATTGTAGATGCTAATATTGGAAAACCGGATAAGCTATTTAATGTAAAACTTTATACATATCATAATGTATACGATGAAAATGGAAATATTATTGATTTAAAAAAATTTGATTTTGAAGAAGAAGAATCTGCTGGGACAAAAAAACTTTTCAATATAATTGGTGAAATTATTTATGCATTAAAAGAAGGAAAAATACTGTTTATAGATGAACTTGACACACAGTTACATCCTACGTTATTAAAAGGAGTAGTTGAAATTTTCAATTCTGAAAAAAACAAAAATAATGCTCAGCTGGTTTTTACTACACATAACACTTCCATTTTAACCCCTAAGATTTTTAGAAAGGATCAAATTTGGTTTGTTGATAAAAATAAAAATGGAAGCTCTGAATTGTATTCTTTGCTTGAAATAAAATCTGTCAGGAAAGAAGCTAATTTTGAGAAAGAGTATCTGAAAGGAAGGTATGGTGCAGTACCTTTTGTAAAAGATTTTTTAGAAGGGTTTGACAGGCATGGGAAAGAGAAGTAACTTTTTTAAAAGTAAAAATAGGCGTAGAAAAAATATTCGGCCTCCAAAACCTATAATATTAATAGTTTGTGAAGGTGAAAAATCAGAGAAATTTTATTTTGATGGTTTTAGAAAGGAGGCAAGAATTTCAAACGTAGAAATAGAAGTTATAGGGAAAGGAAGGCCTGGCAACTCTCTATTAAAATTTACTCAAAATAAAGTAAAAAATGAAAGTATAACATATGACCAAATCTGGATTGTTTTTGACAAAGATGATTTAAGTGATGAAGAATTTGATAGCATTGTTAGCAAGGCAATTTATAGAAATAAGATGAATGTTGCATATTCCATTCCATGCTTTGAATATTGGCTTTTGTTGCATTTTGATTATTATAATACACCATTAACAACTAAAGATTGTATAAAAAAACTAAAAAATAGATTTCCTGTATACAGGAAAAATTTAGATGATGTTTATTATAAACTCGCTGATAAAAAATATTCAGCTATTGAAAACGCAAAAAGAATGGAAGATGAGCACAAAAAGCAAGGTAACACAAAGCCTTCTTCAAAGAATCCCTCAACTCTTGTTTATAAATTAGTCATTGAACTTGAAAAATTTTTGAAATAAAAACTTTAATAGATAAAAAGGTGGAAAATGAAAAAAATAATTTTAAAAATATTTTTATCCGAATTAGAACGGCAATGTAACTTTGCAAGAATTGCCTTGGAACAGTTAAATATAGGAATTAAAGAAATGAATCTGGAACTTATATGGTATTCCATTCAAAGCTTTTTGATTGCAACAGCTAATATTTCAAAAATTTTTTGGCCAAGTTCTAAAAAGCATAAAGAAAGAGGGGAAAAATTAAGGAAAATTTTAGGCATAGATGATAATTTTCTTATTAAATCAAGAAAATTTAGAAATCATTTTGAAC
>Ga0190330_1000449_pt1 | contig 11433 bp, 16 predicted proteins | sample 48720434_MG_FD_161654 | JGI IMG/M metagenome (GOLD analysis project Ga0190330, IMG submission 161654) | Hydrothermal vent sediment bacterial communities from Southern Trench, Guaymas Basin, Mexico - 4872-04-3-4_MG | ecosystem: Environmental > Aquatic > Marine > Hydrothermal vents > Sediment ...
GGGACTTGGAGAAGCGGTCAGAAATCCCAAGATCGTTGAACCAGCAGCCTCAGAACTGGCGTTGATCGCCGGTCAAAAAGCAGTAATTACAAGAGCTAAAAAACCGATTGCAAATTTTAAGCTTCGTGCTGACCTTCCCATCGGGTGCAAGGTTACCCTGCGCAGTGAAAAAATGTATGATTTTTTTGACAGGCTTGTGAATATCGCTTTACCACGTGTCAGGGACTTCAGAGGAATATCCGGAAAGGCTTTTGACGGCAGGGGGAATTATACCCTTGGTATCACAGAGCATATTATATTCCCTGAAATAGATTATGATAAGACCGACAATATCAAAGGTCTTAATATTACTATTGTGACAACAGCTAAAACTGATGAGGAAGGCAAAGTATTCTTGAAACTGTTGGGAATGCCTTTCAAAAATTAAGGATCTTAAGGAGGAAGGCTTGGCTAAAAAAGCTTTAATCGCAAAGGCACAAAGAAAACCTAAGTTTTCAGTGCGTGCATACAACAGATGCCCTTTATGCGGTAGACCAAGAGCATTTATTAGAAAAGCGGGTATTTGCAGAATTTGTTTCAGGAAACTTGCATCAGAAGGCAAGCTCCCTGGCGTTACCAAATCAAGTTGGTAATTGACAAATTTCAAAAAATATATCAGCGGATTTTAAGGAGATTTCAAATGGCAAGTAGTGATCCAATTGCAGACATGCTGACAATCATTCGAAATGGTGGTAAGGCAGAGTTTGCTAAAGTGGATATCCCCGGATCAAAAATTAAGTTGGAAATGGTGCGGGTGCTTAAAGAACAAGGATATATCAAAGATTTTAAATTTCTTGAGAATGAGACACAAGGGGTGATTCGTGTCTATTTAAAATATGTATCCGAAGGGCAGCCCACAATTTTTGGGATTAAAAGAGTGAGTAAACCATCTTGCAGGGTTTACAATAAATCAAAACAGATTAAGCCGGTTTTAAATGGCCTGGGAATATCTATCGTCTCAACCTCTAAAGGGTTGATGACAGATAAACAGGCTATTGAAGCGAATGTCGGTGGTGAAATTCTTTGTAACGTATGGTAGTTTTTAGGAGTAAGTTATGTCTAGAATAGGAAAACAGCCGATTCAGCTCCCGGATAAGGTCCAATTCAGCTTGAAGGGTGATATGATTTCAGTCAAAGGGCCTAAAGGTAATCTTGAACGTCAACTGCATCCGGCTATCGAAATAAGTATAAATGATGATATTGTTACTGTTAAAACAGATACCGGTAATAAAAAAAAGATGGCTTTACAAGGATTATTCAGATCCCTGATTTCCAATATGGTGTCCGGTGTTACTGTTGGATATGAGAAAAAACTTCTGCTTTCCGGTATTGGGTATCGTGCAGAAGTAAAAGGTAAGAATCTTATCCTCAACGTCGGATATTCCAACCCGGTTGAATTTGCACTTCCCGAAGGAATTTCGGCTGATGTTGAAAAGAATACACAAATTAATTTATCAGGGATTGATAAGGAAACGCTTGGCCAGGCTGCGGCAAACATAAGAGATATCAGACCACCTGAGCCGTATAAAGGCAAAGGTATTATGTATGCAGACGAAAGAATTATGAGAAAAGCGGGTAAGACTGCAGGTAAGGACTAAAAGGTGGGAATATAAAGATTATGGGAAATACATCACCAAGGCTTGAATCAAGGCTTAAAAGAAAGAAAAGAATCAGAAAAAATATTTTTGGAAACCAGGATCGCCCGAGATTAAGTGTATTCAGAAGTTCTAAGCATATTTACGCTCAAATCATTGATGATACCTGCAGCAGCACACTTGTATCTGCCTCTACCCTTGATAAGGAATTCAGAGAAAACAAGGCAGGTGGTAAAAAAGCAGAAATTGCAAAGGCAGTTGGAAACCTCGTCGGCAAGAGAGCTCTTGATAAAGGGATTAAAAAAGTAGTCCTGGACAGGAACGGATTTTTATATCATGGGCGCATTAAGGCGCTTTCAGACGGAGCCCGTGAAGCCGGATTGAATTTTTAATAAGGAGGATGACCCTTGGCAAGACAGCAGATGGAAGATAATGGATTAATTGATAAGGTTGTCAGAATCAACCGTGTTGCAAAAGTTGTAAAAGGTGGTAGAAACTTTAGCTTTAGCGCACTTGTTGTTGTCGGTGACGGTGAAGGCCAAGTTGGTTACGGTCTTGGAAAAGCAAAGGAAGTCCCCGAAGCTATTAAAAAAGGCATGGAAAAAGCAAAAAGAAATATGGTTAAAATTTCTTTGCTTAATGGGACGGTTCCTTTTCAGGTTGTCGGTAAAGCAGGTGCTGGCCGGGTATTGCTTAAACCAGCTTCCCCGGGTACCGGGTTAATTGCCGGTGGCGGGATTCGTGCAGTCCTTGAGGCAGTCGGCGTAACTGATATCCTGACAAAATGTATTGGAACACATAATACCCAGAATATTGTCCGGGCAACGATGGCAGGTCTTCAATCACTTTGTTTAAAAGAAGAAGTAGCAAAACGTCGTGGTCTTAGACCTGAAGATATATAAGAGGTTACAAAATGGCTGATAGAATTAGAATCACGCAAGTTAGAAGCACAATAGGAAGGCCTGCCAAGCATGGTCGAATTATTCGTTCTTTAGGGTTGAGAAAAATGAATCATACGGTTGAACACGCTGCTGACCCGGTTATTCTGGGGCAGGTTAAAAAAGTATCTCATCTCGTTAAAGTGGAGGAGGTGTAATATGCAGCTTCATGATTTAGCACCTGCACCAGGTTCCAGAAAAAAAAGAAAAAAAGTTGGCAGAGGTCCGGGCTCTGGAATGGGTAAAACTTCCACCCGGGGTCACAAAGGCCTGAAAGCAAGATCAGGCGGCAGTGTAAGGCCTGGGTTCGAAGGCGGTCAGATGCCGATTTATAGGAGACTCCCCAAAAGAGGTTTTTTCAATATATTTAAAACAAACAATGCGGTTTTAAATGTAAAAGACCTGGACAGATTTGAAGATGGTACAATGATTGATATTGATGCCTTAAGAGAAGCCGGCATGGTCAAAGGCCGTGTTGATGGCGTTAAAATTCTTGGTCTGGGTGAAACAAACAAGAAATTTTCATTAAAAAATATTCTTGTTTCCAAGATTGCCAAGGAGAAAATCGAATCTGCTGGCGGAAGTATAGAATAATTATTATGAGAAGTGATGTAAGGAACCAATAAATGATCGAGAACAGCTACCAGAATTTATTTAAACTTCCTGAGCTTAAAAGAAAGATTTTTATTACACTGGCGTTGCTTTTTGTTTACCGGCTGGGTATTCATGTCCCCACGCCCGGGATCAACGGTGCAGCACTTTCTTCTTTTTTTGCTGCCGCTGAAGGAACTTTATTTTCCATGTTCAATATGTTCTCAGGAGGTGCTTTGGAAAGGCTTTCGATATTCGCATTAGGAATTATGCCTTATATCAGCGCTTCTATTATATTAGACCTGATGGCCGTGGTTGTGCCTCAGCTTGAGCAGCTTAAAAAAGAGGGGGATGCAGGTCGTAAAAAGAAAACACAGTATACCAGATATGGGACCGTTATCTTGAGTATTATTCAGGGCTTGGGTATCAGTGTGGGGCTTGAATCCATGACATCACCGGCCGGAGTGGCGATTGTTCCTTATGCCGGTTGGGGATTCAGACTTGTCACTATTATTACATTGACTGCCGGTACCTCTTTTATCATGTGGCTGGGAGAGCAGATTACTGAAAGAGGAATCGGTAATGGCATTTCTCTGATTATTTTTGCAGGTATTGTTGCCAGGATGCCGTCTGCAATGGGTAACACCGTACGACTTTTGTCAACCGGTGAAATGGGAATCTTTGCCATTATTATCCTCACTATTCTTATGATTGCAGTTATTGCAGCTATTATCTATATGGAACAGGCACAGCGACGAATACCGGTACATTATGCCAAACGTGTTGTGGGCCGAAAAATGTATGGAGGACAAACCTCACATCTTCCATTAAAAATAAATACCGCCGGTGTTATACCACCTATTTTTGCATCCTCTATCATTATGTTCCCGACAACCCTGGCACAATTTATTAACCTGCCAATGATGAAAACCGTGGCGGCTATGTTCAGTCCGGGTACGATCTGGTACTATCTTCTTTATATAGGATTCATTATTTTCTTTTGTTTTTTCTATACCGCTATACAGTTTAACCCTGAGGATGTTGCCGAGAATATGAAAAAAAATGGTGGATATATCCCAGGCATCAGACCGGGTAAAAGAACGGCGGAATATGTCGATAAAGTGTTGACAAGAATTACGGTTGGCGGAGCCCTGTATGTATCCGCTGTTTGTGTTCTGCCAACCTTTTTGATGAGCAAATTTAATGTTCCGTTTTATTTTGGCGGTACGGCTCTTTTGATCGTTGTGGGCGTGGCCATTGATACTATTTCTCAAATAGAGTCGCACCTGATTTCAGGTAATTATGAAGGCTTCCTGGGAAGATCCGGTGCCAAAAAAATAAAAGGCAGATCTTGATTTAAACGGTTTGAAAATAGTAGGAGATTAATAAAACTATGGCAAAAGAAGAACCCATTAAGGTTGACGGAAAAGTACTTGAAACACTACCCAATGCCATGTTTAAAGTTGAACTTGAAAATAAGCATGTATTGTTAGCGCATATTTCAGGCAAAATGAGAATGCATTTTATTAAGATTTTACCAGGGGACAGGGTGACCGTAGAAATTTCACCTTATGATTTAAGCCGAGGCAGGATTACGTATAGGTATAAATAAATATTTGATTTTATAAGATATAAATATTTGAGGTTAGGAGTTAATAGATGAAAGTTAGAGCATCGGTAAAAAAAATTTGCAGGAATTGTAAAGTAATAAAAAGACGTGGTGTCATAAGAGTTATTTGTATTAATAAACGCCATAAACAGCGGCAGGGATAGGGGGAAAGAAATTTGGCACGTATCGCAGGAGTAGATTTACCAAGAGATAAGCATGCATGGATAGCTTTAACCTATATCTATGGAATAGGGGCAAGCAGATCAAAGCTGATACTTGAAAAAACAGGTATTGATCCTACTACAAAAGCAAATGATCTGACCGAAGAACAGGTCAACAATATCAGAAAAGTCATTGATGCTGAGTATAAAGTTGAAGGTGAACTCAGAAGTGAAGTTTCCATGAATATTAAACGGTATATGGATCTGGGTTGTTACAGAGGATTGCGTCACCGTAAAGGCCTTCCCTGTCGTGGCCAGAGAACCAGTACAAACGCCAGAACAAGAAAAGGTCCCAAAAGGGCTGCGGTTAAAAAGAAAAATTAGGATAATACAAAAGGTCTATTAATTATGGCAAAAAAGTCTAAAAAAAATGTATCCAAAAAACGGGTAAGAAAGAATATTTCTACAGGCATTGTGCATATTCAATCTACGTTTAATAATACAATCGTCACAATTGCCGATGAAAATGGAAATACCATTTCATGGTCCAGTGCAGGTGTGCAGGGATTTAAAGGTTCCAGAAAAAGTACACCATTTGCTGCTAAACTGGTTGCAGAAGATGCCGGTGCAAAAGCGATGGAACACGGCATGAAAAATATTGGTGTATATGTTAAAGGGCCTGGGCCGGGTCGAGAATCCGCTTTAAGGGCATTGCATGCGCTCGGATTCACTATATCTATGATTAAAGATGTTACCCCGGTTCCCCATAATGGATGCCGTCCGCCAAAAAGAAGAAGAGTATAAGTTTACCGGTTTGATAAAGGAGAAAAACATTGTCCCGTTATAGAGGTTCTGTTTGCCGACAATGCAGACGCGAAAATATAAAGCTTTTTTTGAAAGGTGATAGATGCTTTTCAGATAAGTGCAGTTTTGATAGAAGAGGATATCCCCCTGGACAGCATGGACAGAGAAGGAGCAAATTATCAGATTACGGAATTCAGCTCAGAGAAAAACAGAAAGTTAGAAGGCTTTACGGGATATCGGAAAAACAGTTCAGGATTTCGTTCAAAAAGGCGGATAGGAAAAAAGGAATCACTGGCACAAACCTTTTAAGTCTTTTGGAAACACGTCTTGATAATACTGTTTTCAGAATGGGATTTGTAAATTCCAGAAATCAGGGAAGACACTTTGTAAGGCACAATCATTTTATCGTAAATGGTAAAAAAGTAAATATTCCTTCTTACCAGGTTAAAAAAGATGATGTGATCGAACTTCGTGAGAAAAGTAAAAAAATTCAGACGATTATAGATTCTCTGGATGCCATTGTAAGACGCGGTATCCCCCAATGGCTTGAGATTAATAAAGAAGATTTTAAAGGTAAAGTTCTTGGCGTTCCGGTACGGGAAGACATCACGCTTCCTATCCAGGAACAATTAATTGTAGAGCTTTATTCAAAATAGGGAAACCATTATATGGGTTATTCAAATATTTATTCAGGAGATATAAATGTCATCTGAAAAACTTGCATATGTGAACTGGCGAGAGATGATCAAGCCGGAGAAGCTTGATGTTACCACAACTTCAACATATGGTAAATTTGTATGTGAACCCCTTGAAAGAGGATATGGTATCACTATCGGGAACTCTCTGCGACGCATTATTCTTTCATCCATATATGGCCCAGCCATTGTATCGGTTAAATTTGAAGATGCGCTTCATGAATATAGTGTGATATCAGATGTTAGAGAAGATGTTTCTGAAATCATTTTAAATCTGAAAGAGCTGAAGCTCAAGGTTGAAGACACAGAAGACAAAATATTAACATTGCGAGCCAAGGGTGAATGTGAAGTCACAGGTGCAGACGTTGTAAGCCCGGATGGTAAAGTTGAGATCCTTAACCCTGAGCAGCATATTGCGACCCTTTCCCAAAAAGGTGTATTAAATATGACCATGGTCGCAAAAACCGGAAAAGGCTATGCGCTTTCTTCTGCTAACAAGGATGAGGATGCTCCTGTTGGAACCATCCCTGTTGACAGCGTGTTTTCTCCCATTAAACGGGTGAAATATGTGGTAGGAACCACTAGAGTCGGACATAAAACTGACTATGACAAGCTCACCCTTGAAGTATGGACGGATGGTTCCGTAACTCCGGAGAATGCAATTGCATATGCGGCTAAGATTCTCAAAGAACAAATGAATCCATTTATCAATTTTGATGAAGAGATGGAACCCGATCATGTTGATGAAAATTCAAATGATTCGGATCTTGGTCTTAACGAAAATATTTACAGACCGGTTGATGAGCTTGAACTATCTGTCAGAAGTTCCAATTGTTTGAAAAATGCCAGAATCCATACCATTTATCAATTGGTACAAAAAACAGACAGTGAAATGTTGAAAACTAAAAATTTTGGTAGAAAATCCTTAAATGAAATAAAGGAAGTCCTTACTTCCATGGATCTTTCACTCGGCATGGATCTTGAAGGTTTTGAACCACCAGAAGATGAAGACAATCAGGAAGGAGAACACGTCCATGAAGCATAGAAAATCAGTATTAAAATTAAACAGAACTTCAAGCCATAGAAAGGCTATGTTCAGAAACATGGTAACTTCTCTGTTTAAACATGATAAAATTAAAACAACCGAAGCAAAAGCAAAAGGCTTAAGATCCATAGCCGATAAAATGGTAACGCTTGCTAAAAGAGGGGATTTGCATGCAAGACGCCAGGCGCTTTCAGTGATTCGGGAAAAAGATATTGTTCATATTCTTTTTAATGAAGTGTCAGAGAAGTTTAGCTCAAGACAGGGTGGGTATACCCGGATTATCAAACTAGGTCCCAGAAAAGGGGATGTTGCCCCAATGGTACAGATTGAATTGATTTTCGATTGAACCCTTCAGCTTAAAAGTTAAAAAAATACAAAAATCCCTGGCAGATAAAAGTTGCCAGGGATTTTTGTATTTTTGTTTTATATTTTTTCAATTTTCAACCATGGCTTGATAGAAAGCTTGAGTGAGAATTATTTATTTTGTTTGGCTTGGTAAAGTCTTTTATCTGCTTCTTTTAAAAGAATTGCTGATGAATCCATTCCTTTCTCAAACACCGAAGAAAGGCCATGGCTTAATTTGACATAAAAAGTGGTGGTATCGGCAGTTATAGGGTCGCTTGCAAGTTTTTGTTTCACCCTGTTGATATAGATTTCTGCTTGACTTTTATTTGTGGAAGGTAGAATGACCACAAATTCATCGCCTGCAAATCGAGCCACAATATCAGAATCCCGCCCATGGCTTTTTAGACAATTTGCAGCATGACATAATGCCATATCCCCGTTATCATGGCCAAAGGTATCGTTGATAGTTTTAAGATCATCCAGATCCAGAAAGAGAATAGTCAGATCAATGTGATACCGTTTGGACCGTTGGAATTCTCTTTCAAGAGCCCTTTCCATTACCCCCCGGTTTAAAAGACCTGTTAATGGATCATGGAACGCAAGAAATTTTAGTTGTTCATGCGCTGTCACATTGGAAAGACATAAAGATACTTTAAGTGCCAGCTGTTCCAATAAAGAGGTGTCAATCCCCGGTTCAAATCGGTGACTATTTGTATCGGCCTGATTAATGCTTCCTACAATTTCACCATCCAGAGTAATGGGCGCAATGGCAATGGAACCGATTTTATAATCTGATGCCTCAGGGATCAATGCACGGAATTTGTTTAGATTTTTGTTGGACAGTAACGGTTTTAGCTGGTTTCGGGTTATGCTTGAAAATTTTTTTTCGGATAAAAATGTCGTTGAGGCCCTTAAGAATTTTGAGGTTTGAATAGTTTGAATATATTTGGAGATACGACTTTCTTCAATAATGGAGAGCCATGTATAAGGAACAGAAAATTTTGAACTGATTTCAAATAACAATTTTTTAATAAAATCCTGGAAATTTAAAATAGTCAAAATACTGGTTTCAATTTCATGAAATTTTCTGGCAGTAATTTCATTATTTTTGAGTCGTTCTAAAACAGAATGTGGAATTGTCATTTCTTTTTTTAAGTCGCATAGCAAAGAAAGTCAATATGAATCGTGATTTTGAGCAAGGTAATTTCAGGTAAATTTTTTTAAATTGTAAATAAACCAGCACCGCTGACATAATGAAATCATTTTTTGTTTTGCACTTGAAAAGAAGTCCTTCTTTGTGACATATTAACGTCGCATTTACCAGATCCGATTTTTTAATAATGAGGTTATTTCAAGGAGATGTCCATGGATTTTTTTGATTTTAAGTTCATTGCAAATACCCAGCTATATTTCGGTGCAGGTAATTTTAAGTTACTTCCCAAACTGATGAATAGTTTTGGAGAGAATCTGCTATTGATATCTGGTGGTGAATCATTTAAAAAAAGCAGTCACTATAAATACCTTTTAAATATTTTGAAAAAAAATTTAACCAAGATATATTTTTCATCCATCCAAGCAGAACCATCACCAAACCGAGTGGATGAAATAGTTCGGATATATCAGAAAAAAAACATTCATGTTGTTATTTCCATTGGCGGTGGCAGCGTGATTGATGCCGGAAAGGCAGTTTCAGCCATGTTGAGCCAAAAAGAATCGGTTTCAGCGTATCTGGAAGATGTTGGAAGCCAAGCCCATGACGGCAAAAAAATTCCGTTCATTGCAGTGCCTACCACGGCTGGAACAGGAAGTGAGGCAACCCAAAATGCTGTACTTAGTCAAGTGGGCGAAAACGGGTTCAAAAAATCGCTTCGCCATGAAAAATTTGTTCCTGATATTGCTGTGGTTGATCCGGAATTGACTCTGTCCTGCCCCGGGGGAATAACCGCTGCCTGCGGCATGGATGCGTTAACCCAGCTAATAGAGTCCTATGCCTCCCCTAATGCCTCCCCAATGACGGATTCATTGGCGCTGGGCGGCTTACGCGCCATGGGAGACTCCATTTTAACATCTGCGATCACGGATTCCACTGATATGGAGGCCCGCACCAGAATCTGTTATGGATCCTATATTTCCGGTCTGACCCTGGCCAACGCAGGGCTGGGAGTCGTCCATGGATTTGCCGCAGTTATTGGCGGATGCTTTCCCATCCCCCATGGTGTTATTTGCGGGACATTACTTGCACAGGTCATCCAAAAAAATATTGAAACATTGATTCGCTTAGAACCCAAAGGTAATTCACTTTTGAAATACGCCAATGTGGGAAAATTACTTGGGAAAACAAAAAAAAATGATCTCATAGAAAATGCCAGAGCTCTTTCAGCTCTCCTGATGGAATGGACTGAAATTTTGAAAATCCCACTGCTGGGTTACTTTGGAATCACTAAGGATGATATCGATAAAATCGTATCTGCCACGGCTCAGAAGAATAATCCTGTAACATTAACAAAAGATGATTTGAAAGATATTTTAAAAAACAGAATTTGAAGATTTATTTAAAATATTTAGTAAAGAGAAACCACAGGGAGAGACACTTAATTACGATAAACTCCTCCAGGCCTGGAAAGAAGGAAGAGTTAAATAAGAGAAGTCAATTTTAATTAAGTATACAAAAACAGGTATTTGATGGAGAAAGAGCTCTCTGTCAAATACCTGTTTTAAATTTTTTAGATATGGTTTACCCATTAGTTAAGCATCAGGTTGCCACCATAAAAATTACACCCAGTCAAAAGATCTTTTAATGGCTTTTCCCCATTTGGAATACAGATGGTCGCGATTTTTTTTAGACATGGAGGGACGCCATCTTTTACCCTCTGACCAGTTTGCCTTCAAATCCTGGGTACTATTCCAGAATCCTGTGGCAAGCCCTGCAGCATATGCAGCACCCAATGCAGTTGTTTCGATTACCGATGGGCGTATAATCGGCACATTTAGAATATCGGACTGAAACTGCATGAGCAATTCGTTTAGAACCATTCCACCGTCAACTTTGAGCAGGCTAAGGTCTACTCCTGAATCTTTCTTCATTGCAGTGGTGATATCACGGGTCTGATAGGCGTTTGCCTCAAGAACGGCTCTTGCCAGATGGCCTTTATTTGCAAATCTTGTTAGCCCCGCAATAATGCCTCTTGCGTCGGATCGCCAGTATGGGGCGAACAGCCCGGAAAATGCAGGTACAAAATAAACATCACCATTATCCTCCACTGTTTTTGCCAGATCTTCAATTTGAGCAGCAGATTTAATAATCCCCAGGTTATCCCGCATCCACTGTACCAGAGCTCCGGCAATAGCAATGGAGCCTTCCAGGCAGTACACGACTTTTTCAGTGTTGATCTGATATCCGACAGTAGTTAAAAGACCATGCTGTGAGAGAATGGGGGTATTCCCTGTATTCATCAGCAGAAAGCAACCCGTACCATACGTATTTTTAGCCTCTCCTTTGGAAAAACAGGTTTGACCGAAAAGTGCCGCCTGTTGATCCCCCAGCGCACCGCAAATAGATATTTTACCCCCGAAAGGTCCATTTTCTTTTGTTGTTCCCCAAGTGTTACTGT
>Ga0190330_1000463_pt1 | contig 11168 bp, 8 predicted proteins | sample 48720434_MG_FD_161654 | JGI IMG/M metagenome (GOLD analysis project Ga0190330, IMG submission 161654) | Hydrothermal vent sediment bacterial communities from Southern Trench, Guaymas Basin, Mexico - 4872-04-3-4_MG | ecosystem: Environmental > Aquatic > Marine > Hydrothermal vents > Sediment ...
GCCATAATAAAAATCCTCCAGTTATTTATTTATTATAAAACAATACGGCATGCAAAGATAAAATCTGAATGATATTTTCAAATACACATGAACCGTACGAAACCGGTGACCTTGCAGGCTATATCAAGAAAAACATTGAAAATTAATTGATTGTAACAATTGTTAAAAAATTTAAAAATATTTGGGAACCCTTCAGGGAACCAGCCGTTCAGTGACGGTGGCTCTGACCCCCCAGCACCTTTTCATACACCGACAGGTACCCTTCGATCATTTTTTCCATACTGAAATTTTCTTCAGCCCATTTTCTGCAATCGGCACGGCGGATTTTCGGAATATCTGCCAGTCTGTCCACGGCTTCGTCTGTGTTCCTTACCAGAAATCCCGTTTTTCCGTCGCGGATTAATTCCGGCATGGACCCCCTGTTGAAGGCAATGACCGGTGTGCCGCAGAACATCGATTCCGCCACACTCAGTCCGAACGGTTCGTTGAAACGGATGGGATGGAGCAGGGCATAAGCTTTTCCCAGCAGGCGATTCCTTTTTTCGGGTCCGGCACTTCCTTCGTAAACGATATCGTCGTGGTTCAGGTGGGGGGCGATTTTTTCTTCGAAATATTTCCGGTCCTGCACAATTCCAGCTATGATCAGCTTCATCCCGGCCTTTTTGGCAATTTCGATTGCCTCATGGGTTCCCTTGTCGGGGTGGATCCTTCCAAAAAACAACAGGTAGTCTTCCCGATGTTCATTCAGGGTGAACTGGCTGCTGTCGATCCCGTTGTACACGGTGGCGATGTATTTCAGCTCACTGCTGCGGTCGGCGTTGCTGATGGATACGTAATGGTTGAAAGCATTATACCTTTTGTAAACGGGAATGATCTTCGGTGAGGAAAAGCCGTGAATGGTGGTGACCATGGGGGTTTTGGCCAGCCTGGAATAGGTCAGTGGCAGGAAGTCGAAATGGTTGTGGATGATATCGAAACGGTGGGTCTGTTCCATCAGGTAGGAAATATGAAGGCATTCGGCCACCTTGGGGTCGGCCTCCGGGTCTTCTTCATATCCTTTCGGGATGATGCCTTCGAGTTTTCCCCCGGTTACGGAATCGAGGGTGGCGAAGAGGGTCACGTCAAGGCCTTTTTTTACCATGCCTTCCGCCACATTGGAGGCCACCTGTTCCCACGGTCCGTAATGCCGCGGGGGCGTCCGCCAGGCGACGGGAGATAATACGGCGACTTTTATTTTCATGTTTTTTTCTGTTTCGTTTGAAAAATGTACCCTATAATGGTTCTCGGCTTCTGTGCAGGCATAGTTCTACCAGGTCATCGAGCCGGGCCGTACCTGCGCACATCACCGTATCGGCCCCTCCCCAGTAAATCCTGACTGTGCCGTCGGTTTCGGGCACAGCCCCGCAGGTGAAAACCACATTGTGCACATAGCCGGTTACTTCCCAGGGGTCTTCGGGCTGCAGTATCCAGTCGTCGCCCACCCCCAGGATTTTCGACGGGTCGTTCAGGTCGTGCAGGGCTACGCCCAGCCGGTAAATGTTCCCGTCCATAGTGGGGAATACCCCGTGATAGATGCTCAGCCAGCCCCGGGAGGTTTTGATGGGAGGCGCACCGGGACCGATCTTCATCTCGTCCCAGTGGTAGGGTTCGGGTTTCATGATCCGTTTTGCATTGCCCCAGTACCTCAGGTCGGGGGAATAACTGATCCATATCGACCAGGGGCTGATATCGGAATGGGGCCTGTCCAGCCGGGCATACAGGCCGTTGAATTTTTCAGGAAAGATTACCACATTGCGGTAATCGGCCTCGGTGATAAAGGCCATCCGCTCCACCTTCTGCCAGTCGAGGGTTCTGGCCAGCCCGATCCTTACCCCGTGTTTCGAATACGCCGAATAAGTGATGAGATATTCACCATCGATGCAGGTAATGCGCGGATCTTCAATACCGAAAGCCTCATATTCGGCGAACACTCCTGATGAGGCTGGTTCCAGAAAGGGTTTTTCATCTACGGTAAAATGAAAACCGTCGGTGCTTCTGGCCAGGCCCAGAATGCTTCTTCCGTTCAGTTTGTGGGAACGAAAGAGCATAATGTATTCTCCGTTGAATTTTGTCACGCCGGCATTGTGCACCGTAGCTACTTCGTAAGGCACATCATCCCGGGTCAGAATGGGGTTATGTTCATATCTTTTTATACAGGCCATGGTATTTCATTTTCCGTTGCACGAGGAGAGATCATACATACTGGTTTCCGAAACGCGTTCCCACGTTTTCCGCAAACTGCCTGATGCGCTGTTCTTCCTGTTTTTTGCAGATGAGCAGGGCATTTTCTTCCTCCACCACGACATAGTCGTCCAGTCCCTGAATAACAGCCACCTTATAGCCGGGCAGCCTTACAAGGCAGTTTGTGGTATCATAAAACAATGTTTTGTTGCTGTTTGTGGTATTGCCCGCCGGGTCGCGTTCCGACATTTCATGCAGGGCACTCCACGATCCCAGGTCGGACCAGCCGATATCCGTGTTCATCACATACACATTTCCGGCTTTTTCCATTACCCCGTAATCCACGGAGATGTTTTCGCAGGTTCCGAAAATATCTTCTACCGCCTTTTTTTCATCGGGTGTATTGAAGGCATCCTGATATTCCTGGAATTGCCGGTATAAGGCGGGCATGTATTTTTGTAGTGCCCCGAGTATGGAATTGACCGACCACATAAAAATTCCGGTATTCCAGAAATAATCTCCGCTTTCGAGATAGGTGCGGGCGGTGATCAGATCGGGTTTTTCGGTGAACTGCCGTACTTTTGCCAGTGTCCATTTTCCAGGTTCTTTCCCGAGGATTTTTCCCGACGACCGGATGTAGCCGTATCCCGTTTCCGGCCTGTGGGGTTTAATGCCGATGGTCAGCAGGGCATCGTTCCGGGAAACGAAACGGAATCCTTCCCTGGCAATTTCCACAAACAGGTCTTCCCTCAGGATCACATGGTCAGAAGGAGTGACCAGGATGTTTGCCTCCGCATCCCGCTTTTTGATTTTAAAAGCCCCGTAGGTAATGCAGGGGGCGGTATTTTTCCTCTGCGGCTCGAACAGGATATTTTCCGGAGGAATGTCCCGGATCTGTTCCCTGATGGTGTTTTCATAGAGGCTGTTGGAAAGGATCAGGATGTTCTCTTTCAGGCATACCCGTTTGATCCTTTCATATGTTTGCTGTATGAGGGTTTTTCCGGTTCCCAGCACGTCGAGGAATTGTTTCGGACGGACGGTCCTGCTCAAAGGCCAGAATCGGCTGCCAATCCCTCCGGCCATGATGATGGCATAGTTTTTCTTGTCCATTGTTCAGTCCGTTGAATGATATTCCTTATTGTATTCCGTTTATTTTTTCAGATAAAGATGTTCTTTCTCGTGGGCAGCCAGCACGGCCAGATGGGATATCCAGTAGGCCAGCGTACTTTCCGCGCCCTGGTTCCTGTTTACCCCCTGTGACTCCAGCCCGTCGCAGCAACCCCTGGTTTCATGATCAAACAGGGGAAGGCGGAGGGAATTTTCCCCAAGGAACCACAGGTAACATTTGAACATCTTCTCAATGTATTCGCTTTTCTTCATGACCTGGAACAGCTGATAATAAAGCAGGATCATGGCCATGACGTCGACCGACTGCTGGTCGTACTCGGGCATAGCCTGTCCCTTCTTCAGCCAGCCTTTGTTTCCTACAGGGATAAAATAATCGGCGGACATGGTTTTTGATTCAAGGAATTCAGCTGATTCCAGGACTATTTTCAGCACCCCGGTGTCGCCGGTAATTTCATAGGACGACAGCAATGCCAGGGGGATCACGGCATTGTCGTATGTCATTACATCCTCAAACCATTTCCAGTGTTCCGAATGATTTTCTTTGTATTTCGTGACAATAATGTCTACCAGTTTTTTCAGGATGTTCATCATACCTTCGTCATTCTGGGTTTCTTTCAGGTAGTAGCAGATGCCGATGATGGTGTTGGCTGCTCCACGGATGGATTGGATCCGTTCGAAGTGCTGGACGGATTTGAAAAAGATGTCGCGTCCGATCTGACGGAAGGCATCGTTCGGGGGAAAGCGCAGCAGGTAGCCCAGGGCCCAGATGGTACGGCCGAAGGAATCTTCTGAACCGCATTCATCCAGGTATTGCCTGTTGAAGCTCAGGAAATTCCTGAAATTCCCGTCTTCGCGCTGCATGTAATGGATGAAGCTCAGGTAAATGGGCATCAGGTTCAGGGCCTCTCGGTCTTTATTCTGGCGGTAAGCCATCAGGGTCATGAGCAGAGCCCGGGAATTGTCGTCTACACAATAGCCTTCCTTCAGATTTGGAATGCCGTATTTTGCATGCTGCACAATACCCGTATCGTCGGTCAGCCTCCTGACATGTTCCAGGTTATAGGAAGGCAGCATGCGGATATCGATAGGCTGTTTTTCGGGCTCTTCCTGCTTTTCCCAGTTATCGCTCACAAATTCGGCCAGGTAGAGGTACTGTTTTCCGATTTTCGGCCAGCGGATCTTTTCCCCGTATTCGAAGGCTTTCTGCCGGATACTTTCCAGTTTCTTCGGTACGCCCAGCAGTTCGATGAGTATGTCCGACAGTTCCCTTGAGTTCTTGAAGTCGAAAAGCCGGCCCCGGCCGTTGTTCAGAAGCTCCTGCGCATGCCAGTATGGAGTGGATACAATGGCACAGCCCGCTCCGATGGCGTACGACAGGGTTCCGCTGGTGATCTGTGCCTCGCTCAGGTAGGGAGTAATGTATATGTCGGTGGCATACAGGTACTCAAACAGGTTGCTTTCAGTGGCAAATTCATTGATGAAGTATACATGCTTTTCCAGGCCCAGGTTCTTGACCAGGCGCCTCAGGTAATTCCGGTATTCTTCCCCTGAATGTTTCAGTACGTTGGGATGAGTGGCACCCAGGATGATGTACAGCAGCTCGGGATGTTTTTTTACCACCGCCGGGAGGGCATGGATGACCGTTTCAATTCCCTTGTTACGGCTCAGCAGGCCGAAGGTCATCAGTACTTTTTTCCCGTTTAAACCGTGTTTCTGCCTGGCTGCCAGATGGGATATGTTGTTGAATTCGGGTACTCCATGTTCAATTAGCATGATCATTTCCCGGGGGATGTGGTAAATATCCGCCAGGAAATCCACGGCCCGTTTGCTCATCACCACAATACGGGCGGCTTTTTTCCCGATCTCTTCCACGATGGATCGCTGGGTGTAGGACGGGTCTTTCAATACGGTATGGAAGGTGACTATCAGGGGGACTTCCAGCCGGTGGAGAAGGGGGAGGATGTATACCCCGTCGTCGCCTCCGAAAATGCCGAATTCATGTTCCAGTATGCAGACCTCCGCATCGCTGTAATTGATGAATTTGGCCGCTTCTATGTAATCGCGCTGGTGGTTCTGCCGGATGGTATATCGTACTTCGGGGGGATACTCGTACCGGTTGCCGTTCTCGTTGATGGCAATCACCATGGCATGGTTCGACATATTTTTGCTTTCCGTGTTGGACACGATAGCTTTTACCAGATTCTGCGTGAAGGTTCCGATACCGCACTGCCGTGGAGGATAGGTTCCTATAAAAGCTATTTTCATGATACTGTATTTTAGTTATTCTGATGTTCGTGCCGTTTTCTTTTTTACAAAAATTGTTTTTTCTATACCATTTATGCGGGAAGGGAATGCTGGTTTGGTGCAATGAACCGGTTGAGAGGAAGTGCGGGTCATACTCCCAGGTATTCCGGCAAAGCCTGTTTTATGGCAAGGATTTCCTCATGGGGGGATTCGTAATTGATGATGAATCGACTGCATGCCAGGACGGAAAGCTTCCAGTCTATTCAAACATCGGTTGGGTCGGAGCGGTAAATTTTCGTAAGGTGTTTCTGTACCGGGCCGGCTGAAACGGTAATATTCTGATATCATGTTCTGCATGGGCGTATCAGTTATAGCTGTGAATATTGTTTTTCCTCAAATCCTTCAGCCGGCTGAACAGCCTGGTTTCTTCCGGGGTCAGGTTCCTGGGGATGACAACATATAACTGAACGTACAGATCCCCGTAGGATCCCGGCCTGTTGTACACAGGCATTCCCTTGCCTTTCAGTCTGAGCTTGCTTCCGTTCTGGGAACCAGCCGGAACGGGTACATTCAGCTTGCCGGCCGGGGTGTCCAGTGTCAGTTTTCCACCAAGCACAGCGGTATACAGGTCCACATCGGCTTTCATGACCAGGTCGTTGCCTTGTACCATGCAGCCTTCTATGGGCCTTACCTTCAATGTGATATAGAGGTTTCCGCTATCGCCTCCGTGACTTCCCTGGGCTCCTTTTCCTTTGATGCGAAGCTCCTGGCCGGTGTAGGCTCCGGGCTTGATACTGATCCGGATTTTCCGGCCGTTTATGTTCAGGATCCGGGAAGTCCCGTGGTAGGCTTCTTGCAGACTGATCTCCAATTCGGTCTTCAGGTCGCTGCCTCTGGTTTTTGGACGGCAGGTTCTGAATCCGCCAGGGGATGCTCCGAAGTTACCAAAGAAGGTTTTGAAGAAATCGGAAAACCCCCTTTCGCCTCCTTCGCCGAAAAGATCTCCCAGGTCACCCTCGAAATAGAAACTTTCGCCTCCCGGAGCTCCTCCGCCGAACCGTGAAAAGTCGAATCCTCCGGCTCCTTCATGCTGAAACTGTTTCCAGTTGGCTCCCAGGCGGTCGTACTTTTTCCTTTTCTCCGGATCGCGCAGCACTTCATATGCTTCGTTGATCTCCTTGAAGCGCTCTTCCGCCTGGCTGTCTCCCGGATTCTTGTCGGGATGGTACTTCACCGCCAGTTTCCGGTAGGCTTTCCGGATTTCATCCTGAGAAGCATTTTTTGAAACACTCAGTATGTTATAATAGTCTTTATATTCCATATTCTTTTTCCTTCCGTTTTGATCATTCCAGAGCGGATCTCAGCTTTCTGTTTTGCCTTCTGGCGTATTCTGCCCCGTACGTCTTTCTTTTGCCTGAATATTTTATCACATAGCATCTGTCCCACGGGCAGTCTGACGGTTTCAGCTGTACCGTTTTCGGTTTTCTGCTGTTGCGGATATTTTTTTTGAATGCGGTTGGCCTGCTTCGGAAAGAGCTACGGAGCAGACTACAGGAACTCAGAACGGTTCCTGCCATGATCAGGATTAGGAGAACAGCATATGTCAAACTTTTTATTTTCAACATATACCCGACTGCAAATGATGTTCACTCCTGGTATCAAGTGACGGTTTTTTTAATCCGGTTTTTCCCCTTCAAATAACACACCAATCGGGAGTGGATGCATGGAGTGTGTCAAAATGTTCGGACGATAGTCAGCAGACGGGTTTTTCCCTGTCATTTTGACTTTCCGGATAACGGTTGGGCGGGGTTAGGAGGAAGCGGCTGTTAAGGTGTGGACCTAAACGGTTTTTTTATTGGGTAGGATGATGGGAAGTCACTTTCCGGTATGTTATTTTCTCAATCATTAAAATTTGTTATTTTCCCTGTTTCATGTTTTTGAATAGATTTATACCGCCTAAAACAAAATCCACATGAAAATCCATCATTTAATATTGATTGTTCTGTTTCTGCTGGTTGGTTGTCAGAATAATAAAGACCTGCCCTCTTCCGTGTTTATTCGGGTGGATGGCCCGGACCTGGTCGCCCCCGGGGGTGAAAAATTCTTCATACGGGGGACTAACCTTGGAAACTGGCTGAATCCGGAAGGATATATGTTTGGTTTTGGAAAAACCAATTCCGCCGGACGTATCAACCAGGCCTTTTGCGAAATGGTTGGGCCTGATTTTACTGCTGAATTCTGGCAACTTTTTAAAGACAACTATATTACAGGAGAGGATATTCTTTTTCTGAAATCTACCGGAGTAAATTCTCTCAGGGTGCCTTTCCATTATAAATTATTTACCGATGAAGATTATATGGGCCTGACGGTAGCTCAGGACGGATTTGAACGTCTTGACCGGCTGATCGGCTGGTGCAGAGAAGCAGGGATATACCTGATTCTGGATATGCATGATGCCCCGGGTGGACAAACGGGGGATAACATTGACGACAGTTACGGGTATCCCTGGTTATTTGAAAGTGAAAAATCCCAGAAACTTTTCATCGATATATGGGTTAAAATTGCCCGGTATTACAAAAATGAACCCGTCATTTTAGGCTATGATCTTTTAAACGAGCCCATTGCTCCTTATTTCGAAAACATTGATGAACTGAATGCCGAACTGGAACCCCTGTATAAAAAGGCGGTTGCGGCTATCCGGGAGGTGGATATGAATCATGTTATACTGCTCGGAGGTGCGCAGTGGAACAGTAATTTCGATGTGTTTACCGATGCATCCTTTGACGACAATTTAATGTACACCTGCCATCGCTATGGAGGGGAACCTACTGCGGAAGCGATTAAAGAATTTATTGAATTCAGGGATAAAGTAAACCGTCCGATGTATATGGGAGAGACCGGACATAATACGGAAGAGTGGATGTCGACATTCAGGAAAACCATGGAAGAGAATAACATAGGCTGGCACTTCTGGCCCTATAAAAAATTGGGAGGTTCATCCTTCGTGTCCATCACCGTTCCCGAAAACTGGGAACTGGTGGTTGATTTTGTCGAATCAAACCGGAATACCTACCAGGCCATCCGGGAAGCCCGACCCGACCAGCAACTGGCAAAAAAAGCTATGCTGGATTTTGCCGAAAACTGTAAATTTGAACATTGTACGATCAATGAAAGTTATGTCCGGGCTCTTGGTTTGGACCCGGAGTATTAGGTTTCGTGTGTTCAACAGAATTTCCGGCTGAAAATCATTTTCTGGCCAAACCAGCAAAGGTTTGCCGCACTGCCGAAAGCCGTTTCTGCGGAGACGGGGTCATTGTTCCGGGGCTGCACGCATTAGAAAGAAGCAAACTCCTGACCTCAACACTGATATTTTTTTGCCGGTGAGAAAAAAGCAAGCACTTCGTGGTGATTTCAGGCTGCTCAGATTAATAATGTCTAATATTAATGGATGAAAACATCCGTTAATAATGGATAATATCGTATATTTGAACTGGACAACATAATGAATCATGAAAACGCAGGAAGTTATATCATCGGTAATCGATTCCCAGAGGGCGGATCTTGACAAAATACCTGAAGGATTAACCAGGGAATTGCTGGGAGATATTCAAGTCATCCCGAATTTCTGTTCCATCATTTCCGGGATTCGTCGCTGTGGGAAGAGTACCTTAATGCTGCAATTGCTGAAGAAGTGTGAGGGGGAGTCGCTTTTCCTGAAATTTGAAGACATCCGGCTGGCCGGTTTTGAAACAGCTGATTTTTCCCGTTTGGATGCAGAAATCAAAAAGAGGGGAGTAAAGTTTCTTTTTTTTGATGAAATACAGGTGGTGGAGGGGTGGGAAATCTTTATCAGCCAGAAACTTGCTGAAGGTTTTCTGGTATTTATCACCGGTTCCAATGCTTCATTGCTGAGTAGAGAACTGGGGACACGCCTGACGGGCAGGCATTTGTCATATGAGTTGCATCCTTTTTCCTACAGCGAATTTCTCAGGTTTGGGAGACTGAAAAACAGTATCGACAATTTTAACGATTATCTGAAAACCGGCGGTATGCCGGAATTTATTCATAACAAAAGGGGGATTATTCTGCAACAGCTGGTTGACGACATTCTTTACCGTGACATTGCCGTCAGGCACAACCTGCGGAGTGTGGATGGTTTAAGGGAAATGACGGTATTTCTGGTTTCTAATATCGGGAAACCGATTTCGGCACGCAAATTAACCGGATTGTTCGGAATTTCATCAACAACTACCGTAACCGATTATTTTGCCTATCTGAAAGATTCCTACCTGCTGGATTTTCTCCCCCGGTTTGATTATTCGGTAAAAGCGCAGAGCCGGAATCCGAAAAAAATATATGCAATGGACATGGGTATCTATCAACAGATTAAAACCACATTTACAGATGATTATGGAAGAAATCTTGAAAATGCTGTATACCTTTACCTTAGAAGGCAAAAAAAAGACCTGTTCTATTTTACCGGAAAAGGAGAGTGTGATTTTGTGATAGTGGAAAAAGGAAAAGCACAGGCCTGTATCCAGGTGTGTTTCAGGTTGGATGATCTGAACATGAAACGGGAACTGGGCGGACTGAAAGCAGCCCTGGATTATTTTGGATTGAAGGAGGGTTTAATAATTACCTATAATCAGAGGGATGTAATTGAATATGAGGGGGTAACTGTCAGGCTGCTTCCGGCTATGGATTATATGCTTTGAAGTTCGTCCTTACAGGAGCGAGCTTCTGACGTCCGCCCGGATGCAAAAAACCAACCTGGCATTCACCAGGTTGGTTTTTTTCTTTTGTCGGGTTAGTCCTGCCGGGACGGGGCGATCCCCTTGCTCCCAAAGCAAGTCCCCCGCCGCCGGCGGGGCTATACTCCGTTAATCAGCTTCTTGAAAGCTTCTCCTCATTAAAAGGCTTTGATTTGCTTTTCCCTTTTCAAAGCCTGAGACTTTTCCGGGAATTCTTCAGAATATACAATAGAAAAAGGTGTTCTGTTTCTTGTATATCTTTGTTTACCGGAATTGTGGTACTCCAGACGGGAGGTCAGATTTGAGGTGGAACCGATGTGAAACGCCCGCCCTGAAGCCAAAAGTTACAATTACTGTCGGCTTTCCCGCCTTTAGCGAGGACAGGTAGCCGACGGATCACAAAGCTTGAGATTAACAGGGCTTTAGCCCTGCATTTTTTTCCCGGGGGAAAACACACAGCTGTTTCAAATAATCAAAGAATCCCCTGGTGGCCGGATTACGGGGCTGGCGCCCCGTGATCCAGGTTTGGGGAATGATCAAAAGAAAAAGGCCAACACTCCGTGGCCTTTTTCTTTTGTCGGGGTAGCAGGATTCGAACCTGCGACCCCCTGCTCCCAAAGCAGGTGCGCTAGCCGGGCTGCGCTATACCCCGATATTTCATTTTTTTGGGGGATTACTGACGTGATCCCCGTTTGAAAGAACCCAGTCAACCTTTTACAGGGCGCCCTTCGGGCCCTTCTTCTTTACAGGCACATCCTTCCTGCAAGCAAGCTTGCGTCGGATTGTTTATAGGGGGATTACTTGCGTGATCCCCGTTTGAAAGAA
>Ga0190330_1000472_pt1 | contig 10940 bp, 6 predicted proteins | sample 48720434_MG_FD_161654 | JGI IMG/M metagenome (GOLD analysis project Ga0190330, IMG submission 161654) | Hydrothermal vent sediment bacterial communities from Southern Trench, Guaymas Basin, Mexico - 4872-04-3-4_MG | ecosystem: Environmental > Aquatic > Marine > Hydrothermal vents > Sediment ...
TCCACGCTAATTTAATTATTTTCTCCAAAATTCCGGAATTACCAGAATCAGGACAGTATATATTTCCAATCGACCCAATAACATGCAGAGGGTTAAAACAATCTTCCCTAAAGGTGGTATAAAAGCATAAGTCTGAACTGGGCCGACCAGTCCAAGACCAGGCCCTACATTTCCTAAAGTTGCAGCGACTGATGCCATTGCACTGACTATATCCAACCCTAATATAGTCATTACAAAAGAAGAGATAACAAAAATAAAGATATAAAGAAAGAAAAATCCGGTAATGTTACGCATCACATCTTCGGAAACTACTTTATCTCCTATTCTAATCGGAGTTACCGCTTGAGGATGAATCAATTTACGAAATTCTCTATAGGCTTGTTTTATGAGAAGGAGGACTCGAATATTTTTAATAGCCCCTCCGGTCGAACCGGCACACCCGCCTATAAACATTAAGATTAGTAATACACTTTTAGAAAATGCCGGCCATGTATCATAATCTGCAGTTACGAAACCGGTAGTAGTGGCGATAGATACTACCTGAAAAGAAGCATATCTCAGAGCAGTAAAGATTGAATTATAAATATAAAATCTAAGTTCTGTGGCAATAGCTAAGATTGAGAATAGTATCACCCCACTGTAAAAAAGAAATTCTCTATCTTTAAACAGACTTTTTAGATTTCCATGAAGAGCCTTGTAATGGAGAGTAAAGTTTGCTCCGGCGATAAACATAAAGAGAATTATTATATTTTCAAAAACAGGATTATCATAAGCGCCTACACTTAAGTTTCTTGGGGTAAATCCTCCTGTGGGCATGGTGCCGAACATATGGGTAAGGGAATCAAACAAGGTCATTCCGGTAAAATATAGGCAAGCTACCTGTAAAACAGAAAATAATATGTATACTCCCCAGAGAAGTTTAGCAGTCTCTTTGATTCTGGGCTTTAATCTATCCGGTTCCGGTCCGGGGACCTCTGATTTAAATAATTGCATTCCTCCTGCTCCTAGGGCCGGAAGGATAGCTACCACTAAGACTATAATTCCCATGCCGCCCAACCATTGAATGAAGTCCCGCCAGAAAAGAATTGAATAAGGGTTTCCTTCTATAGGGACAAGTACAGTAGCTCCGGTGGTGGTAAATCCGGACATTGATTCAAAATAAGCATCAATAAAACTGGGGAAAGTACCGGCAAATAAAAAGGGGAGTGCTCCAAAACCAGCAGCAAATATCCACCCCAGGGCAGCAATAGCAAATCCTTCTTTGTGACCGATAGGATCTTTTGAAGGAAAAAATTTCCATAGTAAAAGACCGCTTAAAGAAGTAATTGCCATAGAAAGGACAAAAGCATTAATTACCGGTTCCTGATAGTAAATAGCATACAAAAGAGGAAACAGCATGCTTAACCCTAAAAAAAATAAAAGGCTTCCTAAGGTGTTTAGGACAATCTTATATTTCAATTTTATTTCTCCCCACCATCAAATATTTTTTCAATTTTCTTTATATCGGATGACAAGGCAAAGATGATTATTCTATCTTTAGGTTGAATGATATCATTACCGTGAGGGATAATAACTTCATTTTTACGAACAATTGCGCCGATAATGGTATCCTGAGGCAAATTAGCTTTTTTTAATGGTTTGTTTACAATTTTCGAGTGGGGACTAACTATCAATTCAATAACTTCTGCTTCCCCTTCTTTTAGTAAGGTTAAAGAGATAATTTTCCCTCTTCGAATAAATCGTAAGATGGCAGAAGCAGTAGTTATTCTGGGATTTACCACAGCATCTACTCCGATTTTTTCCAGTATGGGAACATAGTTTATTCTATCTACTTTGGCAATTACTTTTTTCGTGCCCAGATGTTTAGCTAACAGGGATACCAAAAGATTATCTTCATCGAATCCGGTGACTGCAACGAAACCATCGATGGCTTCTATGCCTTCAGATTTTAAAAGATCAATATTGGTACCATCCCCATTTATTATCAGGGTGCGAGGAAGGCTTTCGGCAATTTTTTCACATTTTTCTTTATCTCTTTCAATCAATTTAGTGTTAATACCCAGTTTTGCTAATATTGCAGCAGTTTGAATACCAATTCTGCTTCCTCCCAAAATCATAACATTTTGCAGGTTTAGAGGTTTTTCGTTTAAAATTTCATTTAATCCTGAAAAATAATCTTTTTTGATTAAAATATATAAATTATCACCTTTAATAATTTTTTCTTCTCCGCCAGGAATAATTATCTTGTCATCTCGATAGATGGCGGCAACTAATATAGGATATTTAAAGATAATAGCTTTTAATTGTTGGTTAATAAAAGGAAAATCTTCTTCAACTTTAAGTTCAAAAAGCTGAACTTTCCCCCCGGCGAAGCTCTGTACTTGAGCAACATTTATTGGAGATTTAAGTAATTTAATTATTTCTTTGGCGGTAGCTCTTTCCGGATTAATGGTAAGATCTATTCCTAATTTATCTCGTGATAAGGCATTGGCATAAAGGTATTCAGGATTTCGAATACGGGCAATTTTTTGAGGTACACCAAATTGCTTGGCGGTCATACAGGCTATCATGTTTACTTCATCACTGCTGGTTACAGCAATTAACATATCCGTTTGTTTAATTCCCGCTTCTTCCAACGTGCGGACATTGGCTCCGTTGCCTAAAATAGTGAGTACATCTAAATTATTTTGAGCAGACTGTCGGATTGTATCATTTTTTTCGATTAATATTACATCGTGATTTTCCGAAGAAAGGGTTTTGGCTATTTGACAGCCGACTTTTCCTGCCCCTATGATAATTATTTTCAAGAAATTCACCTCGTTTTATTTTACTTTGAAGTTCAAAGTAAATCAGTTATTTATTATATCCTTTCAACTAAAAAAGAGAAACTATTCGGCTTTAGTTTCTCTGAAATGTTTAAAAAATATATCCTGATTATCATATCTCCTTCCGCGCTGACGAGGTTAGCTGACGGGTTCGAGCTGAAAGGATTGCTCTACTCATTACTAAAATTAAAAGTAATGGGATTCACCCCAAAATCTTGGTTCCCCCGTTCCCTGTTTCAAGGGATTTAGCAATTAGAATATAATAGTCCTTTTTTACTTTCGAATTTTATACCTTTTTCCGATCTTTGTCAAACCAAATTAGTATCAAATTAGTATCGCGTATTGCGTATAGAATACAGTAATGAGTAATGGGTAATTCGAATCAATCTTAATGCTTGACAGAAAGGATAGTTTGGAGCATAAATAGATATAGAAAAAAGGGCGTATTGCCATATGCCCCAAAATCAGGTCTAAAATTAATGAATTTGGGGAATAATATAAATAGAAGGAATAAATAAATAAAATAATTATTTTACCAGGTTGAAAAAGGCAAACTATCCGAAAGGGTAGGACGCAAAGTTATGGGTCTAAGGTATTTTAATACTATGATTGCCAAATTGCCGGCTTTTTTTATTTTGGGAATATTTGTACTTTTATGTGGAGATGATGTAGGAGGTAATTTATCAATATATTCAATAGAAGCACTTTGATAAATTTTAATTTTTTTTGTATAAAAAGAAGGATTTTTTAAAAAAATGTTGTATATAAACCATAGAATAGAAGAAAAATATAAATATATAGGAGAGAAAATATATTCATAAATTTTTCATAAAAGAGGTGAATAAAATGAGAAAATTAATTTTTTATTTTGTTGCTTTGATTTTAATCTTGACTTTGGGAAGTATAGGATTAGCTCAAGAATTACCTTCTTTAACCGAAAGCAGTCCTGCCCCCACTCCACCTACTACTAATATTACTTCTCCCCCTGTTACTCCTCCTGCTACTTCTGAGACGGTATCCGTTTCCAATATTTATTCTTATACTGACCCTAATTGCAGTTTTAAATTCAGTTATCCTGAAACTTGGAAACCTTATGACGAAATAGATAGTTCTGGCACTTATAAGGCAGAAATTGATCTTTTTGAGGGAGATTATATAATAGCAGCTTTTGCGGTATATGTGGAAAATTATGAATCATCTTTAGCGAGTTATGCTATTTCTGTAGAAGAATGGATGATGGACCCTCAAAATATGCCCGAATATTGCAAGATTAAGGAGCAGGCAGTAACCATTGGGGGTTTGCCTGCCGTCAAAAGAGTTTATACCTGGACCAAGATAGACAGAGAGGATAATTCAAAAACTCCCATTAAGGCAGTTGATATATATTTAATAAAAGATAATAAGGGTTATATTTTAGAAGGTCAAATAGTTAAAGAAAAATTTGAACAGATATTACCACAATTAGAGGCGATAATTAATAGCTTTACTATATCAGGAATAGTAACAGAACAAGCACCTCCAGCTGATGTAACTTCGGCGGTTAGTACAACTGAAGTCCCTTCCTCTTCTACTGTCTCACCTACTACTACCGAGGAAATTGTCTTTAAATTCTGCCCTTATTGTGGAACTCCTTTGCAACCGGGTTATAAGTTCTGTCCCGGATGTGGAAAACCTATTGAAGTCCAAAGATCAGTAATAAGTCCTCAAAAACAAAAAATAGGGGTAAGGAAAGGTAATAAGACGAATATAAATTACTCAGAAAATTTAATACAGACCAGAGGATTTTCTGAAGAGAAGAATCAATTTAACTATCCAAGAGGTATGAACAAGGGCTATAGTAAACCTTTTAAATCTTATAAACCGGCTTTTATTTCCCAAAGCTTTGGTTCCCAGTTAGTCCGTATTTTTCCCCAAAAACCTATCTTACCCTGGGCGGTATCCAGAAGAATTATATCTGACTATTATAATTATGGTAAAATATTTCCTAATTCGATTGGAAGAAAAATTTCTTCTCAGATAGTGAATACCAGAAGTGCCTATCCGAAAAGTTTGAGTTTTTCTTATCTTGATAGATTAGGAGAAAAGATAGCTTTTAATTCTAAATTAGGAACAACTTATAGAGGGGGAGGGATTAATCAATTAGGTTCCTCCTTAAAAAATTTAGGAGAAGGAATTTCTTTTAAGATGGTAGTTAGCAAGGCCTTTCCTTCTAAACAAAGCTGGGTTTTAAGAAGTTCTAAGAGAGGTACTCAAGAGAATGTCTCTATGGGTTCTTCTATAGGGAAAATAGGTTCTAAAATCGGGAATATAGCTATTGACCAAATCCGTTCTTCTTCGTTCGGAGAGAGTTTTTCTACTTTAGGACAGGGAATAACTTATGAAATCGGAGCCAAAAGAGAGGCAGAGACCTTACCTTCTCTTACTCCTGCAACTCCTCAAACTGAACAAACTCTTCCTATGGTTCCATCTTCGACTGGTCCAGAAGGCGTAGTTAGTCCAACACCCGGAGCCCCTGCTCAAGGAGGGATAACCCTTACCCCTCCAGGACAACCTGTCCCATCTCAACCAGGACCAGGCGGCATTACTTTACCTACTCCAGGCGCTCCACAGGAACCTCAGATTATCTGGAAACAATACAGTTTAAGCCAGGCTTTCGGTCGAAATCCTTTAATTACTGGTTATTTAGAATATCCCTCTACCTGGCTGATTAATTTAGACTCTTTTAATAGAAATGTTACTTTCTCTGAAGATGCCAGTGGGCTTACTTCTTTGACCGTTTTCCCCGGTTTAATGGGGCAGTTTAGTAGCGCTCAGGACCTGGCTCAGCAAATGACCTATCTTTTACAACAAAAGGTTCCTGATTTATCTATATTAAATCAGGAATTTAAAATAGTACCCGCTCCTGGTAGCGCAATAGAAGTAACAGAGGGAAAAGTAAATTTGCAAGGAAGTTACCAGGGGACTACTTTTCGATTTGATTTAGAAACTTACGTTATATATACCGGAGCTTTTGGCTCAGCAGCCTCTGGTATGTCTGGAATGGGATATGTTATTTTAACCCAGGCTCCCCAGAATATTTTCGTTGAGAAAGAACAAAAATATTTTAATCGGATGATACTTAGCTATAAGAGGGCTTTAGGAGTAGTAAAATAATTTTTTAGTGTCCCAAAAAATTAAGAATTTTGGTAAAAATTACTACTCAGTAAATTATAGAGAGGGAAATTGATGAAAAATAAAAATACTTTTATCATCATCACGGGGGTAATTATTAGCCTGATGGGAATATTTTTATTTCCTTTACTCGCCCAAGGAGTTTCTATAACTTTAAATGATGGGACAGTGGTAGAAATATTAGAAACTGAATTTGATGCTGCTACTTGGGTAGAAAAAGAAATTGAGAAGAAGGATTCTTCACATTATACCTTAGATATTACCTCTCTTTCTCCCGAACAGCAGAAAGAAATAATTAAATATATCAAGGATAGAGCTGAGCAGATTTATCTTATCGGTCAATATTCCCGCTTGATAGAAGAGATGAATGTTTTAAAAGCCCTGGCACTCTCTACAGGCGATGATAATTTACTTGCAAATAGCCTTTATTACCAGGGGAGAGCCTGGTATCGGCAGGGGAAAGACGATAATGCCCAGCAAGTACTTCTCCAAGCATTAGAAAAATATGAAGCCTTGCAAGATAATTCAGGGATTATGAAGGTTTATATTACTCTGGCTGGTATTTATCAAAGTTACCAGGATTTGGCTAAATCAGAAGAATATGCTCAACTTGCTTACCAATTAGCCGAACAACTTCAGGATACATCGGGGGAAGCCTCTACTTTTTTAAGCTTTGGAATAATATCTTTTTATCGAGGAGACTTAGAAAAAGCAGAAAAATATTTCTTAGATTCCTGTAATCTTGCTGCTCAAGTCGAAAATGTGGAAATAACTGCGTTATCTTTGAATAATTTGGCTTATGTCTGTATAGAAAGAGGAGATTACCAAAAAGCCCAGCAAGTTTGTGAATCCTCCTTACAGGTCAGTTTAGAGAACGGTTTTAAGTGTGGAGAATTTGCGGTCAAACTTTCTTTAGCCCGTATTTATCACGAAGTCTGGGGAGATTCTAATCAAGCTCTTCAGTATTTAATTGATTGCCAGAGATTAGCACGGGAAATGGAGTTGGGATACCAGGAAGCCTGGGTACTTAATAATATGGGGATTATCTACCTGGATAAGGGAGATTTTGAAAATGCCAAAAAGGTCTTAGAAGAAGCGGAAGAACTTATTCAATTGTGTGATATGCCCGGAGATATAGGGGTATATACCAATTTGGGGAGCCTTTATTTACAGACCAATGATTTAAAGAGGGCAGAAAATTATATTACCCGGATTCTTAGATTAGCCACCACTTTAAATTATCCTTTAACTATAGCTGATGCCTGGATGAATCTGGGGGTAGTCTATAATAATGAGGAGCGGTATAAGGATGCGCTTGCTGCCTACACCGAGGCAATGAAAATCTATGAAGAATTAAAAATTAATCCTCGGATTGCTGCTTTAATGAACAATATTGCCACCCTAAATCAACATCAGGGTTATTTAGAACTTGCTTTAGAAAGCCAGTTAGAGGCCTTAAGGATTCACCAGGAATTAAATATGCCTTTTGATCTGGCTTTGGATTACGGTAATTTAGGAACTATCTACCTGGATATGAAGGATGTGACCAAGTCAGAAGAATATTTTAGGAAAGGCTTAGAATTAGCTCAAAAATTAAATTATTCTCATATGATCTGGTATTGTCAGACTGGTTTAGGCCGGATACTATTGGAACAAGGGGAAAGGGAGGAATCCCTTATTTACTTTAAACAGGCTATAGATATTTTAGAGGGATTACGAGAAAAACTTACTTCTTCCGAAATGAAGAGAGGGTTTTTTGAAAATAAACTCCTGGCTTATGATTTAACAGTAGAGGTTCTCTGGGATTTAGGCCGGTTTGAAGAGGCTTTCAATTATACCGAAAGGGCAAGAGCACGTAGTTTTTTAGATATCCTGGGTGGAACAATGCTTAAGGTGAAAGATGAAGACGAAGAAATGGTTAGTTATCTTCAAGATTTAGAAACGAGGATTAGCTCTCTTCAGGAGAAGGAACGTCAGGAGAGAACTAAACCAACTGAAGAACAGAACACCGCTTATTTAGGGGAATTACAAAAAATTCTAAAGAAACTTCAGCAAAACTATCTTCAGGTTAAAGAAGATTTAAATCATTATTCTCCCGAGGTAGCTTCTTTAGTTAGCATTAATCCCCTTACTTTAAATAAGGTAAGAGGAATTTTAGATAAAGAGATTATTATATTAGATTATTACATTACCAGAGATAGGATTTTAGTATGGGTTGTAGAGCAAGAGGGAATAAAAACCAAAGAGATAAGCATAAAAGATATTAATCTTAACAAGAAAGTAGAAGAAGCTCGGAAGGCTTTCACCGCTACTGAAGAGGACTATGAGTATCAGAAAATTTGTAAGGAGCTTTACCGGATACTTTTTGCTCAGATAAAACCTTTAACTGGTAATAAGACTACCATGGGAATTATTCCTCATCGCAGTCTTTTTTACCTTCCTTTTCAGGCTTTAATGATGGAAGATGGAAAATTTTTAGTAGATCGCTATAATCTATTTTATATACCTTCCGCTAGTGTCTACTCATATTGCTTGGGGAAAAATAGAGGAAATCAGGAGAGTTATATTGGTTTTGGTAATCCCTCTTTTGAAGGAACAGATCTACCTTCCTTGCCCTTGAGTGCAGAAGAAGTTAAGATTGCGGCTCAAAATTTCCCTTATAATGATGTTTTTATCGATAAAGAAGCTACTGAGACAAAATTTAAAGAAATTTGTTCTAATTTTGATGTAGTTCATTTCTCTACCCATGGATTAGCTGATGACCAGAGACCCCTGTATAGTATGATCTGTTTAGCTAAAGATGAAAAAAACAATGGAGAAGTAAGGGCTTATGAGGTATTTTCACTAGATTTGAAAGCTAATTTAGTAGCCTTGGGAGCCTGTGAAACCGGATTGGGCAAATTAAGTGAAGCCGAAGGATTGATAGGTTTAGTAAGGTCATTCCTTTATGCCGGGACTCCTACAGTAATTGCCAGCTTATGGAGTGTATATGACCGACCAACTATGGAGCTATTTATTAATTTCTTTAAATATTGGAAAAAAGAAGGGATGAGCAAAGCAGAAGCTTTAAGTCGCGCTCAAAGAGAATTAGCGAAAGAATATGGTCTCCCCGTTGCCTGGGCTGGATTTATCATGATTGGAGATTATAGATAGGCGAGAGGTCTGATGTACATAAGTAAACAAGTTATTCCTCCTTTATATTCCAGCGATAAGACAGGGGGGAAGGAATTAATCTGAAAAATATTTAGTAAACATTAATATTTATAAAATAAAAATAGAAAGGAGAAAAATAATGAGAATCAAACATAAACTTATAATAGGAATAATTTTAATTGCTTTTATGTTAAGCGTGGGAGTAGTTTATGGTCAGGGAAGCCTTTATTCTGATCCTCAGGGTCGTTTTTCCTTTAATCTGCCTGCCGGTTGGAAAGCTGCTACTCCTTACGATTCTTCTCAAGCAGCATATTTCACTTATTCGGTCCAACAAGGGACTGTAGGAGAATTAATTATAATGATTGAAGAATTACCCTTTAGTGCAAGTGTAGATCAATATACAGCAGCGGCGGAAGAAAATGGTTTTAAACAACTTCCTGGCTATAAACCAGGGACTCAGCTTCCCACGTCTATTTTTGGTTTACCCGCAATAAAAAAGAATTTTGTTTTTAGTCCTCAGACCGGATTAACTTTACAAGCGGAAGCTTATATGTTTGTAAGTGGTAATTTTGCTTATACTATACTCTTGGATATTTTGCCTGATTATTTTGCTCAAGTGGAACCAGGTTTCGCTCAGGCGGTCGCGAGTTTTAAGGTTCAAGCTGGGGCACCAGTAGCAGTTCAGCCTGCACCTCAACCGACACCAACTACTCAACCAGCACCGATAATGCCAACTCCCGCTCAGCCAGTGCCGGTTCCATGTCCTCCCGAAGCACCAACTACTATACCACCAGGTACTTCTGATATTGGAGGAGCACCACCAGCACCTAGTACACCAATCACTCCAGCACAACCGGTAGTGCCGACACCGACTATTCCGGCTATGCCGGTTCAGCCTCCGGTGACTGCCGGAATGAATATCTATACAGATCCCCAGGGTCGTTTCAGCATCCCTATTCCTGCTGGTAGTACTACTACTCAAACTACTGAAATAGGTGTGGTCTTAAACACTCCTGATGGGGCAGGCATTGTAGCTATGTATACTCAGGGAGAACAATATGTTAAGGGTATGGTAAATCAGATTAAACCAAATCATCAGTTTCACGGGCAAAGTCAGCTTCAAGCCGGGAACAGACAAGCCTTAGTTGAGCTTTATTCGAAAGTTAATCCTCAGGATAATGTGAATTATGCTACCGTAGTAGTTACTTATCCCGGTACACCCTTTATGATAATCATAACTGTACCAGCAGATAAGTATAATCAGGCTCAAACTTGGATAACAGAGGTGATAAAAGGCACCTCCATAAGGTAAAATGCACCAGGGGACGGTTCTCTGGCAGGTTTTATAAAAAAATTTTAAGGAGATTTTATAGTTTTTTTCTTGACAGAAAAGATAGTTTGGAGTATAAATAGATATAGAAAAAAAGTTGACAAAATTAGTGTGAAAAGGAAGGAAAAATTGAGATGCCAAACTATGATTTTGAATGTCAGGATTGTCACGAAACCTTTGAGGTTAGAGCAACTATCAAAGAGATGGAAGAAGGAAAGATATCCTGTGTAAAGTGTAAGAGCAAGAATATTAAAAGAATTTTTAACGGTTTTGGAGTCTGCACCGGTAAGACTTTATCCTCGATGAGCTCAAGCTCAAACTCTTGCAGTTCTTGCTCATCCGGTTCTTGTTCGATCTGTGGGTAAAAAGGTAAAAAATTTGCACAAATAAAGAAAATAATAAAATTGACTTACCAAAAATAATAAATACCGAAGTAAATTTATTAGTATTTCCTTTTTTTG
>Ga0190330_1000474_pt1 | contig 10909 bp, 11 predicted proteins | sample 48720434_MG_FD_161654 | JGI IMG/M metagenome (GOLD analysis project Ga0190330, IMG submission 161654) | Hydrothermal vent sediment bacterial communities from Southern Trench, Guaymas Basin, Mexico - 4872-04-3-4_MG | ecosystem: Environmental > Aquatic > Marine > Hydrothermal vents > Sediment ...
GATGATGTAATAGTGTTTCAAAACGGTGTTTCAGAAGAGTTTCTGTTGTTATATGAGCACAAAATCTTTACTGCAGAAGAATTGGATATAATAAGAATGAATGGATTACAGTAAGCCATTTTATACAATGCATTAAATAAATGAGAAAAACATTGGGTAGGAAATTTGCAGGCATAGAATTTTGTTTTACAGCAGTAATTTTTGAAACAGAATTTGTTAGCAGGCAAATTTAATAAAATAAATATCTTGGGGGGATTAAGTGTTAGAAATTATTGATACATTTAAAGATTTTAAAAAGGTTTTTGAGAACAATTTAGATTTATCAACAAATGAAAAAATTGATTTGTGGAATAAAGCATATATATGCAAATTTCCAGAACTTGAAAAGAAAATAAAAGAAGATTATGAATTGAATGGTTATAATTGGCGGGAAATAGCAAAAAATAAGGTTTTTAATAACACTAAGAATGATTTTGAAAAAATGATTCAAGCATATCATAACTTATTGCAAATTATTAATGATATAAACAAAAGAGTTTTAAGCATATTCAACTTAGATTTAGAGCTGAACATCGTGTTGTATTGTGGGCTTTGTAATAGTGCTGGGTGGGTAGATAGATATAATGGAAAGAGGACAATACTTTTTGGAATCGAAAAGATTACTGAACTTCAATGGCATACAATGGAAAAATTAGAACCACTTGTAGCTCATGAACTATGCCACGTAATTCATTTTGAGTTAAGAGGTGAAGATGATTTACCAAAAGGAATAGAAAAAAATAAATACAATATAGGAATATGGAGAATATATGAAGAGGGCTTTGCTCAATTTTATCAAAATAAATTACTGGAAAAAGACGCAGATTCTAGAGGGAAAGAGTGGCTTAAAAAGTGTAGTGAAAAGAAAAATGATTTAAAGAAACTATATGAAAAAGATTTGAGAAAAGAAGGTGTAGAAAAATTCTTTGGCGATTGGTTTGAAGTTCTGGGTATCAGTGATGCAGGTTATTATTTAGGAGCTGAATTAATAAAAAAATTAGAACAAAAATACAATATGAAAGAGATAGCACAATTAAGTTTCAGCACAATTGAAAAAGAAGTATTAGCTTACTTACATGATTGTGATTAAATATCATAATTACACATATATGTACTAAACATACAACATTATAACTGAAATATTTTTTGTTTTTGATAAAAAATTGAAAGGAGAATTATCTGTGAGCTATATTAGCTACGAAGATTATGAAATATATTATGAAGTGTTTGGTGAAGGAGAACCACTCCTGATGATTCACGGAAATACTGCTTCTTCTAAAATGCTAAAGGAAGAAGCAATATATTACTCAAACTATTATAAAATAATTCTGGTTGATATGATAGGCCATGGTAAATCTAAAAAAATAGATGTTTTCCCCAAAGATTATTGGATAGCAAATACTAAAGTATTATCGAAATTATGTAACAAGTTAAAATTAAACAAAATAAATATTCTGGGTACTAGTGGAGGAGCTATTTTAGCACTTAATTTTGCAATTAATAGACCTGAAATTGTTAATAAAGTTATTGCAGATAGTTTTATTGGTGAAAAACTCACAATACAAGAAGCACAAAAAATAAAGGAAGAAAGGCAAATTGCAAAAAGAAATGGTGCTGATAAATTTTGGAAATATATGCATGGAGAAGACTGGGAAAAAGTAGTTGATACTGATAGTGAAATGCTAATTAATTATGCCAGAGAATTTGAAAATAATTTCAAAAATAAGTTATATAAAATCTCCTGTCCAGTACTTATTACTGGAAGTTTAAAAGACAATTTAATAAGAGATATTGATAAAAGACTAACTAGTGTTGCAAAACAAATAAAAACGTCATTTACGATATTTACATCTGAAGGTGATCATCCGTTAATGTTAAGTAAAAAAGAATTTTACAGAAATTTAGTTAACAAATTTTTAAAGGTTACACTAAATAGATAAACACAAAAAGTTTAACAAAATTATTTTGTGAATTTATATTTTTTCAACTTTTTCTCTCAATGCCTCTTCTTCTTTTTCCTGCTGTGTTATGTAATTCAATCTACAATGTCTTGTTTTCCACGTTCACATTTCACTTAATTTCAAAAAGAAAAATTTAAAAAATCACATTAACTTTCTCATTTCTTATACCAACATTATTTCCATTAACACCCATTCTGCTCTACATATCCAGGATGGTTTAAAAAGAATACATGCATATGTTTCAATAACTTGAATAATTTCAATTTACGTACATTATAAATTGAATAATACCTTTTTGAATACATTAAAGCTTCTATCTTTTCCACCATAACAAAACCTTCTTTTTATTTTTAATTTGTATAACTATTAATCAGTCGCTCAACCTGGCAAACGTTTTATTTCTTCAACACCTTTTCAATAATTTTTTGTAGTCATAGCAATTACAATTGCTTATACTACAAACTCATCCAGCAATTAACAATTTTACATATTTTTTAGCTATCCACCATTTTTTTCCTTTTTTGGTAGCTATTAATTTCCCGCGTTTTATCATTTTTAGAACGCTGTCCGGCTTTATTCCCAGCACTTTAGAAGCTTCATTAACATCTATCATTTCTTCGGTTGAGCAAATATAATTATCTATTGCTCTGATAAGTTGTTCAAATATTAAGCTGGATAGTTTTTTAGTTTGTTCTTTTGTAAACATCTTATCCAAATCTTCTGGCGTAAAATCTTTAGGAGAATGTTTGAATATATTCCTAATTCCTTCTTCAGCTTTCTCAAGTGCAGTGATATATTTGGTTCTTTCAGACTGGTCAACACCTTTTATCGTTATGTTTATATATCCATTTTTAAGAAGGTAAAAATTGAGAAGAATCCTTCCAATTCTTCCATTGCCATCTTCAAAAGGATGAATTGACTCAAATAATACATGTGATCTTGCAGTCGCCTCGTAAATTGGATGATGAAAATAAACATATTCTGTATAGGCGCACCACAATCTGATCCAGCCATCTATATCGTACTCTGGCGGTTCAATTTTTGCCCCGGTTATTTTTATTCTTCCTACACGAAACATTCCAAGTTTTTGTAGTTTAATAATTCCATCAAATAACATTTTGTGAGTTGCCTTCACAACTGCAACACATGGGTAATTCTCATTTGATTTATACAACTCAATCGCCAAATTATAAAAAAATTTAGCAGTTCGAAAATAATTCACAACATGAGATGCTGAACGATATTTTCCAACAAGTGCATCGGAAAGCTCATCTTCATCCACAAAGATACCCTCTATCATTATAGAGTTCCTTGTCTCCTCTCCAAGCATGTAAAGCCACTCTTTATTAGAAATATCCACGAAGTTTAGTTGAAGTATTTCCCGTCGTTTTTGTAAAAGTTCAATTTTTTCTTGTAACATATTATCCTCACCTTTATGTCCGATTTTCAAATTGACCTTACCCCAATAAAAGTTCATCCATACATATTATATCACAATTTATTCGTTTGTCCGGAATCACAACATAAAAATGAAATCGGACATGTATTTACATAATTTTAACACAATAGTTGTATTAATTTACATTTTTATAGTTTTAGGCATATCACAAACAAAAATCAATTAACAAATATTAAATCTCCATCCTGAGTGTTTTTCCAATGCTCATCTTTATGAGTTAATTCTATTAATTCCTCGGTTGATAAATTTCCATACTTTTCAGCAACTTCCTTGATTATTTTAAACTCTTCATCGGTTAAAATATTTATATTACTGTCATTTTTCAAATAAATTTTTATGATTTCAGAATCATCTTTATACAGTTCAGCTTTAATTTCTATAACTCCAGCAACTTCCAATAATTTTAAGAGAAAATCGTGATTATTTGGAGCAGGTCCCATTGGTAAATGTGCATAAACAAGTTTTGTAAGGCTTTTTCTATATCGTTCATAGAATGTCCTATCGATTAACCATAAAAATTTTACAAACCTAATCTTTGTTACATAAGTAAAACCAAACCTTTTTAAAAGCTGGCTTAATAATGCAGCTACTACTCCATAAAGTTTAGGAAAATAAATACTAGAAGATTCATTTAACTCTTCAAAAATCCTTTCATATTCACTTAATTTACAAGAGTTTTTCAAAATTTCTTTTATTTTATTTTTGATTTTTTTATACTCTTCAATTGCAATTTTACTCTTATTTTTTTCTAAAAATTTCAAAAATTCCTTCGGATCCTCAGCTGTTTTAATTAAATTACTTATTGATCTAGTTGGCAAAGAACCATTTTCATATCTTTCAATAGTTGCTTTACCTATTCCTAAAATTCTTGAAAATAAATCTTGACTTACACCGTATTTCTCTCTAATTCTTTTAATATCCTCAGGCAAAATTAAGTCATATCTTTGAGCATATATTCTATAAAGTTTTTTTAGATTTTCGTTTTCCAAATAAGCATCAAAAAGTTCAGAACCACATACATTACAAATAGCAACTTTTGCTTCTATTTCTATATTATCTCCTCTAATATTATGTGTTTCTTTTTTTTGTATAATATGATAATCAACTATCTCATTGCATCTTTCACAGTATAGTTTCTTTGCAGGTGATGTAATTTTAATCATCTTAATCACCTCCTCCCCTCTTCATGAAAAGAAAGAATAATAAAATAATTTCCTCCTTCTTGCTTTTTTAATTTTACATACACCGAAAAATTCTCAATCGGTATAATAAACGCAAAAATAACACCTGGTTCATAAATTGGATTGTCATCAGATTCTGGCCCTTTATAATAATGCTCAGGAGATAAATTATTATACAAATAATTTATGACATCTTCAACTGTCCATCCAATCTTCTTTAAAAATTCCAAATTCTTTCTTCTGACTCCAACAAAATAGTAATCTCCTGATTCGCATGCTTTTCTAAATAATTTAATAAATAGAGCAACTTGTGCATCCAGCACTCCACCGCCTCCTGAGATGATTATACCATCAATTGATGGTATAAGTCAATCATAACAAAAACCGGGTTTTCACCCGGTGTTATTACAACTATGATATACTTTGGTAAAAACTTATATTCTAAAGACTCCCATTGGCGTTATGTTTTTTATCTTCCTTCAATGTATAACTTTGTATCAAACAACTCATGGAATTCTTTTTCACCATGAAGCACCATTATTAAGGTTTTTGAATTTGTACTTTTAAATATTAAATCCAGCAATTTTTTCTTACTTTTTTCATCAATATTTGCTAATGGTTCATCAAAAATATATACGTCTCCCTCACTTTCAAGAGCAATTCCAAGTGCAACTTTTTGCTTTTCACCAGCTGAAAGATTTGAAGGATATTTTTGTTTTAGTTTTTCTAAACCAAGTTCTTTAATCAAATTTTCATCTTTTATAAGTTCATCTATAGTAAGTTCTGGAAGCTCAACAGGTGCCGTAATTGCTATAACTTTTTTAGGTCTTAATACTTCTCCACTATCAGGTGATAAATATCCTGATATTATATCTAAAAGCGTTGTTTTACCACTGCCGTTTGGACCTAGAACTAGAACTTTGCTTTTAGGCTCAATTTTCAGATTTTCCAGGTCAATTACTATTTTTCCATTGTAAGAAAGCTTTACATTTTTAAGAGCTATTTTATCGTGAAATTTAAAATATTTCTTTTTTTCCATAATTAAAAGCTTTTTGATTCTATCAAGTATCTCAGAATATCTTTGAAGTTGTGGGATAGTTTGGATAATTCCAAACAATGAAGATACAGCTCTCCAGAAGGTATTTATAATAGCCACAAATCCTCCAAAGCTGAGTTTTCCTATTAAGACAAAATACCCAGCAACTATAAGTGAAAGAGTATCAGCAGTATTTCTAATAACATCACCAAAAACTTGTGTGGATTTCACAGCCCTAAAACTTTCATATTTACTATCTAGATAACTTTCTAAAGCTTCTTTGTGCCTCCAAATGGTTTTTTCAAACAAATGATTAAATATCCTCATTACTTTAAATGCTTTAAGAGCACTTGTCAAAAAGCTGGTATACTCTCCTTCTTTTTCCCTTTCTATAGAAGTTTTCTTCCTTACCTTTTGACTTATAACATTTGAAATATACATCATAGGTGGGACAATTATAAAAAGTATTATGGTTGCCCTCCATGAAATATAAAACATTGCAAGTAAAAGGGCTATTTCTGAGATAACCATTGAAACTATATTTATAACCATATCAATCATTGGTACAACACCTTCAAGGACATCTTTATGAATCGAATTTACAAAATAACCGAAACCTTTTTTGTTAAATTCTTTCAAATCATGATTAAATGTTTTCTTTAACAATTCAGACTCAAGATTAAGTACTACTTTATTTTCAAATCTTTTTTTCCAGAGACTATTGATATAAAAAAGCATTACAAATATTAAACCAAGTGCAAGGTATAAAATACTAAGAAGAACAAATTTTTGAAAGTTCAATTTTAAAATAGCTTCATCAAACAACCACTTTACCATCAAAGGATGAAGCAACCCTTCAAAAAAACTTAGTATACCAGAAAAAATAAGAAGAAGTAAAAATTCAAATTTTTGGGATTCTAAGATTTTAAAAAATGTTTTCATCATATAATCCCCTTTGCATCATCCAGTTGTTTATTTGATTATTAATGCTTGTATCTATTTTTAAAAATATGCTAAAATTTAAACAATTAGCTTATCTTGATATAAAATAATAAACTAATGAGTTTTTTCTTATTTTATATCTTTCTTTGTTTTCATTTTATAATACACCATTTGATTTGCAAATTCCTTATGTTTTTAAAGAGTTTATTTATAAGCTTTTTTACTATCTGTTTTTTCTTGATTTTGTAACATTTAGCTTTTTCACCTATAACTATAACACTTATCTAGGGAGCTTGATTTTATGAACAATATTTACAAACTATTCAATGCTGTATTTACCTACGGTTCTTTTGAAAAACCTTTTGTTATAAAAATTTTAAATTCAAAATCTTCAAGTACTCTTAAAAATGCTGCCTATTCTCTTCTTTATTCCTGGAATTCTGATTTTGAGAAGGCTATATATCATATTGATCGCTCTATTAAGTCTTGTTCATCAACAAACATTAAATATTTTCTTCTATCAATTCCATATATTCTGACTAATTCAGAAAAGTTAGGCTTCAAATTCATCACCCTTAACATTTGCAAATGTTGTTTGATTTTTTCCACTTTTGGTATCCCTCCTTCCAAAGAAAGGATACCATTAATGTACAATTTTGTGCATTTTTATTTTCCTCTTTTTGTTCATTCGTATTTTACCATTTACATATATGCAATTGATGTGCAATGAATGTGCAATTCGTGCATTTAATGTGCAATAACATAAAAAGAGCCTTTCCCTCTTTTACCACTTGGTTTAAATATTCCTTTCTCTACCAACTCAGTTAAATCATTGGTAGCGGTGTTTCTGGAGCACCGATTTATCTCTTGATACTCCTTATTCGTTATTTTACCCTTCTCCTTAACATACATCACTGCCTTTATCTGTCTATCATTTAACCCAAGCTCCCTCAAATATTCTTCTGTGTAAACGTCTTTTCTAAAGTAAACGGAAAAACCTCCCATCTCTTCTCTAAATTCTGGTTCTGGGAGTTCTGCTTTTTTCATGTTTTCTATTATTCTACCTATCCCTGAGCCCATTTCTTCTATAAAACCAGCAAGATAAAAGATGTGCACGATTAAGGGATTTCTTGGAACAGAAGAATGAGGCCTTTCTAACTGTTCAAGTGTAATACCTTCTGGTAACCCACCGATATTGTAAAACCATATATAATCGTCAAATATCTTTATCTGCGTCTGAACATTCCACTTAAAATAGTCTCTGTGGATTAAAGCATTTAGCAAAGCCTCTCTTATTGCCTCTAAAGGATAATCCCATATTTCTTTTCTTACAAGTCCTTTAATCTCATATTTTACATTTATGAAATTTTTAATTGCTTCTTCACCAGTTATAACCTGTTTAAAGAGATTCCCACCAATAAATCTGTCTCCTATTGAAGTTATCTCATTCTTTAGTCTTATAACCCGCAACGCCGCATTTAAAAAGTATTTTTGTGGATCTTTTCCAAATAAGATAATTGCTCCATTTGTCAGCTTACCATTTACTGACAGTTTCAAATGTTCAAAAAGAGTTTTTACATCCACATTTTCATCAAATATGGTAAGCCGCCCCTTTGCTCTTGCCAGCCTTATAAACATTCTTACTGTCTCTTCATCAATTTCGTTAAACCCTGCATCTTTATTTATAATAGAATCCCAGTTTATTCCTTTAAGAAGAAATGATTTCAATTTCTCATGTTTCATTTCTCTTGTTGTGTTTCCCACTCTTTCATAGTATCTGCCATTAAAGGAAATAGGCACATTTGATTTCGTAACTTTAATCATTAAAAAATTTTTTTCGTTTTCTTTTTTTAACTCGATTTCAGGATGGATCCCCAGTTTGTTGACAATCTTTTCTGTGATTTTCTCAAGGTCTTTATTTGTTATCTTAATCCCTTTGACACTCCCATCATCAGAAACACCTACAAAAATGGTACCACCATTAGAATTTGCCATACCACATATTGCCTTTAATACAGAATCTCCAAATGATTCTTTGTATTCTATATTTTGTGTTTCCATCTCTTCACCTCTTCACACCTTTCATCCTATAAACTAAAAATTTATCTTATTTTTATTCATTATCAATCATAACAAACTAAACATTCAAAGTCTTCAATCTTTTGTCTTTTAGTATACTTTCCCTATCTTCTCAAATAAAATTTACAAACTTTCAAAATGCTTTCTTATTTTTTTGTCATTAACTTTCTTCTTTCTTTCTTTCAAAAATTCCTCATAATCCATCATCCAGAAGTTTTTGGGCAAATCATACTCTTTACATATTTTTTCTTTCTCTTCATTAGACAAATCTTTTGTAAATAAATTCCAATATTCCTCTGGTGATTTATCACCTATTTCAATATTATCTTTATATTCTAAGAATATGAGATTTGCTATTTGATTTATCAAACTCTTATTTCTTATTCCAATCTTTTTAAGATAGTTTACTGGAAATATATGATGTTTATCAATTGTTTTCTTTTTCTCTTTTATAAACGGATTCATAATATCCCTGAGTTTTGTGTCTGAAAATAGTATCTTTTTATCTTCAAAAATTAATACTGCATTGTAAATTGAAAAAGCAAAACTTAGCGCATAGGATGTGATGAGAACAAAATTTGGAAGAGTAATATTCCAAAAGCTTTCAGTTAATTCATTATTCATAATTTCCTGTAAAGTATCCACAAAATTAGAGTTTTTAATCTTTAATAAATCCTGCTCTATTGTGCTTTCTGGTGAACCAGTATATCTCTGAGTTAAAAGAAAAAATACAAGCTACTTCCTTGTTATTTTTTCAAGTGTTTTGTAATCTGCTTTTTCCTTTCCTATAAGATAAAACATATAAGTTACAAAAAAGGCTATTTTAGAACTTATAAGAGTTTCATTTGCAAATCCAGCGTTATAAAAAATCTTTATATAATCGTGCCAATTAACTAAATCTAAAACTTTTTCTTGTCCTTTTTTAAACAACTCAAAGTTTTTTTCTCTAAATTCTTCTGAAAATTCTCTATTTTCAAAATCTCTTCCTTTCAAAACTAAATATGCATATTTTAACTTTCCTCTATAAAAAGAATAACCAACTATTGTTCTAACTATATGTTCGGGATTTGGCTTTAGGTTTATTAAATTAAACGGCGAACTATGATCTTCCGAAATTTTTCTTGATTTTTCGCAAAATTCTTCGATTTGCTTTCAACCCTCAACCCAGTATACTGAGATTAAAGTTAAAATAAAATCAGATTGATTTAAATTTTTTCCTTTACTATTTATTCTCACAAAAATTTCTGCCACTTCTTCAGGATCAAGTTCAGAAGAAAGTTCAAGGACTGAAAAAGGATAGTTTTTAATATTGTTTAACCTTTCAATTCTTTTAGCTACAATATTTTCCAGTTCTGAATCAATTGTATATTTTGTAGATAGTCTTTCAAAATAATTTTTCAGAAAAAATGAGACGATGAAGAATTAAAAACTTCGCTGATGTCAGCTATCCATTCTGGATCTTTCTCAAGTGCAGGATTACTTACTTCGAATTTTTCCTTTACTGGATTAAAAGCAATTTTTATTTTGAACCCTTGAAATTTTTATTAATTATTTTCCTATTACTAATAATTGAAAATAAAGAAGTTAAATGTTGCTGACCACCAATTACCAGAAATCTTGATTCCCTTTTTCCATTTTGATTTATCACTCTATATTTCATTGACCTTAATATTTCACACAAAATAATTACTCCTGCAGGAAGTCCTTTGTATAAAGAGTCTTCAAGTCTCTTACTTTGACCTGATCCCAAACAAACGGCTTTTGTAATTCAGAAAGAGACAATATCGCCATTTTCAATATTAGTTATCAAATTTATCAATGGAAATTCTCTAGAACTAAAAACAACGTGATTTTGCCTCAAAAAATCATCTCATTTTAAATATTAAATATTTTTTACTAATATTGAAATCCAATCAACCACAATGGTATAGAATTTTTCACAGGAACTTCTATATCATCTCTTAAAACAAAATCTGCATTTTTTCTTTTTTTGTTTTTGCCACCAACTTCTATAAGAATGTTATCAATAACAAAATCTCCATGTTCTTCAGTTTTTGAAGCGTAAACATCTTTTCCTGCTTCTGAAAACAAAGCAGCCACATATGCTTCTCTTACATTACCAATCTCACCATTAAATATTTTATATGTACCTGGATCATACAAAAATATTTTTGAACCTATAGAATTTAGTTTAAAATCTTTTTCTTTTCTA
>Ga0190330_1000488_pt1 | contig 10685 bp, 10 predicted proteins | sample 48720434_MG_FD_161654 | JGI IMG/M metagenome (GOLD analysis project Ga0190330, IMG submission 161654) | Hydrothermal vent sediment bacterial communities from Southern Trench, Guaymas Basin, Mexico - 4872-04-3-4_MG | ecosystem: Environmental > Aquatic > Marine > Hydrothermal vents > Sediment ...
AAGCCAGCACCAGTTTACCCAGTCTCTTATCATATATTCCATTTCTGTCCATTCAGCATTCGGGTCACGGTGCCATAGTTTACTCTGATTCCAGTAACAGTTTGCACTGACTATTTCGCCTATTGTACCTGCTGCAACCTGCGCATATGTGCTGGCATAGTCCCTCTGGTGCCTGCGTTGTGTTCCTGTTACCACACTGAGTCCCATACTTTCGGCCTTTTTTGCAGAGGCCATAATTGACCTGGCTCCCTCAGGATCAACAGCTACAGGTTTTTCCATGAAAACATGTTTGCGTGCATCGACAGCAGCCGCAAAATGTTCGGGCCTGAAAAATGGCGGTGTTGCAAGGATTATCACATCCACACCTGAATCAATTACTTTCTGAAATGCATCAAAGCCAATAAAGCAATTTTCATCTGCTACTTCATTGTTTTTTTGCTCCATCAGTCTTTCCCTGCATGAATTAAGCCGGTCAGGGAATACATCACCGAGGGCGGTGACTTTAAGATTGGGACCGGCAGACAGGAAATCTGTTGCAGCGCCGGTACCACGGCCGCCACAGCCTATAAGCCCTGCTTTTAACTCCGGGCCGTCGGGTGCCTGATCAAGGAATTCGGGCAATATAACATCTTTTATCCGGCCATCGGGGGCACATGAGTTCAGAAGGGAAGGCATCACTGCCCCTGCAGCACCTGCTGCAGCAGCTTTGCCCAAGAAGTTTCGGCGTGATATAGAATTTTTCATGATAAATAATTATTAGATATTAGATAGTTATGAGTCATCAGTTTCAAGTTTGCCTTACGGCGAGCCCGCCCCGAACTCGGGGCTCGGTTCAGGCTTCCTGTTTCCGGTTTTTTCATCATATTCACAAACCACCCTGAAGCCTACGTGAAAACAATCAGAATACCACCATCTGCTCTTAGGTATCTGAGGATCAGTCCTGAGCCATTGATCAGTCTTCGTATGATCACGCGCAGCTGATCTCAGCATGCCTGCCTGATCCCTGAAAGATCCTCCCCTTATTACTCTCTCATCTCCTGACGGCGGGCCTTCAGGATCAGTCACTCCCGATTCAGGATACATTGAATAGGTAGCTTCAGAATACCAGTCGGAACAAAATTCCGCCACGTTCCCGGGCATGTTCTTAAGACCGAAAGGGTTTGGCTTAACCGTTGACGGCTCCTGAGTTTTTCCCGGACTGTTAGCCTGGTATATCACAAATGTATTAATTTTTGTGGTATCATTTTTCCTTATTCCTGCTAAAATTCCTCTGCGCTGAAAATCCCCGGGATCGCCTTCAAAGAAATACGGTGATTGTGTTCCTGCCCTGCATGCATATTCCCACTCTGCTTCCGTAGGAAGGCGGTAGGTTTTTCCTGTCACCCTGCTCAACCATTCGCAGTATGTTTGGGCAGCATGGTGGGTAACTGAAATAACCGGTCTCCTGCCCATGCCCCAGTTCTGGTCGGGCTGTCCGTATGGAGGAGTGGCTCCTGTTATGGCATCTGCATCAGGTCCGGTCCTGGCACCTTCGGTATCTGTGCTGCGACCTTCCGCTGAGGTCTGTGCATAAAAGGCCAGGTATTCATCCCAGCTTACCTCAACCTCAGCCATGAAGAAGGGACTGATTTTCACTTTAACACGCGGCCCCTCATCAGTATCCCTGAAAGGCTCGTCTTCAGGGCTGCCCATCATAAAATCGCCCCCGGGTACCGCTACCATGTCAAAAGATACTGAAGAACCAGGAATATATTCAGTGTAAGAGGTAAAAGACACAACATGTGCAGGCTCATTATATAAAGTATCAGGTTCCTTCTCCGGCTTTCCGAATGATTCATTCCCCCCGTGAGTATACCCTTCAATGTAATGACCTGCATTCAGGTGGCAGTTTATGCAATGAAGATCATTCGTTTTCTCAGCCTGGTCATAATACAGGTGGGCCTCCTCTCCTTCCCTTGATAATTCCGTGGTGAAAAGTGTTTCATGGCAATGCAGGCAACTGCTTTCAGGAACATGTTTCCTTGCATTCTCGAGCCTGGATTTTTCTTCCCAGTCGAAGCTTTCATGATCCCTGAACAACTGCCCCCAAAGATCCCTGACGCCCGTCCTTGCCTTGGCCGGGATATGACCCTGTCCTTTAGGGGGGAGGTGACATTCAACACATCCCGTTTTATCACCCGACCTTGTAATATAGTGTGGCGATTGCTTCCACGATGTGGTGGCCTGGGGATGAATATGACAGCTGGCACAGAAATCATTCCCGGATGTCACCTTTATGGCCTTGTCCCCTCCAATGACCAGGAGCATACCAAGAATTATACCGGGGATGAAAATGATCCAGAATTTCTTCATGTATTATTATTGGAAAGAATAATCGCTCAATATAAAAAAAACTTTTTCATATGGGCACGATGTTTGATTATTTTTACAGGCATAAAAAATTATCCCGGAAATTATGAAGAAGATTATAAGTGCCCTGATATTTATTCTCTGTACACAGGTTCTGCTGTCTCACCCATGGAAACCTTCACATTATGTTATAATCGACACTGACGGGGGAATGGATGACCTGAAGGCAATAAATATGCTGCTTGCCTCACCCGATGTGAGGGTACTGGCAATCATAGCCTCGGGAGGCGTAATGCCTGCCGGTGAAGCCTATGTGAAAATCAGAAGCCTTCTTGACAGCTATCACCACCAGGGATTAATGGTTGGAATAAACAGGAACCCTGCCGCCAGGGAGATGCCTGTCCCAATGAACTATGCCTGGGCTGATGACACGGGTGTAAGCTCAGATAATGCTGCAAATTTTATTGAGGTGCTGACTTATGTGCTGAAATATGAAAAAACGCCGGTCAGTTTCATTTCCCTCGCCAGTCTTAATACAGTTTACAGATTTTCTGAAAATAAGCCCGGACTGTTCAGTCAGGTAAAGGAAATTATCTGGAGCAATGATGGTATTAAACCGCTTGAAGGATTCAATTATGAGCTTGACACCGCCTCGGCTGGGAAAATGCTTGAAAATGAAACACCACTGAAAGTTGTGGGGTATTATTTTATGGAGTTTTATACCAGTACACTGCTTGATAAAATTGAAACTATAAATAACCCCTATGCCAGGAGAACGGCTGAGCTTTTCAGATCAGGTGAAGATCACGATTTTATCCTTGGGCTTGTAGACGATATGATACCTATCTACCTTCATTATCCCGGACTTTTTATTGCCGACTCCCTTGATAAGGTCTCTTTCTACAGCCCTGGCATCGAAAAGTTCAGTGACGATTTGATATGTGATATTCTTTCCGGCAATACGGTTAACAGGAACCAGGTCTTCAAGGACATCCCCGTTGATACATCCTTTTATTTCGCCGACCTGCAGGAATATATCCCAGATATTATTAAACGGCATGGCAAGGAAGAATTTGATGCCGGTGTATTGACCAATGAATTGCACAGGCATTTTGGGATTTATGCAACAATAGGTGTTAAGATGGGGATCAGGGCAAGGGAATATTTTCATATAGGTGTTGATGAAATGAAGGTTATATCATATGCCGGCGAGGTAACCCCGGTAAGCTGTATGAATGACGGCCTCCAGGTCAGCACGGGTGCCACCGCGGGCCACGGGCTTTTGAAAGTGGTGAATGATGACGGTATCCCCGAAGCCACCTTTACCTATATGGATATGACCATCAAATTGAGCCTCAGGAATGATATAGCTAACGAAATCAGGAAGGAACTGAAGGAAATCAATTTCATCCATGGCCTCGACAGCAATATCTACTGGGAACTGGTGCGGCAGAAAGCAATTTTATACTGGAAGAACCTTGACAGGCACGTGATATTTGAGATCAGGGCTATCGAAGAGAATACAGGCGCTGAGAGTCCGGAACGAGATACCAGAACCCTTATCAAGGATCCGGCTATATTTCACTGAAGTTCATAAGCCTGTCTTCCCTGATCCCCCTGGTAGTGTCTTTCACCGTGCAACATTCCGTGAATACGTCATGCTCGAAGAACAGAATATATTTATTTGTAAGGGCTTCCTCAAGAATATCCCGTTTCTCTTTAATTGTTGCCAGCTGGTCAAGATCATAACTCATATTCCATAGCAGTGGTATATGTGCCACTGTGGGTATGAGGTCTGCGGCAAAAACAATCTTTGTTCCCCTGTAGTCTATTACGGGCAATAATTGTCCCGGAGTATGCCCGTTTACTATCCTCACCTCAAACCCTTCAAATAACTTACCGGCCTTTTCTACCATATGCAATTTACCATGACCCAACATTGGAAGGAGGTTTTCTTCGAGAAAACTATCGGCCTCACGTGGATTGGGGTTAACGGCCCAGTCCCACTGCTGCCTGCTAACCCAGTACTTTGCACTGGGAAAAACCATCTCATAAGCCTTACTCCCGGCAACTTTCCTGACACCACCTCCGCAATGATCTGCATGAAGATGGGTAAGTACCACATCGGTAATATCATCCAGACTGTATCCTGCTTTTTTCAACCCTCCTTCAAGACCGTCCCCTCCGTTCAGGTGAATATGACTGAAAAATTTTTTACCCTGCTTATCTCCCCAGCCATTATCGATTAATATCACATTCTCACCGTTATCCACCACGAGCGAACGAAGTGCCAGGTTTATCAGGTTATCTTCATCGGCAGGGTATCGTTTATTCCATAAAACTTTAGGCACTACACCGAACATAGCACCTCCGTCAATTTTAAAATTTGTAATATGTACGGGTGACAATTTCATGGTGAAAAAAATTTTCACAAATATACAGTGCTTTAACAGAGATAAAAAGTAATTTGTTGTTGAACCGGGCATCGAGTAACCGGGACGAGCTCGCGAGCCTGTTTTGACTGAAGATTTTGGGAGAGAACAATTGTTTAATCATTTTAATGGGTAATTTTGCACAAAGTTTTATTATGAGGATACATTTTATTGCCATCGGCGGGGCGGTGATGCATAACCTGGCCATTGCATTGCATAAGAATGGGCATGATGTCAGTGGTTCAGATGATGAAATATTTGAGCCCTCAGCCTCAGATCTGGACAGGTATGGCCTGCTTCCTCCCGAGAAGGGCTGGTATCCCGGGAAGATCAGCACTGACATTGATACAGTAATACTTGGTATGCATGCGCGAAATGATAATCCTGAATTAATGAAAGCACAGGATCTGGGATTAACTGTTAAATCATTCCCGGAATATCTTTATAACCAGGCCAGAAACAAGAAGCGGGTGGTGATAGGAGGCAGCCATGGCAAGACTACAATTACCTCGATGATTATGCATGTTTTGAAGTCATGCAACAAGAAATTTGATTACATGGTAGGATCAAAGGTTGATGGTTTTGATACCATGGTAAACCTGTCAGAGGATTCAGAAATTGCTGTTTTCGAAGGAGATGAATATCTCAGCTCGGCTCTTGACCGGCGACCAAAATTTCATGTTTACAAGGCAGATATTGCTGTAATTAACGGTATTTCCTGGGATCATATCAATGTCTTCCCTGATTTCAATACTTACCTGGAGCAATTCAGGGTATTTGCCGATACCATAAGTGAAAATGGTAAACTGGTTTATTTCAGCGATGATGCACTTGTTAACAATATCGCTGAAGGAGCACGGGAAGACATAATAAGGCTACCATATTCTGTTCATGGCTATTTTCAGAACAGGAAGGGTTTTTTTGCCGCCACTCACAACAGGGTTCAGAAGATGGAAATCTTTGGGGAGCACAATATGCAGAATCTGAGTGCAGCCCTGGCGGTGTGCCGTGAGCTGGGAATAAACGAAGATGTATTCTACCATGCAGCAGGCAGTTTCAAAGGTTCCTGTAAACGACTGGAATTATTGAGCCGGGGTGAAACCTGTGCTGTTTACCTCGACTTTGCCCACGCTCCGTCAAAGGTAAAAGCAAGTGTTGATGCTGTGGCAGAAAGGTATCCGCGACACAGGCTTGTAGCCTGCCTTGAATTACATACCTACAGCAGCCTTAATGAAGACTTTTTAAGAAATTATAAAAACAGCCTTGACGAAGCCGACAGTTCTTTTGTTTATTATAATCCACATGCGCTGGAAGTGAAGAGGATGAAAATGCTGGATAAGGAGAAGGTAAAACATTCATTCGGGAATGATAATCTTATTGTTATAAATGATTCGGATGAGTTATTTTATAAAATTAAGGAAGAGACAGGTCCCGATACTGTTTATTTGTTTATGAGTTCAGGCGACTTTAACGGGTATGATCTTGTTTCATTTGCCCGCGACCTGATCCGGTATTGATTAAAAATATTTGAGCTATGGAATTTCAGGTTGTTCTGAACGCATTTTTACTGACACTCTTTGCCGGACTGTCAACCGGTATTGGCTCGGCACTTGCTTTCTTTACCAAGAAGACCAATACACGCTTTCTGTCAGTCAGCCTGGGCTTTTCAGCAGGAGTAATGATATACGTATCATTTGTTGAAATACTTTTTAAAGCCAGCGAATCACTAACCCTTGTTTACGGGGAGGACAAAGGATGGTGGTTTACTGTTGCAGCGTTTTTCGCAGGCATACTTTTCATCGCTATTATTGACAGGTTCATCCCTGTCGTTGAAAACCCCCACGAGGTCAGGCTTATTGAGGATATGGACAGGAAACCGTCAAAAACAAAGCTTATGCGAATGGGAATGTTCACTGCCCTCGCAATAGGTATTCATAATTTCCCGGAAGGGCTTGCAACATTCACTGCCGCTCTGGATGACCCGGAACTGGGTCTCGCAATAGCAATAGCTATAGCAATCCATAATATCCCTGAAGGTATAGCCGTATCGGTACCGGTATATTACGCCACAGGAAGCCGCAGGAAGGCATTCACCCTTTCCTTCCTGAGCGGATTGTCCGAACCTATTGGTGCCCTGATAGGATTTGCCATACTCATGCCCTTCATGAACGACCAGTTATTTGGTCTGCTTTTTGCAGCAGTGGCAGGGATAATGGTATTTATCTCCCTGGATGAATTGCTTCCGGCAGCAAGGGAATACGGGGAACACCATTTATCAATATACGGCCTGCTGGCAGGAATGGCAGTCATGGCATTCAGTCTGTTGATTATCTGATAATGATAATTGTTTTTTGAGAAGAAATTTTATTTAGCTATAATTGCCGTTTCTGAAAAAACAACTAAAAAATTACTATAAAATGAAGAAAAGCGTATTAGTCCTGATAACAATTTTTTTCCTCGGTTTCACTGTCAGTGCCCAGGATTACAAAACCAGTCTTGGCCTCAGGGCGGGCTTCCCCTATGGCATTACAGTTAAACATTTTCACAACAGGACAAATGCTCTTGAAGGCATACTGGCCAGTAGCTGGGGTGGATTTGTTATTACCGGACTTTATGAGAATGAGCACTGGACGGGTGAATATCCCGGCCTTAACTGGTACTGGGGTTTTGGCGCCCACATAGGTTTCTGGAATAATAACAGGTACATAGATGATATTAACGTTGGCTCAGTTCTGGGTGCAGATTTTACCCTTGGTCTTGAATATACCTTCGATGATATCCCGCTAAACCTTGCCCTTGATATTATGCCCAGTGTTAACCTCATAGGATATACCGGCTGGGGAGGTATCCACGGGGGATTATCGGTCAGGTATGTCTTTTAATCCAGGACCACCTGTATCCCGGCCTTTTTCAATATTAGATTTGCTTTATTGAAAAAAAGGTATTTTCTTTGCATCCGCTTTCTATAAAAGAGAGTTCTTTGCTCCGTTCGTCTAGTGGTTAGGACGCAAGGTTTTCATCCTTGTAGCAGGGGTTCGATTCCCCTACGGAGTACAAATTTTACGAATCAGAGGAGATTATTAAGATGGCTAATCACAAATCAGCGGAAAAGAGAAACAGGCAGAGCGAGAAACGCAGGCTGCATAACAAGTATTTTGTAAAGACCATGCGTAACAGCCTGAAAAAACTTCGGGCAACATCTGATAAGGAAGAAGCAAAGGAGCTTTATCCTAAAGTATCATCCATGCTTGACAGACTGGTAAATAAAAATGTTATTCATAGGAATAAAGCCGCAAACCTGAAGTCATCGCTGACAAAACATGTAAATAACCTGTAAGAGATTATAATTTTAATTAAGGCTGTCCTTCCCGGGGCAGCCTTTTTTTTTAATTTTTCATTCCCTTTATGTAAATTGCAGCAGAATAAAAATCTTGCTGTATGTCACTTAAAATCAAAGACTGGGCCCTTGAGGACAGGCCCCGGGAGAAACTCCTCTACAAAGGTATATCAAGTCTCAGTGATGCTGAATTGCTGGCTATCCTGATAGGATCGGGAAGCAATGATAAATCGGCAGTCGACCTGGCACGGGAAATACTGAAGCTTGCCTCCAACAACCTGAATCGCCTGGGTAAGCTGGATGTACATGATCTTGTTAAACTGAAAGGTATAGGTACAGCCAAAGCCATTAATATCATGGCTGCCCTTGAGCTTGGCCGCAGACGAAAATCCGCAGAGATTATTGAAGCTGCAAAAATAAGATCAAGCAATGATGTGTATACAATCTTCAATCCACTGCTTGCCGACCTCACCCATGAGGAATTCTGGCTGCTCTACCTGAACAGGTCAAATAAGATACTGAGCAGGCATAAACTCAGCCAGGGCGGTATAAGCGGCACCATCACCGACGTGCGCTTAATTATTAAAAAAGCCCTTGAACTGCTGGCCTCTTCAATTATCATATGCCACAATCATCCCTCGGGCAACCTCGATCCCAGCGAAGCCGACACACGCATAACCATGAAAATCAGGGAAGCCGCTTCCTGCTTTGATATCAGTCTCCTCGACCATGTTATTGTTACCGATAACGGGTATTACAGCTATGCTGACAACGGAACACTGTGATCCCCCTGTCCCCGCCGGCTCCGACGAGGACCGCTTCGCCCAGGTTTAAAGGGGAAACCGGGTCAGAGGGGGATCTTTACATTCTTCCATTAACTCGGCTATAGTCCTGTTGAAAACAGGATGCACAAAGCCGGGAGCCAGATCTGCCATGGGCTGCAATACAAACATACGCTTATGGAGAAGAGGATGGGGAATGATCAGTGGTTTACTGCTTATGATCTCATCTCCGTAAAACAGTATATCAATATCTATTACCCGGTCTGAATAAGCTGTCAGCATCCTTGTCCGGCCCATTTTATTTTCTGCCTCCTGTACAATATCAAGTAAATCAAAGGCATCTGTCTTTGTCCTGACCTCTATAACCTGGTTTAAAAAATCATGATCACTGTCAAAGCCCCATGGTTCTGAAACATAAACATGCGACACCGACATAATATCCATCAGGTTCCCATCCAGAAGTTTTCTTGCATCCGCAAGATTTCCGGCCCTGTCGCCCATATTTGTACCCAGACCCAGGTAGGCTGTAATCATTTTCAAAACGTTTTCACCAGGCTTCAAAATTATTAATTCATTTCGAACCAAACTACCCTGTCCTTGTTTTTTATATATTTGAAGTCTTAATTTAAGCTGTAAAATACACATCATGAAAAGTTTTCTGAAATACACACTTGCAACCATTACAGGCCTGCTTATTGCAGGATTATTATTCTTTTTTATCAGCCTGGCCAGTTTCAGTCTTATGATTGCTTCGGCAGAAAAGCCCGTTAGCATAAAATCAAATTCAATCCTTGTACTGAATACAGGACTGATAATTCCGGAACAGGGGATGAATGATCCATGGAGTTCATTTGATCCCATCGAATTTACCTTTAGACCTGCCCCCGGCATAAATGATATTCTTTCAAACCTGGAAAAGGCAGCCACGGATGACAGGATAAAGGGATTGCTGATTACAAACGGAATGATGGTCAACGGATGGGGGAAGGCGGAAGAAATAAGAAATGCCCTTCTCCGGTTCAGGGAATCAGGTAAATTCATTATATCATATACCGACTATATCCTGAGCCAGGAAGCATATTATATTTCAAGTGTTGCCGACAAAATATATGTTAATCCCAATGCCATAATGGAGTTCAAGGGACTTGCATCAGAGGTGATATTTTATAAGAATGCGCTTGAAAAACTGGGCGTTAACGTCCAGGTTATAAGGCATGGCAAATACAAGGGAGCAGTCGAAAAATACATGCTGAGCGGCCTTAGTGATGCCAACCGTGAGCAGATAGAAAGATATATAACAAGTATCTGGGGCCACCTGGTAAACAATATATCTGAATCGCGTCAAATAAGTACAGAAGAACTGAACAGGCTGGCTGATGACCTGGTGGTTTTTGACTTGGAAAAAGCTCTCGAGGCAGGCCTGATTGATGGGATGAAGTACAGGGATGAACTCCTTGAAGAAATAAAAAGCCTCACCGGGACGGAAGATGATAAAAAGCCCGAGCAGGTTAGCATGTCCAAATACAGTAAGGCTGTGATTGACAAAAAGGAGAAAGCCGAATCATCAATAGCAGTTGTATATGCCGAGGGGACAATAAATATGGGCCATGGCCAGACAGGCAATATTGGAGGCGATTCTTTCTCTGCAATGATGCGAAAAATAAGGGAATCAGATGATTATAAAGCTGTGGTAATAAGGGTTAATTCCCCGGGAGGCAATGCCATGGCTTCTGATAATATGTGGAGGGAGATTGAGCTCACAAACAGGGAAATACCCGTTGTTGT
>Ga0190330_1000497_pt1 | contig 10589 bp, 10 predicted proteins | sample 48720434_MG_FD_161654 | JGI IMG/M metagenome (GOLD analysis project Ga0190330, IMG submission 161654) | Hydrothermal vent sediment bacterial communities from Southern Trench, Guaymas Basin, Mexico - 4872-04-3-4_MG | ecosystem: Environmental > Aquatic > Marine > Hydrothermal vents > Sediment ...
TTGTCCGAAAAAAGCCCAGTCAGGTTGAATGATATTGAAGAGCTTGAGGACAATGGTACACACTCCCCGAAAATGACCAGGTCGAGAGCGACCGCACAGTTTATCTTGGAGCTGGGTAACTTCAACATAAGTTTTAAAACCAGGAGGATACATCTCGTTTGGGGAAGGGGCAAATACATAATCAACTCCCATTTCTTCAAGTCGGGCCGTATCGCGACTTAAATCGCGAGGGTAATCTTGGTAATCTTCCTGAGGTCCGAATTGGGTAGGATTGACAAAAATACTAACCACAGTTTTAGCGGTGGTTTGGAGTGATTCACGGACTAAACTCAAGTGTCCTTCGTGAAGATAGCCCATCGTGGGGACAAAGCCGATCGAAAATCCTTGTCGTTTATCCCGACTTATAATTTCCTTGATTTCGACGATTTGGTGACAGACTTTCATCAATTTTTGCTTTTTAAATTAGATGATGATTTTTTGGTTAAGCGATGAGTATCAGGGGAATTGAGATGGTAAGAATGTTCATCGGTGGGAAACTTATTTTGTTTTACTTCCGTAAGATAAGTTTCTATTGCCTGCAGAAAAAGCTCTCGTCCGTCGAGGTATTTTTTAACAAATTTAGGGGATATATCCGAAGTTAAACCCAGCATGTCGTGGAGAACGAGAATTTGGCCATCACAATCAGGCCCAGCTCCGATTCCGATGGTAGGGATAGATAGTTTTTTGGTGATAATCTGGGCGAGTTCCCGGGGAATAGACTCGAGGACGATAGAAAAAACACCTGCTTTTTCTAAAGCTATAGCATCTTCCAGGATTTGAGAAGCCTGGTTGATTTTTTTGCCTTGGACGCGGTAATTTCCAAGGTGGCGAATTGATTGGGGCGTCAATCCCACATGTCCCATCACCGGTATTTCCGCTTCCTGGAGGTGCTCAATTAGTTTCAACCGGGAGGGGGAAGCGCCTTCGATTTTAACTGCATCTGCTTGAGCTTCTTTGATGAACCGGGCGGCATTGGCTATACTTGTTTCAAGGGAAAGATGGTAAGAAAGGTAAGGCATGTCAGCCACCACTAAGGCGCGCTTCACGGCTCTAGCAACGGCCTTAGTATGGTGGAGCATCTCTTCCATGGTGACCGGTAGAGTATCGTGGTAGCCGAGGATGACCATCCCTAAGGAATCACCGACCAGGATGATATCGATATCGGTTTGGTCAATAATTCGGGCCGTTGGGTAATCGTAGGCGGTCAAAGCCACAATTTTTTCTTGTTGCTTCTTTTTTTGTCCAAGAGAAGAAATGGTGATTTTGGGGGGCGTAGAAATATTCATTTTTTTTCCTTTCTCCCCATCCTGGCTCAATCCCAGGATTGAGGTAAAGTCTCTTATCTATTTTACCATTTTTTGAGGTAAGCTTAATCATTTTTCGACTCGGAAAGGGGAACATAGAATAAAGGACTTTTTTTGACTTGCTGGATTTTTTGGATGAGGTCTAAAATTGTAGCTTCATTGTCAAAGTCAAGATGATCTGCTTTAACGACTAACAGGGGAGTTGCTTGATAGTTGAAGAAAAAATAATCAAAGGCTTCGAGGATATCTTTCAGGTAGCCTTCAGAAATATTTTTTTCCAGCTCAGAGCCACTCCGGTTGATCCTATTCAGAAGAGTAGGAAAAGTTATTTGCAAATAAACCACTAAATCTGGCTTAGTAATTCTTTCGGAGAAAATATTAAAAATTTTTTCGTACACCAGAAGTTCATCGTCAGTCAGGGTTTGGTAGGCATAAATTTTATCTTTTTCAAATAGATAATCACAGATGATGGTTTCTTCAAAGAGGGTTCTTTGGAGAAGCGCCGATTGCTGGTGATAACGATTGACAAGAAAAACAAGTTGAGCCAGGAAAGCTGCCCCTTCTTTTTCATGATAGAAATCAGCCAAATAGGGATTATCCAAGCGATCATAAATCACTCGCGCGCCAATTTTTTCAGCTATTTTCTGGGCAAGTTTTGTTTTGCCCGATTTAAAGACGCCTTCGATGGCAATATGGCGATAGGGAAGATTTATTTTATTTGTCCCTGACTCTTTCATCCTCTTATCCAAACCGTGATAAAAATATCGGATAATTTTGATTAAGTCAAATGAAGAGAGCCAGGAAAAAAAAGATTAGTTAGTTTCGGAAAGGCTATTTTTCGGGGAGTGGAGCAGGAATGATTATCCAAGCGATAATATAGAAGAGAATCATGGGCAGAATAGCTGTTAGAAAAGATAGAGCAACAAAAATTAACCTCACGAGAGTAGGGTCAATGTCTAAATATTGAGCTAACCCGCCACAAACTCCACTAATCATCTTATCCTCTTGAGAACGATATAATTTTTTGGCCATGTTGACCTCCTTGTTGTAACTCTACATTATACATACGTAAATATGAATTACAATGTTCAAGTTAATTTTACCTGATCTATTCATAAATTGTAAAAGATAAAAGAATTTGATTGGGAAATTAGCCCTGCTTGAAATAATCAAGACAAGGTGTTCATGGTTTCTAAACAAGGTTGATTTTTTTGGCCTTCTTCGTTATCATCGAGGGTAATTTAAATTATAAGTAATAAAAAAGAAGGAAATCTCTGAAAATGGATTATCATAGATATATTCCCTTGGTTTCTGCTCCTCCGGAAAAAAAATTAAAGATTATTGAAATCCAAGGAGGCCACAGATTAAGAAAAAGATTATTTGATATGGGCTTTCATAAGGGTGATGAAATTATCTTGGACATGAGGGGAGTTCTTCGTGGGCCTATTTTGGTGAGACGTGTTTCTTCTGATACTTCCGTGGCTATTGGACGGGGAATAGCCCAGAAAATATTAGTTGAGATAATCGGTGACGAACAATAACTACCCAGATATTATTTTTATCGGTCAACCAAATTGCGGTAAAAGCACTCTTTTTAATGCGATTGCTGGTCTTAAGGCGGAGACCTCGAATTTTCCAGGCACAACCGTCAAACACACCCATAGCCGGGTTAACGTTCAAGGCTATATCCTAAATATTATTGATTTGCCTGGCCTTTATTCGCTAGTCCCGGGAGATGAGGCAGAAAAGGTAGCCTTGTCTCATTTGTTTTATGAAAAACCAGACCTGATTATTAATGTCGTTGATGCCTCCAGTTTAGCTCGGAACCTGGAATTAACTCTAGAATTAATTGAAATGGGATTGCCAATGATTGTGGCTCTCAACATGATGGACTTGGCCGAGAAAAAAGGTCTTAGAATAGATATTCAGCGCTTAGAAAAAGAATTAGGTGTTCCAGTGATTCCCACGGTAGCTACCCATGGGCGAGGTTTAAAAGAGCTCTTAGAGAAGGCAATCTTTATTCTTAAGAATGGACTTCTGGTTAAACCTCTTGGCTGGTCCAAAGATGTTGAGGATGGTGTTTATCGATTGGAAAAAATCTTGCCCTCCAATTTTCCGGTTGTGGCCAATCGGCGGTTTACGGCTATCAAAATGATTGAGATGGGGAGTCATTATTTTCAGCAGCTTTTATCCGAAATATATCTTCCCTTGAAGCAAGTTCTTGATGAAGTTAAAAACCAATTGGAGAGTTCCCATGATGCTCCTGCTTATGAAGTGGTGGCCGCTGAACGACATCATCTGGCTATGAAAATCTTTGAGAAATCCACCCGGATTGTCCGGCCCGCTAAACGACCTTTTCTTCACCGGTTAGATGATTTACTCATGCATCCTTATTTAGGTTATCTAATCCTCGGCTTGGTTTTTCTGGGGTTCTTTTTTATTGTATTCTCCATCGGCAGTCCTCTGGAGGAATTAGTCCTGGGGCCTTTTGAACAATTAAGAAGTTTCCTCTTCACCAACTTTGGTCAAGGGATGGCGGTCAGTATCATCGATGGACTTTTACAAGGAATTGGGGGAGGATTGGGAATTGTGCTCCCTTATTTTATTCCTCTGCTGTTTTTGATGGGCTTACTGGAAGATGTGGGCTATCTAGCCCGAGTCGGGTTTTTGATGGATGTTTTTATGCATCGCATCGGACTTCACGGGAAATCAATATCGCCTTTTATCCTTGCTTTTGGCTGTAATGTTCCAGCCATTGTCTCTACTCGGATTCTTGAATCACGACGGGACAAAATAATTACTACTCTTCTCATTCCCTTTATTCCCTGTTCAGCTCGGACGACAATTATTTTGGCCCTTGTCGCCTTTTATCTTGGCCCCTGGTGGGCACTGGGCTTTTACCTTTTCCATCTTTTGCTGGTTGCCCTCATCGGTCGAGTCTTGTCTTTCTTTTTTAAAGAGCCTTCGCCAGGACTTATTCTGGAGATTCCCGAGCTGAAAATTCCTTCTTTAAAAAACATAGGGAAAAAAACTGTTTTTCAGCTTCGTTCTTTTCTTAATTTTGCCTGGCCAATTTTGATTGTGGGCAGTGTTGTCTTGGCTTTACTTCAGAGTTTAGGAATTGATCGAATTCTTAATTATGGCTTTTCTCCACTAGTAGTTAAAGGATTGGGCTTACCTCAGGAATTAGGAGTAACCCTTATTTTTGGGTTTCTGCGCAAAGAACTCTCGATGATCATGATGATTCAAGCTTTAGGAACAAATTACCATCAACTAATGAGTGTTATTACGCCCGCACAGATTGTAATTTTTACGTTATTTGTTAGTCTTTTCATTCCTTGCTTATCAACCGTGGCAATGATCTGGAAAGAGCTAGGTCGAAAAATAGCTTTCCTGTCCGTTGCTCTTAATTTAGGAGTAGCGGTCATCTTTAGTTTCTTAGCGAAATCATTTTTCAATTTAATCGGGATGATTTAGTCCTTTTCGAGAATAACTACTGCCCCCGCTAGAGATTTTAAGTGAGAAAGAGAAACTTTCATTCGATCAAAATCAAGGGGAGAAGGGATAAATAGTTCTAATTCCGGCTGGCCACTAGGCAAATTATAGACTCCTATTTTTGACCAAGGAATTCGCCGTCCAAGGGCTTTGAAAAAAGCTTCTTTGGCGGCAAATCGAGCCGCAAAGTGAAGATAAGGATTAGGTTGGGCTAAGCAATAAGTTTGCTCTCGGGGGGTAAAAATTCGATTAAGAAATTTAGGATATTTTTCCGCCACTTGTTTAATCCTGTCCACTTCAATGAAATCAAAGCCGATTCCAATGATCATTTTTGCCCTTTCTTTCTAAAATTTGGCACTTCTCTCCAGGAGAAACAGGATAGAAGGGATTGTTCTTTGGTTAACATTTAGAGAGAGGCATTTTTCTATAATTCTCCGCTCCATTAAGGTAATGAACATTGTCTAATAGCCATTAAGATCTTTTTAATATAAGGCTTTGTCCCCAAGTGAGGGGAAACAAAATCCAACGAAAGGCGAAGGAGAATGTCGAAGCCACATTGAAGATTTAGCCTTCCGGAACCGTCCCTCAAAGGAACCCGACCGCCTCGGGCGCCGAGCGCGTATTGAACACGGCTCGTTTAGAGTTTTGAAACTCATATTAACAGAGAATAAAGTCCAAAGGTTCGAATTGATCGGGCGCAGTTCCGCCGGCGCCGGGAAGGGCGGTGAAGGAATGGCGTTAAAAATATCGACCAAAGCGGAGACATTTTCCTTCGCCTTAACGTAGTAACTCATTCCCGTCATTTTAGGACAAAACCTAATATAAAGTTAATTAAAAATTATAGCAATTTTATTAGTGGGGAGAAAAAATTCTTTTTTTAATGTTAAAGTTAAGATTAGTTATCCCTCTTTTCTGAAGAAGAGACAGATGATTGAAGACGGGCAAAAAGATTAGTGGCCGCCGGACGGCCGATGAGATGAGCCACCTCATCAAAATTAGCTTGGCGGAGAGAAGTAAGGTCAGAGTAATTTTGCAGAAGAAGGGCTTTCCGGCGGCGCCCGATGCCCGGGATGTCATCAAGAAGAGAAGAAAAACTTTGTTTGGCCCTTCTTTTCCGATGAAAAGTTATGGCAAAGCGGTGGACTTCGTCCCGTATCCATTGCAATAATTTTAGAGCTGGAGAAGTAGGGTCTAAGTTTAAACCCTCATGATCTAAGTCGCGATAAATAGTTTCTTTTTTCTTGGCGAGAGCAACAACTGGAATGGAACTAATCTCCAAACTACTAAGAACCGACTGAGCCACGCGAAGCTGGCCTTTTCCTCCATCAACAAGGATTAAATCAGGAAGTTGTTTTTTTTCTCTTATTAGTCGAGAGTAGCGGCGAGAAAGGACTTCTTGGAGAGAAGCAAGATCGTTGGGGCCAGAATGAGAACTAATCCTGAATCGTCTGTATTCTGATTTTAGTGGTTGGCCATTTTCAAAGACAACTAGGGCGCCGACATTTTCTACACCTCCGGTGGTTGAAATATCAAAAGCTTCAATCCAGCGAGGAGGAGAGGGAAGTTGTAGAGTTGTGGCCAACGAAATTAACGAATCAGGGATTGTTTTTCTTTTTTTGAGCTCTATCTCCGCATTAAGGTTAGCTAAACGGAGGAGTCCTTGATATTTTCCGTGGTGAGCGGAAATTATTCGAACTTTTTTCTTCTTTGTTTGCCAGAGGTAATCGACAAGAATCTTTTTATTTTTTAAAGGAAGAGATAGGTGTATTTTCTCGGCGATATCTTGCCGGGCTGAATAGAGACTTTGAAAAAGATGAAAGAAGGCATCTTCTTCATTGTCGACAAGAGAATTTTGCTCGAAAACCTGATGGGCTGATTCAACTACTTTACCCTGACGAAGAAAAAAAGCAAACAAAGATGATGATGAGCCTATTTTAGCCCAGCCCAGGAGATCTGCATTTATTGCCGAGGGGAAAGAGGTTTTTGGCTTTTGTTGGAGTGATTTTACCGTTTGAATTAAATCTCGCCAGTGAGCGGCTAGTTCAAATTCAAGTTCTTGGGCGGCCTCTTTCATTTTTTTTTCCAGAATTGGTAAGAGCAGGTGAGATTTACCTTCAAGGAACAGGAGAGCATTTTGAACGTTCTCTTGGTATTCTTCTTTTGAAATTAACTTAACGCAGGGAGCGGAGCACATCCCCAGGTCATATTCTAAGCAAGGGCGTTTTCTTCCTTTGGGTAACGCTCCGGAGCATGTCCGGAGGTGAAAATACTTGGCGATAAGGTCGATTGTTTTCCGGGCCTGGTGAGCGGGATGAAAAGGTCCAAAATAGCGGGCGCCATCGGCCTTCACTCTTCGGGTGAGGCCTATACTTGGATAATCATCCGTTAAGTTTATTTTAACCATGGGGAAACTTTTATCATCTTTGAGGCGGAGGTTAAATTTGGGCTGAAAGCGACGAATAAAATTATTTTCCAAAAAAGCGGCATCTTTTTCGGTATCAGTAACTAGGTAGTCAAGGTCAGTGGCTTCAGCCAAAATACTATGAACTTTAAGGTCAGAGGTAGGCAAAAAATAAGAGCGGAGGCGATCTCTTAAATTTCGGGCGCGGCCGATATAGATTATTTGCTGAGATTTATTAAGGAAAAAATAGATTCCCGGCCTTGATGGCACTTGCTTTGCCTTTTCCCTAAGGGATGATTTTTTTTCAGGGCCCAATTTCTATCTCCATCTTTCTTATCTTCTTTAATTCGTCTCGAAGAGCGGCGGCTCGTTCAAACTCAAGGTTTTGAGCTGCTTTTTTCATCTCCTTCTCCAAAAATTCAATTCTTTGTTGTCTTTCTTCCTTGGACATGTAAATCAATTGTTCTTCTTCAATCCTGGTGTAGTCAAGATAGTCTCTTTCGGGTAGGGAAGCTAGAACCTCGTCGATTCTTTTGATTATCGAGCGCGGTGTGATCTGGTGGCGCCGGTTATACTCCAATTGAAGCTGGCGGCGGCGATTGGTTTCCTCGATGGCTTTTTTCATTGATTGAGTGATGGTATCAGCATAAAGAATGACTTGCCCATTAATATTACGGGCCGCCCGTCCAAATGTCTGGATGAGGGAACGAGTGGAGCGGAGAAAGCCTTCCTTGTCGGCGTCGAGAATAGCTACAAGGGAAACTTCAGGCAGATCTAAGCCTTCTCGAAGAAGATTAACACCGATTAAGGCATCAAACTTTCCTCGCCGGAGATCATAGAGGATTTTAACCCGGTCGAGAGTATCTATTTCCGAGTGAAGATAACGAACTCTCAGCCCTAGCTCATGGTAATAACGAGTTAGATCTTCAGCCATCTTTTTAGTTAAAGTGGTAACTAAGGTGCGCTCATGTCGTTGAGCTCGGACTAGTATTTCTTGCCTTAGATTTTCAACTTGCCCTTTTATCGGACGTATTTCAACTTGAGGGTCGGTAAGTCCTGTGGGCCGAATTATTTGTTCGACTACTCTTCCTTGGCTTTTTTTCAGTTCATAAGGGCCGGGAGTGGCCGAGACATAAATAACTTGGTTTACTCTTTCCTCGAATTCACTAAAGTTAAGAGGCCGGTTATCTAAAGCTGAAGGAAGTCGAAAACCATGTTCAACTAAAGTTAACTTGCGGGAACGGTCTCCGTGGTACATCCCGGCAATTTGGGGAATAGTCACGTGGGACTCATCGATTATGGTGAGAAAATCAGGGGGGAAATAGTCAAGCAAGGTATAGGGAGGCTGACCAGGTTTTCTCTGGCTCAGGTAGAGAGAATAGTTTTCTATCCCTGGGCACCATCCAAACTCCCGGAGCATTTCGAGGTCAAAGCGAGTCCTTTCTTGCAGACGGTTAGCTTCGAGAAGTTTTCCCTGATCTTGGAGAAACTTCACTCGCGCCTGGAGTTCTTTTTCGATATTCTCGATCGCGGCCATGAGGATGTCGCGGGGAGTGGAAAAAAAAGTTCGGGGGTAAATCAGGCACTGATTGATTTCTTCCACCACGCGACCTAGGAGAGGATCCAAGAGATAAAGGCCACTCAGAGTCGAGCCGTCGAGTTCCAAGCGATAGGCAAGTTCTTCGTAAGAAGGAAAAACATCGATAATATCGCCTCTTACCCGGAAAGTTCCCCGTGAGAATTCGCTGTCTTTTCTCTCATATTGGAGCTCAACTAGTCGAGCCAACAAGTGACGGCGAGTGATAGCTTGTCCTTGATTTAGGCTTAAGCCCATGGAGGCATAGGTTTCAGGGGACCCAATCCCATAAATACAGGAAACTGAAGCTACAATAATAACATCCCGCCTCTGGAAAAGAGCATTGCTGGCCCGCAGGCGAAGGCGATCTATTTCTTCATTGATGGTGGCCTCTTTGGCGATATAAGTATTAGTGGCTGGAATATAAGCTTCTGGTTGATAGTAATCGTAGTAGCTCACAAAATATTCGACAGAATTTTCGGGAAAGAAGCGCCTAAATTCTTGATAGAGCTGAGCGGCTAAAGTTTTATTATGAGAAATAACCAGGGTTGGTTGGTTAGCTTGGGCAATGATGTTAGCCATGGTAAAGGTTTTACCTGACCCGGTTACTCCCATTAATACTTGGTGCTTGATTTTTTGAGTCAATCCTTCAGTTAAGGCCTGAATAGCGCGGGGCTGATCGCCAGTTGGAGAAAAATCAGCGGCTAATTTAAAATTTTTCATCTTTCTCTTTGATTATACCATGGGGAATCAAGTTTATTTGACCAATAATTTTTTCCTCTTCTTACTATTATAACTAACAAAAAAGAAAGAATTGTTTTCAGGGGAGGAAAGAAATGATTGTCTTTACCGTCATTGAAACAAAGAAGTAAGATTACAGTCATCATTTTAAGGGGGAAATTTAGGCTTTAATTTAGATTCAGGGAAAAGAAATAAAGAAAATGAAGTTATTGGCTGAGGTTTAAGAACTAAGTCAAAAAACTTTTATTTTTTCTAACTCTCTCAATCTTCTTCCTGCGGATTTATTTAATTGCTACCCTGTGTTTTTCTTTTCGCTCATTTTAATTCGGCCTTTAAACTGGGCTTTCTCTTCAATTGCCAGGCGTGGTGACTCAATCTTGCCTTCCATTTGTCCGCCTGTTTCGATTCTAACTTTTTCTCGAGCTTTTATCTCTCCTTGAAATTTACCCCGGATGATGACGATGCGAGCCTCAACATTAGCATTGACTTGGGCCGTTTTCTCAATAATTAAAGCACTTTCGGGTAAATAAAGAGAACCTTTTACTTGGCCATGGATAATTAAATCTTGGTTAGTGGTTATTTGGCCTTCAATTGAGGTCGACCGAGCGATTACAGAAGTAGTTGTTAAGAGAGAAAATTTATCAACATTTGTTTCGGTCATTATTAATCGATTATTTAGTTTAGTGGGTGATTATAAAGGGTTATAAGCAGGCTGTCAAATTGAGGATTTTTTCAATAATGACATGGTCGCTAGTTAAGAAAGAACTAGTTAAGAAAGAAATAGAGGCTATTGAGAGGCGGCGGACTTGGCAAGGTCAATCTTTTCGTTTCTAATTAACACACATTTTGACAATTTAAATTAATATTTATAATATTATTCTAGAATCGCTGGCTGGAGAGGAATCCTCCTTAGCCCCGCTTCCTTTTCCAAACCTTGGCACCTCGACAGCCAGCGCCTTTAATTTGAAGAGCCTGATTTAAGAACAACAATGAATGATTAGTGACTATCAGCAACTATGTTTTTCGCTAATCT
>Ga0190330_1000499_pt1 | contig 10565 bp, 7 predicted proteins | sample 48720434_MG_FD_161654 | JGI IMG/M metagenome (GOLD analysis project Ga0190330, IMG submission 161654) | Hydrothermal vent sediment bacterial communities from Southern Trench, Guaymas Basin, Mexico - 4872-04-3-4_MG | ecosystem: Environmental > Aquatic > Marine > Hydrothermal vents > Sediment ...
ACAGGCAAGCCGATCTCACTGCATCTGCTTCGTTACAGGGTACTCGCGGTGAAGGACCACAGCTTCGCACCCTGTGCCTCGCATCTGCAGCAATCTCGACTTGTGAATAATCCAGGTTAACAAGTCCGCTGTTTTGGTTTGCTTTCTACTTTGTCTTGATCAAATCAAAACCCATGTCCAGGGCGTTTCTGTTCAGAGGAAGAAGGTGGTGGTATCTTTCCGGCAGCGTTCCTTTTAGGGCGGTTAAAACAGACTCTTTTTTGACGATCTGGGTGATTTTGAGAAGAGCCCCCATTGCCACCATATTCATGACTTTTATGTTTTTCAGTTTATCTGTGGCTGTCCTTATGGCTGGTACACCATAGGAATGGATATCCTTTCGGGTAGGCCCTTTTTTTATAACACTGTTCTCCCAGATGAGTATTCCGCCTTTTTTGACTTTCGGCTCAAATTTTTCCAGAGAAGGTATATTGAACACAGCAGCAATATCAAATTCCGTATCAATGGGAGATGATATGGCCTCATCACTGACATTGACCATGCAGTTGGCAGTCCCGCCTCTCATTTCAGGCCCGTAGGAAGGAAACCAGCTCACTTCTTTTCCTTCTTTCATGGCCGCATATGCAATGAGTGTTCCCATGGAAAGCACACCCTGGCCTCCGAATCCGGCAAATACCATTTCCTTTAACATCTATACCTCCTTCTTATCGGGTTTCTTAAAGACTTTTAACGGGTAGTAAGGAAAAACTCTTTCTTCAAGCCATTTTAATGACTGTTCAGGGGTCATTTTCCAGCCGGAGGGGCAGTTTGATGCCACTTCAATAAAGGTCGTTCCCAGCTTTTTCCCTTGATATTCAAAGGCATTGCGCAGAGCTTTTTTCGCTTTTCTTGTATTTGCCGGCGTGTTGCAGCTCACCCTTTCCACATAGGCCACCCTTTCGAACTGGGACACGATCTCTGCCATTTTTAAGGGAAGGCCGATTTTTTCCGGATCCCTTCCGTAAGGAGAGGTAGTGGTCTTCTGTCCTTCCAGAGTGGTGGGGGCCATCTGACCGCCGGTCATACCGTAGATGCCGTTGTTTATAAAAACAAAAGTGAAGTTTTCGCCCCGGTTGCAGGCGTGAAGAGTCTCAGCCGTTCCGATAGCAGCCAGGTCGCCGTCTCCCTGGTAAGAAAAAACGTATCTGTCGGGAAGCATCCGTTTGATGCCCGTAGCCACGGCAGCGGCTCTTCCGTGAGCCGCTTCCTGCATGTCCACATTCATATAGTTATAGGCAAATACCGAACATCCGACGGGGCAGACCCCTACAGTTTTTTCCTGGATGCCCATCTCCTCTACGACTTCCATAAGAAGTTTGTGCATGGTGGAGTGAAAACATCCCGGGCAGTAGTTGATTCGAGTTTTTGTCAGAGTTTGCGGCCTTTTATATATAAGTTTGTATCCTTTTTTCATAATATCACTCCTTGATCTTCTTTATTTGCTCAATGACTTCGTAAGAGTCGGGAACAATACCTCCCATGCGCCCGTAGAAGTGAACCGGTTTTTTACCGCATACTGCCAGCTTAACATCTTCCACCATCTGTCCTGCGTTCATCTCAATAGATATGAAAAATTTCACTCTGTCCTTATCCGCATATTCTCTCAGTTTTTCATAGGGGAAAGGCCATACAGTCTGGGGTCTGAAAAGCCCTATCTTCATTCCCTGGGCACGGCCGATATCCACGGATTTTCTGGAAACTCTGGAACTGAGCCCGAAGGAGACGATGATGATTTCCGCATCTTCTGTTTTGTATTCGTCAAAGCGGATCTCATTCTGTTTGATCTTTTCATACTTTTTTTGGAGCTTCTGGTTCTTTTTCTCCATGTCTTCGGATTGGATATAAAGGGAAGTCAGGATATTGCGCTCCCTGTCCTTTGTTTTCCCAGTGGTGGCCCATGGTTTGTCGGGTTTGTATTCAACGGGGTCAGGAAGTTCGACCTTTTCCATCATCTGTCCTATGGCTCCGTCAGACAATATGGTCACAGGTGTTCTGTATTTATCTGCCAGATTGAATCCCAGATACACGAAGTCTACCATCTCCTGAACAGAGTTCGGGGCGAGCACTATTGTGTGGTAATCACCGTGACCTCCGCCTTTGGTGGACTGGAAATAATCACTCTGGCTGGGCTGTATGGTTCCCAATCCCGGACCTCCGCGCACCACATTACAGAAAAGGCAGGGGATCTCAGCACAGGCTATATACGATATGCCTTCCTGCATTAAGGAGAATCCCGGAGAAGATGTGGTGGTCAGGACCCGGGCTCCGGCTCCACCGGCTCCGTACATCATATTGACGGCTGCCACTTCACTTTCCGCTTGAAGGAAAACATAATTGTGGTGGGGCTCCTGCTGGGCCAGATACTCCATGACTTCTGACTGAGGTGTTATCGGGTACCCGAAATAGCCCTGAAGACCGGCTCTTATGGCTGCTTCGCCAAGGGCTTCGTTGCCTTTCATTAATCTTATTTCACCCATTTTTAACTCCTCTGTTTCGGTTGGTCTTCTTTTTTGTAAACCGTGATGGCTGCATCAGGGCAGATCACAGAGCAGTTCATACAGGCAATGCAGTCATCCTCTTCTTTAAGATAAGCATAATAAAGACCATAACTATTGGTGTCAGATATGTTTAATGCCAGACAGTCTGTCGGACAGCTGAGGACGCACAAATCACATCCTTTACACCTTTCAATATCGATCTCAACATAACCTTTTGCAGGCATAATGTCCTCCATATATGAATTTATAAATGTTATTCTTTTGAAAAAAAATCATACATCCTCCCTTATTAGGATTTTTGGATATTCAGAAGTTGAAAAAAATTCACTTTTCACATTCATTTACAATTCAAAAGAGAGCACCCTGTGCGAGTGACACTGGACATTGACGGCTGCGGGCATGGAAGCGATATGGCAGGGGAAAGCTTCTATGTGGACAGCCAATGATGTGATCCTTCCGCCCATTCCCTGGGGACCGATTCCGAGATTGTTGATCCTTTCCAAAAGCCTCTTTTCCATGTCTGCGTAGAACGGGTCAGGATTGTGAGAGCCGAGAGGCTTTCTCAGCAAAGCCTTTTTTGCTAAAAGAGCCGAGTATTCAAAATTTCCACCCAGGCCTACTCCCACTATGGTGGGAGGACAGGGATTTGAGCCTCCGGTGTCTATGACTTCCACAACAAAGTCTTCGATCCCTTCTTTTCCTGCGGCTGGAGCAAACATTCTGACCTGGCTCATATTCTCAGCGCCGCCGCCTTTAGCCACGAACTGGACTTTGAAATGGTCTCCTTTGTCAAGCTCCCAGTGAATATAAGCAGGGGTGTTGTCTCCGGTGTTTTTCCTGCGGATCGGGTCTGCGACCACTGATTTTCTCAAATATCCTTCCTCATATCCCTCTCTGGTGCCCTGGGTGATGGCATCTCTCAGGCTTTCCAGCCCGTCATCCCGGTGGAAGCGCACGTCTTCACCAAGCTCCACAAAAAACACAGCCAATCCCGTATCCTGACAAAGGCCTAATTTTTCGTCTTTAGCTATCTGAGCGTTTTGTTTGATCTGTTCGAAAACAGCTTTTCCGGCAGGGGACTCCTCTTTTTTTTCCATCTCCTCAATGACCTTCATCACGTCATCTTGAAGCTCGAAATTAGCTTTCTGGACAATGTCTTTGACCCTGTCTCTTACTTCAGATAAATTAATGGTTTTCATATAATACCTCCGGGTTGAATAATAAAATTGATATATAATTGAATAGGGTGGTACCTAATGGGATGTCCCCATTGTATGATTTTGATGCTCTTGACATGAATTATCAGTGTATGATTCTATGAAAATCCTGTCAAGTAAAAAACCGTCAGGCTGCCCTCTTCATTCTCCTATGACGGATGGCAGAAAATAAAGAAAAAATCTCATATCTTCAGGTTGATGGCCATGAGCTTCATCTCTGTCATCTCTTCTATGGCATACTTCAGGCCTTCCCTTCCGAATCCGCTTTCTTTGATCCCGCCGTACGGCATGTGGTCGATCCGGAAAGTGGGAATATCATTGACAATGACTCCTCCCACATCCAGTGCTTCATATGCGCGGAAGGCTTTGCTGAGATCGTTTGTGAAAACGCCTGCCTGAAGTCCGTATATGGAGTTGTTGACTTCCCCCAGCGCCTTTTCGAAATCATCATACCTGTACACCACGGCTACCGGGGCAAAGGCTTCCAGCCATGATATTCTCAGGTCCGGTTTGCACTCGGTGATCACAGTGGGTTCAAACAGGGCCCCTTCTCTTTTTCCCCCGCACACGATGTGCGCCCCGCCATTGATGGCTTCTTCCAGCCACTCTTCGGTCTGTTCAGCCGCGCTGAGAGTGATCATGGGGCCCACATCCGTGGTCTCTTTCATGGGGTCTCCCATTTTAAGATTTTTCACCGAATCTGCGAAATCCGACAGGAACCGGTCGTATATTTTTTCATGGACATAAACGCGCTGTATGGAAATGCAGACCTGACCTGAATAGGCATAAGCACCGAGCACGGTGCGCGGCAGGGCATAATCCAGGTTGGCATCGGGTTCGATCACCACAGCCGCATTCCCGCCAAGCTCCAAAGTCACGATTTTTTTATGTGCTCTTTTCTTGAGGTCCCACCCTATATCCGGACTTCCCGTGAATGTGATCATCTTGACCTTTTTATCCTCTGTAAAGGCATCGGCCGCCTGATAACCGCAGGGGACCGCATTGAATCCGCCTGCAGGATAATCCGTTTCGTTTATGATGTCCGCCAGTATCATATCCGTTATGGAGACCTGGGAGGCCGGCCTTGATATGAATGTGTTCCCTGAAGCCAGGGCAGGGGCGACTTTATGCGCTGCCAGATTAAGGGGGAAATTGAAGGGAGTGATTCCGGCTATGACGCCGATAGGGAAGCGGCGCACAAATCCCCAGCGGTTTTCGGTCTGGGGCATGAGGTCGAGAGGGATGATTTCTCCGTTTATGCGTTTGGCCTCTTCCGCGGCGATCTTGAATGTATTGACAGCCCTTAAGACTTCCACCCGTGAAGATTTGATAGGCTTCCCTGCACTCAGCACAATGGATTCGGCCAGCTCCTGTTCCCGTTTTTTTATCTCATTCGATATCTTCTCAAGCGCTTCCGCGCGTTCCCGGCTTGAGAGGAGTTTTGTCTTTTGAAAAGCCGCATGAGCCTGTTCAATGGATTTTTCCACCTGTGACTTATCGGCAAAGTGGACTTTTCCCACTGCTTTTCCGTCATAAGGGGATTTGATTTCCCGCACTTCAGCGCCCTGTTCCCAATTTCCATTGATAAGTAATTTGTATTCTTTCATTTTCCCTCCTTGTGTTTATGGTAAAAAAATGCTCATCGCCATTTTTTTATGAACAGTTCAGGTCATTCAGGTTAAAAAGAAAGTATAATGTTTTGAGAAGAAAGTTTAAAGTCAAAAAGCAGAGCCGCACAATTCCCCGTTGAGCCAGTCTACGGTTTTATCTACAATAAAGTTCGACCAGATGGTGTCGGCAAGAAAATATCCAGTGAGTTTCCCAAGCATGTAGCCGCACACGGTATCCCATATGCATTTCGCAACGGCCGATTTATTCTGCTCTGCACTGTCTCCTCCTGCAAGCGCGTAGGCGGCCGTGTTCATGATGCAGGTAAAGATACCCATATAAGATTCGATTTGGAGTTTGAGCTGGATCATAGTCTGGGCCACTTCCACATATTCCACTATGGCTTGGCCTCCGCCGTTTTTTCCAATACCGAGGGTGTGCCCGGTTTCCGGGTCGATCCTCCACCAGGCCGACCATTCTTTTCCTTTGGTCTTAAAAGCCCTTTTCGGAGCGATCACAACATAGCCCTTCTCAAGGTCCTGCTTTATGCGCGCTGTCGAGTCTTTATCGAGCTCCAGGCCCTTACAATGTTCATCGTCCGCATCTGTGATGGTCATCCACTCAGAGCCTTTGCTGAATACCTCGCTCGTGTTTAAGACTTCTGCTCCGGAAGGCATGAGAAGAGACTCGATATTCGTGTCAAGAACCCCCTGGCCCAGGCGGATGAAAAAATCTTGTTTCTGGAGTACAGATACGTCATTTTCAACGATATCCATGCTTCTGTATTTCACAAGGTCTCCATCCGGGTCCGGCTTTAATTGAGACTGAAAGCTTATGATATTTGGGTGGTCTAAGAACACACCTTTGCCGGCCCATCCGAAACGGCTCCTGGCTAAAGCCGCATCATAAAGCTCTTTTGGCCCGGAGTTTATTTCAGCCATTTGGTTGAGCACCTGCTGCGGATCCGGTTCTCTGAGTCCATTGAAAAGCTCGAGCACTTTCTCTCTATTGGACAGCAGGTTTTCAATAGTCAAATATTCCATGAACTCCCGGGAGAAACAGCCGGTGGTGATGAGTATTTCGGTCTGGCCGAGAATGCTGAGACACCGTTTCATCCGGTCACGGTCTTTTATATCAGGGGAAGGGACCGTGTCCTTTTCCCTGGCAGCCGGCCCTATGAGGTCAAAGATTTCCCGGCGCATCTTACGGCCTGGTTGACCCGGAGAACAGATCTCGTATTCGATCCACTCTGCAGTGAGATAAGCGTCCTTTTCCGGTTCCGGTTCCTCTTTTTTTTCCTGCGCCCCGAAAGCTTTGAAAAGACTCTGGCTGAATCCGCTGACTCCTCCTGAGCTTTTTTTCTTTTTAATAAGCGCTCCGGTTTGATCAAAAATGGTCCCCTGCATCTCGTCCGAATCCTTTGTTAAAGCGGGAACCCATGACTTCTGTTCAAGGAGGATATTCTTAAAGTTTGAAATGAGGTCTTTGGCTTCGAAAAGATTCTCATCCGTGGGCCAGTCCAGCGGATAATGGCGGATCAAGATTTGGCTTTCACAGAGTTCATCCGGCCGGACCGTGTTTTCCAGAACTGTTTTCTCCTCGACCTTTCCGCTTTTCCACTGTTCGATGATAAGCCGGATATGCACAAGATGAGCTTCATCTTCGTCCAGGTCGTCTGCTTCATCAAAGAAATCCTCCGGTTCCGAAAGGGTCTGTCCCGGCTTGAAATCCGGAAAACAGGGGTCCAGATCCATCCAGGTCCCTTGTTCACTGATCTGCACCCACCAGTGGTCTTTAAGGGCTTGGATCTCAGCAGTATCCCTATCCCGGCTTTTCACAGCACCGGAGATTTTAAGGGCACTGGATATGGCTTCGGCCTGTTTTTCCGCTCTTGACCTTATTTTCTTTTCCAGACGCTCCTGCTCCTCCATCCGGCTGTTTAAATCCTTTTTAAGCTCATCTTTGTCCATATCAAATTTCAAAGCGAAATCTTCTGCTGCGTCCTTTTCAGATTGAGGACTCGGCTCTCTATCAAAAAAAGAAAAAGAGCCTGCGTACTTCCGGATTTTTTGAAGTACGTCTTCTGCTTTTTTATCCGAAAGCGTGCCTCTTGCTAACCGGACTTCATAACCGGCCTCATTGAGAAGTTCATGGAGGAGGAGTGCGCGGTCCAGGCTGTTTCCAAGCCTGTCCATGAGCACGCCTCTTGACCCCTTTAGAGTTCCTTTGTAAGGGACAAAAAGGGTGTTTTTTTTGACCCACTCATAAAGCGCTTCCTTCGAGTTTCCAACCTCGTCCGCCAGAGCCTCGGGACTGAAGCTCTTTTTATCCAGTTCATCTTCCCGCTCCCTGAGCTGTTCGTACATATTTTCCAGCTCGCCCAGGGCTGCGCTGATCTCTTCCTCACCGGGAAGGTCCTGTTTTTTATTCTGCCCGTTCGAGGAGCTGAAAAACACAACACAAAAGATAAGAGGGAGGATTAAAAACCCTCTCGTTATGGTTTTGTTCATAAGGCCTCCTGTTTTGATTCCTTGAGAACCCATTTGCCCTCTTCTCTGACCAGGGTAAAGGTGAGGGTCTGTTCAGCTTTGATGGTGATTTTTTGCTCTAAGGTCTCCGGTTCCAGCATCAATCTGAGGGTATAGGTGCCTTCTGTGATTCCGACAGCTTCGCCTCCCGCAAAACCGCTTCCGACCGCCTCTCCTTTTTCATCCTCCACTATGAATTCGACCTGAAGCGTCTCTTCAAGAGAAGAGAAAAGCTCGTCCGCATTTTTCGCATCCAGATAGTTTCCGTTTGTGGACCGGGCGATCGATTCCAGCTGCCCGCGGTGTTCAGCTTCCTGTATACCGAATCCTATGATATGAAGGCTGAGGCCCATTCCCATCTCTTTTATTTGCGCAGCAATGGAATGGATATCGCCGCCGCAGCTTTCAATCCCGTCGCTTATGAGGACAATGGTCCCGTTTTCAATGGTCTTAAAATCTCCGGCTGCCTGAAGCACTGAGTAAACCAGCGGTGTTTTGCCTTTGGGTTTGATGGAACGGATGATGTCTATCATCCCCTGCTTTTGAACCGGTCCCATAGGCACGACCAGCTCTGTATCCTCGCATGCACGGCTGTCTCTTAAAGAATAACGGTGCCCGTACAAACGCAGGCCCACATTCATATCCTCGGGAAGGCCGGTGATGATCCGGTCAAGCACTTCTTTGGCAATGGAGATTTTGCTTTTTCCTTGGATCTGTCCCCACATTGAATTGGAAGCGTCTACGATCAGCTCCACGTTATTGATGGCCGCTTTTTGTTCTCCTTCCTGAAACAGGACCTGAAGGGCGCCCTGTTTTTTGGCTTTTTTCTCTTCTTTGGGTTTTTCCGCTTTCTTTAGTTCAGCCCGGACAAGGTAGGGAATGGGGGAGGTGAACTGTTCGAAAATCGTTTTGGCGCTTTGTTCGATCTGCTCGTCCGAAGGGGAGTGATAGAACTGCCCTCCGGTGGAGTAGGCGATCTCACTGAAGATCTGATTCAAAGTGTTGCCGAAAAAATCTGATTTGCGGTGCCAGCCGGGCTGGACCCCAATGGTAGAGAAGATGACACCTGTGTCAAGGATGGCGTCCCAGAGCTCTATATAGGAGAGCCTCCTGTCGCTCTTCTGCCAGACGAGGTCATCCAGCACAGCGATCACAGCTCTGTTTCCGTTTTTAACTTTGACCTCATCAATGGCTGCGTGAAGCCCGTTAAAAGTGTCTGTATTCCCGGCCCCCAGGACTTCACTTTCCGCTGCTTTTGTGAGCTGGGCCGGGTCCCGGGTGAAATCAGACAGCATGAACACTTCATCTGTGTATTTCATCAGCTTCAGCTCCAGCCCTTCTTTGAGGTTGGTTAAATATCCTCGAAGGACCTTTTTCACTGTAGGGACGCTGACCTTCATGGAACCGCTGTCGTCATAAACAAGGACCACATATATTTCCGGCTGTGTGATGTAAAGGAAATAATCGCCGGGCTCAATGCTGTAAGTCATGACCTGTGTGTCCCCTCTGGTCTTGGTATCAGAAGGGGAGATAACGTCCCCTCCACTGGCTCGAAGAACCGCTCCTGCATTCACTATGCCGGATTTTCGAAATGATATCTCCAGTTTTTCATCCTTGATATTAGGAAGCGGGATTTTATAGACATCCTGATTGTTTTTCGACACTTCTCCTCCCAGAAGTTTTCGAAGAGGAAGCTCCTGGGCTTGCTCTTTGCTGTTGTTGGATTCCTTTTCTCTGAGCTCGGCTTCTTCCATCATTCCCTCTGCAGTCATCTGCTCTCCTCTTTTTTTAAAGTACCCGCTGACGAATATCTCTGGGATCTCGATCTCTTCGTCACTGTAGGCTTCTGTTATTTGGATTTTCAGGTATTTGGCTGTTGTGGGAGGCACGTCGAATTCCTGCAGACTCTCCGGTTTTTGTTTGATTGTTATTTCAGCCAGAGGCTCAAATCCTGTTTTCGGTGTGTTGTTTGATACAGAGAATCTTAGTTTTTTGGGGATGTGATCTTCACCCGCCCGAATCCCGATTTTATGGATTTCAGCGAATCTTCCTTGGGGGAAGCAGAACACAGCGTCTCTGGGAAGGTCGCCGTCCTCAAAGTCAAAATAAAAAGTACCCTCTTTGTAATCTTTTTGATTAAGGCTGTGGTCTATCATCCGGTTCCATTCATAATAAACAGGAGGGGTTGACCTGTAAATCACAGCGGCCCCTCTTCTGGAGGACAGCAGGTCCTGTACTGTTTTTTCAGGCGGATTTTCCGGGTCAAGCGGCGTGACCTTGACGTCAGAAAACAAATAGCTTCCCCTGTCGAGCGGTGTGATGCCCGATGCTTCAAGCCCGATTTTCCCCTTTTTAGGGCGGCTGTCCTCTATGTCAAAGACCACCTCTCTGTCCACGAGAAAAAGGATGCGGTCTCCGACTGATTTGAGCTCGATATCCATTTGTTTTCCGACTTTTTCTTCCGGGATATCCATCTCGGCAAAGCACAGAAGTTCGAGTCCCTGGGCAGAGAAAAGCGACATCTCGAACCGGTCATCACTTTTATTGTATCCCACACGATAGTAATGCTGCGGGTTTTTATAGCCGAAAACAATACCAAAATACCGGCCGAATCCGCCTTTTTGCGTGGTAGGCATGACGCGGAGAGAAGCGGAGAAGTTTTCCCAGTCGTCTTT
>Ga0190330_1000526_pt1 | contig 10302 bp, 8 predicted proteins | sample 48720434_MG_FD_161654 | JGI IMG/M metagenome (GOLD analysis project Ga0190330, IMG submission 161654) | Hydrothermal vent sediment bacterial communities from Southern Trench, Guaymas Basin, Mexico - 4872-04-3-4_MG | ecosystem: Environmental > Aquatic > Marine > Hydrothermal vents > Sediment ...
CTGGCTGGGATCGAACGGATTTGACATTCTCAGGAAGTTTAAACAGGAAACAAGACCTTATGAGAAAAATAACGGCGCTACCAACAGGGTATATGATGATTATTTCAGCAGGTTAATAGGTCTTGTTGAAAAAGGAGCACGCGGTATACCCCGCTTACTTGAAGAAGCCGGTAAGGCTTTTTCTCAAATCCCGGTACATAACACCGAGCGCAAGCCTGTAATAGCTGTTGTAGGGGAGATATTCATGAGAGATAATCCCTACTGCAGTGCTTATCTCGTTGACCGGCTGGAAGCACTTGGAGCAGAAACAATGGTTCCCAGATTCTGTGAGTGGCTGCATTATTCGACTTACAGGTATACCCGTGACAGCAAGTGGAAGAATGATTATAAGGGGATATTAAAATCAAAAGTCCAGGAATTCTACCAGCATTATACAGCTAAAAGGATGAATAAAGCCGCACATAATTATGTTAAACTCAGGGATTATTTCACCGTGAATGACCTTATAAGGGGTTCTGCCCCATACATTCACAGGGATTATGACGGCGAGCCTGTTGTCGCACTGGGTTCAGCTGCCTCATTAACAGGGCATAAGATTTCAGGCGTGGTATACATACTGCCCTTTACCTGTATGCCGGGAACCATTGTTTCGTCTGTTTCAGGTGATTTTAAGAAAGACCATAAAAATATTCCCTGGCTAAATTTTGCTTATGACGGGCAGCAGGATGCAAGCATTGAAACACACCTGCAGGCCTTCATGCACCAGGCGCAGGAGTTCTGCCGTGAAAATAATTATCACCTTATAAATTCAGAAAAGAGGCTTAGTTATTAACAAGATTCCATATTTGTCACCAATAAGGAAAATAATTAGTAATTTTCGGTGTTTTTTTTTATTATTATCCGGGTATGGGAGAAATTGATATTCTGCTTGGACTGCAATGGGGTGATGAGGGAAAAGGGAAGATAGTAGATGCCCTGACTCCTGAATATGACATTATAGCAAGATTCCAGGGAGGACCGAACGCAGGTCATACACTTCTGTTTGAAAATAAAAAATATATTCTGCACACTATTCCTTCTGGTATTTTCAGAAAAGAAAAGCTCAATATTATAGGTAATGGTCTTGTTATTGACCCATCAATCTTTCTAAAAGAAGTGAGGTCATTGGAAATACCGGTGGATGAGCTTGTCGATAAATTAATAATCTCAAGCCGGGCACACCTTATCCTTCCCACTCACCGTCTCCTGGATGAAGCATATGAAGATGCAAAGGGAGTAATGAAAATAGGATCCACACTTAAAGGTATAGGTCCCGCCTATACAGACAAGACATCACGGTCCGGGCTTCGTACGGGAGAACTGCTGAAGGATAATTTTCACGAGATTTATACCATACACAGGGAAAGACATCTTAAGATCCTTCAAAACTATGAAATAAACACAAAGATTGAAGAATATGAAAAGGAATGGTTTGAAGGAATTGAACTGTTAAAAAAATTCCGGATAATCAACACCGAATATTACATTAACAAAAGCCTCAACGAAGAAAAAAGAATACTGGCAGAAGGTGCCCAGGGCACAATGCTGGATATTGATTTCGGATCCTATCCTTATGTAACATCTTCAAATACAATAAGTGCAGGTGCCTGCTCCGGTATGGGAGTATCACCTCGCAAGACAGGCAGGATATATGGCATTTTCAAAGCATATTGCACTCGTGTTGGAAGCGGTCCTTTCCCAACAGAATTACACAATAAAACAGGCCAGAAACTCCGTGACAACGGATATGAATATGGTTCGACAACAGGCAGGCCAAGGCGTTGCGGCTGGCTTGACATGCCCGCATTAAAATATTCCTGTATGATTAATGGTGTCACATCCCTTTTTATGACAAAGGCTGATGTATTAACAGGCTTTGAAAAGATTAAGGTGTGTACCGCTTATAAAACAGGCAATTCCTTTGTTGAAGAACTGCCTTTTGATGTCAATGCTGATATTGAACCCGTATACATTGAAATGAAGGGCTGGAGTGAGGATATTACAGGTATTCGGGAATACGATATGCTCCCTGCAGCCCTGAAGGAATATGTCAGTTTTATTGAAAAGGAAACAGGCATACCAGTGAATATAGTTTCTGTCGGTCCCGACAGATCTGAGACAATTATGAAAGGAAAATTCTAAAGATGAGACGCGAGAGATGATTCATCCTGGCCTGTTACGGCTCCCCGAGCCCGGACTTGCTTCAACACTACTCTTTAATATACAACCACGATTCAAAGTCTACCGTATCCTGGTACTGGTACAATCTTTTTAAAGCCCGGTTTAAATTATCATGTACCTCGGCAGAAACGAGGTTAAAACGGTTTTCCGGACCTGCTATTATCTGAGCATTGTAACCCATGGACCTGTAATAATCAAGGTAATCCCCGGCAGATTCAGGTGTCAGAAAACTACCAACTATTATATGATATTTAAAACGCTCTTCCCATTCACGCTGAGCCTGTTGGGCGGTCTGTATTGAATCGAGCCTTGCCTGCCGGATGGCTTTCATCTTCTCTTCCTCAGATTTTACGGAATCAGCAATCCTTATGCTGTCCTGCCGTGCCAGCCAGACAGCCATAGTGTCGGCTTTTGATTTTCCGAACCAGCCTTTTTCCTTGATAAACTTACATGAGCTTGTCAGCATAAGAAAGGCAAGGAATATGGAAATGGAAGTTTTGATACCTTGTTTCATAATTAATGCTTTTCTATTAAGCAAATATACAAATATTTAGAATCAGAGTGAAAAGTATGAACAAAGGATAGATTTCTTATACGGTAAAAATTTGTATCTTCGATCGATTTACCTTAATCCTAATAATAAAATAATGAAATCAATAGTTCAGTTCTTTGAAGAAAATGTAAACAAGTTTTCCAATAATGTGTACCTGTGGGAAAAGCCCGGGGACAAGTACGAAGGAACAACTTATTCAGAAGTCCGCAAACAGGTTCACGAATTTGCGGCTGGCCTTCTCCGGCTGGGCTTAAAAGAAGGAGAAAGGGTGGGCCTTCTCTCAGAAGGTTGCAATAACTGGGTAATAGGCGAACTGGGGATTCTGTACACCGGGGCCATAAACGTACCGCTTTCCACCAAGCTCAATTCTGAAGAGGTCCGCTTCAGGTTAAATCATTCTGAAACCCGTTTTGTTATGGTTTCGGCAATGCAAACACCAAAGCTTATGGAAGTAATAAGTGAATGCAAGACCGTAGAGAAGATCATATGTTTTGAGAAGAAAGAGGAATATGCCGATAATGAAATCCAGTTCAACCAGGTAAGGAAGATTGGCAGGGAGTGGCTTGAGGAAGCCGGAAATGCGAAAGAATTTGAAAAAGAGTATAAGAGCATAACGCCAGAACATTTTGCCAATATATGTTATACCTCTGGAACAACGGCTGATCCCAAGGGAATAATTCTTACCCATGGTAATTATATAACCAACTGCTACCAGGCTTACAGCCTTATGGATATTCCGCCCTACTGGAAGACCCTGCTATACCTGCCCTGGGATCATTCGTTTGCACATACGGCTGCCATTTTTGCCTTCATGGGGAAGGGTGCCAGTCTGGCCTCTGTCAAGCAGGGCAAAACACCAATGGAAACACTGCGGAACTTCCCCAATAATATGCGAGAGATAAAACCTAATATTTTGCTTAGCGCCCCTGCTGTATCAAAAAATTTCAGGAAGAATATTGAGAAGGGTGTCAGAGAAAAGGGCAAGTTTACCTCCTTTATGTTTGAAACCGGGCTTAAAATAGCATTCGCGTATAATAAAGAAGGATGGAATAAAGGAAGAGGAGCTTCTAAAATGTTGGCTCCCCTTGTAAAGTTTTTTGACAAACTTGTTTTCTCAAAGATACGTGACTTTTTTGGTGGCGAACTGGAATATTTTATCGGCGGAGCAGCACTTCTTGATATCGAACTGCAAAAGTTCTTTTATGCCATTGGAGTGCCTGTTTTCCAGGGATATGGCCTTTCAGAGGCTTCCCCTATTATATCTTCAAACTCAAAAACCAACCATAAACTGGGTTCATCAGGTAGGCTGGTCAATAATATGGAATTAAAGATATGCGATGAAGAAGGTAATTCCTTGCCGGTGGGCGAAAAAGGAGAAATTGTAATCAAAGGAGGTAATGTGATGTATGGCTACTGGAAAAATGAAGAAGCTACAAAACAAACGATAAGAGACGGGTGGCTGCATACGGGAGACCTTGGTTACCTTGATGCAGACAATTTCCTTTATGTCCTTGGCCGTTTCAAAAGCCTGCTGATAGCGGATGACGGAGAAAAATACAGCCCGGAAAGCATAGAGGAAGCAATAACAGAACAGTCAAAATTTATTGACCAGTGTATACTGCATAATAATCAGCAACCCTATACTGTTGGTCTTGTGGTTCCCAACCAGCATAACCTCAAAGCCTACCTTGATGAAAAAAAGATAAACGCCAGTTCAGAAGAAGGGAAGCGGGCGGTCCTGATGCTTATAGAAAATGAAATCAATGAATACCGTACAAACGGGAAGTATGGTAAAATGTTCCCCCAACGATGGCTGCCGGTAGCCCTGGGTGTACTGGATGAAGGTTTTACCGAAGAAAACGGGCTGGTTAACGCAACTGCAAAAGTAGTCAGGGGTAAAGTCATTGAAAAATATGCTGACCTTATTGATTTTCTGTATACCCCTGCTGCCAAGGCAATATCAAATGAGAGGAATATTGAAGCAGTTGAAAAGATAAATCTGGGCTAAAATATATTATCATGTCGAAATATAAATTACCATTTATCCTTATCCTCCTATCTGCCCTGGTTTCATGCAGCCAGAACGAACAAACGAACTGGAAAATTGCAGATAACCCTTTGATTACAGAATGGTCTGATGATGTTGACCCGTCAATTCCCTGGCCTGAATATCCGCGCCCGGACATGGTAAGAGATACATGGCTGAATATGAATGGCTTATGGGACTACGCCATAACACAAAAGGACCAGGAACCTGAAGCCTGGGATGGAAAAATACTCGTACCCTACCCTCTTGAGTCGGCCCTCTCAGGTGTAAAAAAAAGAATCAGTAAAGATGAATGCCTGTGGTATAAGACAAATTTCAAGCTACCCAAGACCTGGAAGAACAAGCGGATACTCCTTAATTTTGAGGCCTGTGACTGGGAAACAAAAATATGGATAGATGGTAAAAAGGCGGGTGAACACAGGGGGGGCTATGACCCGTTTTGTTTTGATATAACAGACTATGTAAGACCGGGTAAAAACCATGAATTAAGGGTAAGCGTATGGGATCCATCCAGCGAAGGTACACAGCCAAGGGGGAAACAGCTTACCGAACCGCGTGGTATCTGGTACACTCCTTCGACGGGAATTTGGCAGACAGTATGGATGGAACCGGTCGATAATATTTACCTTAGATCATTTCGTATACTGACAGATATAGAAAATGGTATAATAAAAATAATACCTGAAATAGTCAACCTGCAGGACGGTGTGAATACAAGGGTAAGAATACTTAAAGACAATAACATACTTAAAGAGACAGAATCACCTGGAGATAATGAGATAAGCATCAGGCTTGAGGATTATGAGCTATGGTCACCCGGCAAGCCGGTATTATACGATATTGAAATAGAGTTGCTTAATAAAGGAAGAGCAAGTGATAGAATTAATGCTTATACAGGTTTCAGAAAAATTTCAGTGGGAAAGGCAGAGGATAATTACACACGTATACTTCTGAACAATAGTTTTACCTTCCAGAGAGGACCTCTTGACCAGGGCTTCTGGCCTGACGGTTTATATACTCCGCCAACTGACGAGGCCATGCGTTACGATCTGGAAATGATTAAGAAGATGGGCTTTAATATGCTACGTAAACATGTCAAGGTTGAAAACAGGCGATTTTACTATTGGTGCGACAGAATGGGACTCCTTGTCTGGCAGGATATGCCTAACGGGGATAAACACATAGGCGGTAATGATGACGATATTGTAAGATCAGAAGAATCGGCCAGGCAGTTTGAACTGGAGCTCAGCCGGCTTATCGAAACAAAATATAATCATCCTTCTGTCATTGTATGGGTAGCCTTTAACGAGGGATGGGGGCAATATGAAACGGGCAGGATAACAGACCTTATAAAAGAGCTCGATCCCACACGACTGGTTAACAGTGCTTCGGGATGGGCCGACAGGGGCACCGGGGATATTCTTGACATACATCATTATCCGGATCCGAAATGTCCTGAGGCTGAAGAAAAAAGGGCTATTGTACTGGGTGAATTCGGTGGTCTCGGTCTGCCTGTACAAGATCATACCTGGGAAGAGAGAAACTGGGCATATGAAAATATGAGTGACGTAAGCTCACTGCTCCATAAGTACCGGGAATTTTACGAAACTGTTTACAGGATGGCAGAAGAAGAAGGCCTTAGCGCATCAATATATACCCAGATAACTGATGTGGAGACTGAAACCAACGGGCTTCTCACCTATGACCGCAAGATTGACAAGATGGGAGCAGATAATCTGTATAATATTAACACAGGGGAAGGCCTTTAATTTCAAACCACCAGCCTGCTTTTAAAGGGCAGGAAGGTCATGAAATCGGCATGATGGACAATATAAGCCTCTGTTGTTCTCTTTACATGATCTCCTTCACCTGCATGAGCAGCTATTATATGACAAACCTCGGGAGGCAGACCACATTCCTCGGCAAGTGAAACGCCTGAGAAAGGATGCCTGAGGTATTTCCCGTATGTGGCCTGGACAACATTGCCATCTTCATCTTTGACATATTCCAGAAGCTTACCTACATCAGCAAGTATGGCCCCTGAGATAAGTGTATCCATATTTACCGGAAGCGCCTCCCTGAAAAATTCATTCATCTTTTTACCACTTTCCAGAGCCACATGAACCACACATCTCTTATGCGCCATAAAGCTTACTTTCAGATCGGGACCACAGAGAAGGGTAAAAGGTATTGTATTAAGGTCTTCAGCTGACAGTACACTTCTCTCAAGGGCCAGCTCCCATACCCTTGCAGTCTTTTCCTTTAACTCTTCATTATCAATCCAATCCAGCTCAGGCCAGAGATCATAAACTACCTTATTCATAAAATAAAAAATTTAGAGGTTCGAAATAATTTCATCTGTCATTTCTATAGTGCTGGCAGCCCCCTTTTCTATAACATCAGGACTGCCCTTCATCTTCATCATATCATAAGTCCTGATTTTACCCTCTTCAATTACTCTTGATACAGCCTTACGTATTCTGGACGCTTTATCCTTGTCATCGATATAATCAAGCATCATGCAGGCTGATTCAATCATTGCAATGGGATTAACTATTGGGGGATCGTATTCGGCATATTTTGGTGCTGAGCCATGAGTTGGTTCAAAAACGCCGACACCATCGGCCGAGAACTGTGCCGAACAGGCAAAGCCCAGTCCCCCGATCAGTCCGGCAAAGGCATCGGAGACTATATCGCCAAACATATTACCTGCAACTATTACACCATAGTCTTCAGGATTTTTAGTGAGCCACATCATCTGGGCATCAATATTGGTGTTCCATAATTGAATATCCGGGTACTCATTCTTTTGTATATCCTTTGCCAGTTTTAGCATCATGCCGGAAGTTTCTCTTATTACATTTGGTTTCTCACATACGGTTACTGATTTATATCCATATTTACTGGTATGTTCAAAAGCAGCTCTTACTATTCTCTCGGTTGCCTTTTTGGAAAAAATCCTTGTTGACACTGATATTTCCTCTACGGGCACACTCCCGAAATTCTTTATGAACTTAGGATGGGTCATAAGGGCCTTGTAAACAAGCGATGGCGGATTGGACCACTCTACTCCTCCATAAAGTCCTTCGGTATTTTGCCTGAATATTGCAACATCAACATAAGGCTCATCAAAAGAACCTTCAGTGTTTCTTCGAATAAAATTCAAAGGATTTCCTTTGTAGGTTCGACAGGGGCGAAGGCATATATCAAGGTTGAAATGTTGTCTTAGCCCTACTATGGGACTGGAATAAACAAGACCTTTATTCTGGAGAGACGGATGCAGCTCGGCAGCAGCTTCATCCTTGGGCTTTGAAGTAATGGCTCCGAAAAGTGCTATCTTATGTTTCTCTATGAGATCAATGGTCCTGTCAGGAAGAGGGTTCCCCTCCGTACGCCAGAATTCCCAGCCAATATCACCATAAACGTATTCAGCATCAAAACCAGCAGCAGTCAATACTCTTATAGCCTGTTCAAGTACAATACCTCCTATACCATCACCGGGTAGTGCGACTATTTTTCTTTTTGTCATTTGTTATTTGCTTTAGATGTTTATTTAAAAATAAGCTTAGTCAAAATAAGAATTTTTTTTCGTTCGGTAAAACCCCGCTGACAAATAATATTATTTAAAAACAAAGCCAATTTTTGATACCTTTGTGCGCATAATTTTTTTATCAACCATATAATTTACCTGAAATGATTTTTGAAAATCTTGAACCCTCTAAGGTATGGAGTTATTTTAATGAGATATGTAAAATTCCGAGACTGTCTAAAAATGAAGAGCAGATACGTCAATACTTAATTCATTTTGCAAAAAATCAAAAGCTTGAATATAAAACCGACGATGCAGGCAATGTTCTGATTATCAAACCTGCTTACAAGGGTTATGAAAACAGGAAAAGTGTCATATTACAAAGCCACATGGATATGGTTGGTGAAAAAGATGCTGCCACCGGACACGATTGGGCAAAGGACCCAATAATCCCGTTTACCGACGGTAAATGGGTGAAGGCAAAAGACACAACACTGGGAGCAGATGATGGTATTGGAATAGCTGCCCAGCTTGCCATCCTGGAAGACAGGGAATTGAAAACCGGTCCTGTAGAATGTCTTTTCACCGTTGATGAAGAAAGCGGTATGACCGGTGCCATTAAGCTTGGCATAGATTTCTTTAAAAGCCGGATACTTATAAATCTCGATTCCGAAGATGAAGGGGAACTTTTCATAGGTTGTGCCGGTGGTATGGATACAATAGCTGAAATGGAGTACAATAAAGAAGAAACAAAAAGTGATCACGCTTCTCTTAAGTTATCAGTTACGGGACTCCATGGTGGGCACTCAGGTGACGAGATTCATAACGATTATGCAAATTCCGTAAAGGTTATGACCGGTTTACTGCAAACATTAAGCAAGGCTTATGATTTCAGGATATCAGAATTCAATGGAGGCAATCTCAGAAACGCAATTCCCAGGGAAGCTTTTGCGCTCATAACATGTGACAAAGTGCATCTTGACGAAATAGAGAAAGTAACTGCTGCTTACGGTGAAAAGATAAAAGAAAAGTACTCGGCTACTGAATCTCAGATAAATATCTCTGTCAGTAAAACAGAAGATATTGCTTATGTAATCGATGGTAAAAGTCAGAAATCGCTTTTAAAAGCACTTGATGAATGCCCTCACGGAGTTATTGCATGGTCCAAAGACATGGAAGGCCTTGTTGAAACATCAAGCAACCTGGCTTCAGTGAAGTTTGCAGACGGGAAAATCAGGATTATTACAAGCCAGCGCAGTTCTGATGAATCAGCAAAGAAAGAAATTGCCGGGCGGATTAACAATATATTTTCAGCCTATGGCGCCAATGTTAAACATTCGGGAGGATATCCCGGATGGAAACCTGACACCAACTCGGAAATACTTAAAATTACAAAAAGTTCATACAGGAAATTATTCAGTACCGAACCTGTTGTAAGGGCAATACATGCAGGCCTGGAATGCGGACTGATACTTAAGAAATATCCGGGACTCGACATGATATCCTTTGGCCCCACGATCAAGGGAGCACATACACCCCAGGAGAGGCTGGATATAGAAACGACAAAAAAATTCTGGGACCTCCTTGCAGATGTTCTTAAAAATATCCCGGCTAACTAATCAATAGCTTCAAATTCATGCTTGCTGGCTCCGCATACAGGGCATGACCAGTCATCAGGGAGTTTCTCAAAGGGAGTGTCTTTTTCAATTCCTCCTTCAGGGTCACCATTTGCGGGATTATATTCATAACCACAGACTGTACACTTGCTCATTATATTTATATTTTCGTAGCCTCGCTACAGTTAAACTTTCACTTTTCTTACCACATCAATAACGGTTCCGTCAACCCACTTTATGGCTGCTATAACTTTCCCGTCGTTGTATAGCTTCTCAGGCCTTCCACACAGTCTTTCGGCTTCTTCCTTCAGTTCCTGTATTGTCTTAACAGGCAGAT
>Ga0190330_1000527_pt1 | contig 10296 bp, 9 predicted proteins | sample 48720434_MG_FD_161654 | JGI IMG/M metagenome (GOLD analysis project Ga0190330, IMG submission 161654) | Hydrothermal vent sediment bacterial communities from Southern Trench, Guaymas Basin, Mexico - 4872-04-3-4_MG | ecosystem: Environmental > Aquatic > Marine > Hydrothermal vents > Sediment ...
GGAGGCATCACTGATCCTCCGAGGATGGCCATGATAAGTCCGGCCGCTCCGATTTTGGCATCATCGTTTCTTAACCCTTTAAGGGCAATCCCGTATATGGTGGGAAACATCAAAGACATGCAGGCGGATAGGACCACTAGACTCAGAAGTCCTATCATCCCCGGAGAGAACATAACACTGAGGGTCAAAACCATCCCGACTCCGGCAAGGACCATAAGAAGCTTGCCGGCTTTTATGTATTTAAGTAAATAAGTGAACACAAACCGGCTGATACAGAAAATGACCATGGCCGCAATATTGTATTTCTGGGATAAAACCTCTGCTTTCTGGACAGACAGGCCGTATTTCGCAGAGGTAAAAAGTTCAGTTCCATAGTGGATGATAAAAGTCCAGCACATAATCTGAGCCGCAACATAAAAAAATTGGGCCGCAACTCCATGCATGTATTTCCTGTTGTGTGCCAATTTATCCAGAGTATGAAGGAGCCGAATTTTGTGCTCTCCTTCATCTTTATTGGGCATACGGCTCAAGGCGACAAAGGCCAGAACCACCAAAATCACAAAAGCAATCGCCACATAGGGAGCTCGAATAATCGCGAGGTCATTGGAAGTGACAGTCCTTAAGGTCTCAGGGTCCATCAGCGCTCTTTGGGTCTTTTCAGCAGAATTGAGCCTTGCCAGAATAAAAGACTGGGCTGTGAACATCCCGATAAGGGATCCTATGGGATTAAACGCCTGGGCAAAATTCAACCGCCTGGTCGCTGTTTCCTCAGACCCCATGGAAAGGATATAAGGATTGGCTGTAGTCTCCAAAAAGGACAGTCCGCATGTCAAAATAAAGTAGGATATAAGAAATACACTGAATACCTGAAGCATACTTGCCGGTATGAATAAAAAAGCACCTGTTGCGTATAATCCCAGACCGACCAAAATCCCTGATTTATAGTTGAATTTTCTGATAAACATGGCTGCGGGAAACGCCATGAAAAAATATCCGCCGTAAAAGGCAAACTGGACCAGGGACCCCTGAAAATTACTCATCATCAAGATCTTTGAAAAGGCTTTCACCATAGGATTTGTCACATCATTGGCAAACCCCCAAAGTGCAAAGCAGCTGGTGATGAGTATAAACGGATACAGATATTTCTTCTCAACTACCCTGGCTGTTATACCTTTTTTACCCTCGGCCATCAAAGATTTTACCTGAATCCTTCCTTCCTTTAACTCACGGTTCTCTTCCCGGCTTTTCGGTTTCTGTACTGTTCTTTTATCCACTCACATGTGGGCTTCATCCCTTCTGCAAAAGATATGCGGGGCTCCCAATCAAGAAACTTTCGGACCATGGTATTATCGCTGTTTCTTCCCACAACCCCTTTTGGTTTTGAAGTGTCGTATTTACGCTCGACTTTGATGCCTATGATATCTTCTATGATATCAACCAATTCATTCACAGAGATCATTTCCTCAGAGCCTATGTTCAAAGGAGTGGCTGTAGTATTGAGATTGTGCATCAAGCGGAAAACTCCTTCTGTACAGTCATCAATATACATAAAACTTCTTCTTTGTTTCCCATCACCCCAAATCAAAACAAAATCTTCATCCCCTTCCTGAACCGCAATCACTTTGCGGGCTAGGGCAGCTGGAGCTTTTTCGCGTCCTCCATCCCATGTTCCGTGGGGCCCATACACATTATGGAACCGCGCAATATGGGTCTCCATCCCCTTTTCAATAAACATCTCCTGGCATTTCTGTTCAGCAATCAATTTCTCCCATCCATAACCTCTTTCCGCATCAGCAGGATAAGCATCCCTTTCCTTAAGTCCGGGAACATCATGTTTCTGCTGTAAAGTCGTGTTATAAGCACAGGCAGAGGATGAGAAAAAATATCTGGTGGCCCCGGCTTTCCAGGAAGCCTCAACCATATTGTCATTTATCTTACTGGAGTTTATCAGGCAGTCCACCCTGTGCGTCTCAATAAATCCCATTCCCCCCATATCAGCAGCAAAATTATATACCTCTACGGCCCCTTGCACCAGAGCCATGGCATTTTTATGATCCCTGAGGTCAAGACAGAGATTTGCAACCCCCTCCGTGGTCTGATACCACTCATAAACCGGCTTGATATCAGCTGCCACAATGTTTTTAAATCCCCTGTCCTTGAGATATCTCACCATGGCTCCGCCAATAAAACCACCGCCTCCAGCAACCACAATTTTTATATTGGGATTCAATTTTTCTTTGTAAGGCGTTTGTATAAGTTCTTTTTCAATAACAGGGTTCGGAGCATTGAAATATTCCGGCTCCCAACCGCTTTTTAATTTTCGTTCAACATCCTCCCTAGTTGCATAAGACATGACTTCCTCCTTTTATCTTTTCTTCGTACTTACCTCAGGGATATACCATTTTACAGGTTTTTTTGAATAGAAACACCCTATTTTTTTCAATAGCCTGAATGATGAACATGTCGAGGTTGAAGAGAGCATACTGAAATTCAGGCTTTTTCGATCACTCCACATGAAATGAGAACCTCAATGATATCCATGACCTCATGCAGGCAGTCATCACTGATTCCGGCTTTACGTGAGATTTCCTCAAAGGTACACGGCTCTTCTGTGGGAAAGGGCAGATGAAACAGGAAACGCCCCTGACATTCCGTTAAGATGTACCGTCTTTGCTTCCGGGACCGGCCTTTCCCCTTAAAAACATCCACAGCAGAAATCCTCTCGCCTCGGCCCTCTTTAAACAGCGCTCCAGAGTTTTTACGCTCTCTTATTTTCCAATCCAGCTGAAAGGAAGATGCTCCGGGATCATAGAGGTCATTCAAATCAAAGTGAATGTTAATTTCCCTGTCCTTAAGAAAATATCTGAAATAAGGCCTTTTCCCCTCTGCCGCCTCTCTTTTTTCCAGGATACCTGCTTTCTCCAAGCCCTCCAGAAAATCCTGAGCCGTTTTAATGTGAAGTCCTAAGCGGGCCCCTGCCTCTGAGGAGGAAATGTCTTTGTATATAACAAGAAGCCTTAAAAAGTCCCGTGAATAATCTTTTGCCATAAGAGCGGCCAGACGGCAGGATTCTTCGAAATGCAAAATTCTTTTATCTTTCATCGAGTCATTCTCCTGCTCAGGCAGAATTGAGTTTATCCAGGATTTTTTCCGGGGTCCCATCCTTGTACCACTGCATAAACTGCTTAAACAAGTCTCCCAAAGACACGCACAGCTGGTCAAAAGTCAGCTCTTCTTTGTACTTTCTATAGTCATTCCGGGAAATCCGGACAGTGACATTTCCTGAGTTTTCAAAGGCCACATAGGTTTCTTTATTATAAGTTTTTTTGAATAAAACCATATACAGCCACATATATTCAGGAACGACAAGAACCACTCTATCTGATTCGATGAATGGAAAGATCACTACATATCTTTTTAAATATCGGGATAATCCCAATATATCCTTTCTTGTAAAATCCGCAGATCCTGTAGGAAAAGGCCGATGAGTGAAGCCGTCTGCGGTTTCTTTTACGGGTTTTGCTGCCAGTTCCAAAATCTCCTTATAGCGCCAGTTGATTCTTTTTGAAATCAGGACAAAAATAAAAGCAAAAAGAAGAGCGGCTGATACACCAGCAAAATAAGGATGCCAGGGATGATCAGCGAGAGGCGGTAAAAAAGTCAGGCCCCAGAAAAAATACATGCTCACAGGGACCAAATAAATCCAGTACCGGGTCCTCAGCAATACAAATAAATGCATCACGGTAAACAGGAATTGGATAGAACCGAACACCCAGTAAAAACCCGGTGACCCGAAGAATATCCGGGCAAGAACCACTGCCAAAAAAAGGGCAAGAGTGAACAACCACATGCCGATTTGAACAGGCTTTAGTTTGATTTTTCTTTCCATGACAAGCTCCTTTTATTTATTTTATTTATACTTCATTATTTATGAAGTATATAGAAACTATAGTATCTTGTCAAGCAAAAAAATACAATAAAAAGAGAAAAAGTAAAAAAATGCAGTGCCCCGGCTTTTAAAGGGGGGATACTTCAGAGAATTTTATACCATTGCTCTCAAGGGTAGTCCCCAGAGCTCTCTCCAGGGCTGCCAGGGCAAGGTTATAATCGATAATAGCTCTGATTTCATTGCTTACGGCATCTGCCATATCTCTTTGATATTGAAGCACCGTATAATTTGTGGAAAGTCCCACGCTCAGCTTTTTTTCTTCGGCTTTGAGTTTCTTATCAGCCAGTTCTTTAGCTGCCTTATATGCAAGGACCCTTTCGTAATTTGATTTAACGGTTCGTACAGCATTCCTTATTTCCAGAAAGGCTTGCTGTTCATCATTCTGCAGTCTCAGCTTTGCCTGTTTGAAGTTCATCTTTGCCTGGGCAAACTGAGCCCGGGAAAAAATCGTATTCATGGGGATAGAAAGAGTCAATCCTACAGACCAGTTTTTATATGCGAAAGAAAACGTATCTTCCAAAGCTTTGCTCGCGTTTCCCGGAATCGTCCCTACGATCACATCTGTAAGTGGATTATTATCCTTATAGATCAAATGGGTTCCGGAGACTCCAGGACTCCAGTACCTTGCCTGCAAATCCAAGCCGGGAAGAAGCTGGTTCCTGGCATATTTTAATTCAATATCCCTGCTTTCTATGTCGATCCGGCTCGCTTCAAGGTCAGGCCGGTTCTGCATTCCTATAAGCAGTGCCTCATCAAGTTCAATATCTCTTTTTTTGTAAGTGGGTGTATCAGAAGGAATTATCTTTGTTTCCATCACATCCCCATTTGCCGCAAGATTGATAATGGTCTTTAACGCATCCTCATTATTCTTAACCAGATATTCAGCTTCTATGATATCAGCCTCTCTTGCTGCGACTTCAGACTCAGCACTCAAAACCTCTATGGGAGCCATCATTCCGACTTCCACTTCTCTTTTGTTTTTCGCCAGAAGATCCCGGGCCAGAGCTAAAGATTGTTTCTTTGCTTTGAGGTTTTCGATGCTGTATACATACTCCCAATAAGCTGCTTCAACATTATAAATCGTCTGTATGAGCGATGCTTTAAAATTTGCCTCTGATATTTGAGTGCTTCTATTTGCGACAATAATTTCCTTTCGGTTCACTTTAAATCCAAAATCTTTTAAAAGGGGCTGGGTCAGTGTAAAGGATAGAGTACTCCCATAGCGGGGATTTATGGTCATATACTTCGCAGTGGTATCACTTTTATAAGAATAAATGTATGCTGAAAGAGTCCCTCCTGTTGGAAAGAGCTGTTCCAACTGGACCGAGTAATTGTCAAACATAGAAGTGACCTGGCCGGCTGACTCAATCCAGGAATAGGAAGGATTATTGGTCTCCTCAGTGCCGTAGTTCAAAGAGAGCGAAGGCAAAAATTTCTCTTTGGCAAGGGAAGCTGACATATCAGCTATTTCTGGATTTAAGACTTCCACGGCTATATTGAGATTGTTTTTCAGCGCCAGGATAATACAGTCTTCAAGGGCAAGAGATTTTTGATTCTCCTGTGCTCCAAAATTAATCGTCGAAATAAGAAAAAAGGCAATGCCCACACCTGTTATTTTTTTATTCATTTTGAATCTCCTAAAATTCCTCATTTTAGAGCTCATCCACTATCCATCCGTCAAGCAGGTTAATGATCCTCTGTCCATAGGCCGCATTTTTCTCTGAATGAGTGACCTGGATAATCGTTGTTCCGGCCTCATTAAGTTCTTTGAGCAGCTCCATCACCTCTTCGCCTTCTTTTGTATTCAAATTACCCGTTGGCTCATCCGCAAGTATTAGTTTGGGATTTATGATGACAGCCCGGGCCACCGCGACCTTCTGCTGCTGCCCTCCCGAAAGCTGGTTGGGAAAAAGATTCTTTTTCCCAACGATATTAAACCTATCCAGCATATCACATACTTTTCCTTTGCGTTCAGAGCCCTTGACCTTCTTATATAAAAGAGGGGTCTCCAGATTCTCATAAACAGTCAGATCGTCTATCAGATGGTACTGCTGGAATACAAAACCAATATGATTTTTGTGAAGGTCTGTGAGCTGTTTCTCGGTCATCCTGTGGGCCGGCCTGTCATAAAAATAATACTCTCCCTTTGAGGGCTTATCAAGCATCCCCAGGATATAAAGAAGGGTTGATTTGCCGGCACCGGAAGGCCCCATTATGGTGATGAACTCTCCTTCTTTGATATCAAGGTCTATGTTTCGAAGCGCATAGGTTTTTACAAATCCTGATGAATAATATTTATTGATCTTTCTGCATTTTATCATTCCTGTCTCCTTATCTTTTTGATAATTCCTGCTCTTCCGTCTACATTCTTTTTACTTCCCCTTTTTTTCTGAACATAATAGGGATATTCGCATCTGTCGGCATGCCAATTTCAATGAGCTTCCAGTCTTTATTGTATTCCTTAATAACCCGTTTTATCACATCAACCTTATCCACACTGTCACCATTGTGGTCTTCCCAGTCTATAATCTCGACTTTGTAATGAAGTGTTCTTTTTTTTCCGTTTATTTTCACTTCTATATCAATATTCTGTTCAGCTCCCAGTGTTGGTATTTGAAGCACGACTTCTCTCATAACACACTCTCCTTAATTTCTATCTCAAAAACAATCGCTTGTCCTCGTTTATCTAACAAGCAAAAAATATGCCATTTTCTCTCCCTGGGCAGTAAATTAAAATCCATGTATTTTTTTATATAAAATGTCCGTTTTTGAACATCTGCTGTCCTGACAGCGGACACTTCTTAAAAAAAGAAAAAGCCGTTCTTTGTATAAAGACACCCAGGTTATTCATAGCGTATCGAATCAGCAGGATTTGCCAAAGCGGATCTCAATGATTGATATCCAACGGTGAGCAATGCAATGGTCAAAGCCAAGCTGCCCGAAAGCAAATAGACCCACCAGCTGATGCTGATACGGTAAGCATAGTTCTGCATCCACCGGCTTGCAATATACCAGGCAATGGGCAGGGCAATGACATTTGCCGCCAGTACCCATTTTGTGAAATCCCTAGAAAGCATAAGAACGACACCTGAAACGGATGCTCCGAGGACCTTGCGTATTCCGATCTCCTTGGTCCTTCTTTCCGCCATATAACTGGCCAATCCGAAAAGGCCCAAACAAGAAATAAATATGGCAAGAAAAGTGAAGTCATTGATGATCCGTTCCATTCTCTGGTCAGTTTGATACTGCCTGTTAAAAATATCATCCAGAAAATCAAACTCAAAAGGATAAACCGCTGCAAACTGCTTCCATGTGGCCTCCACAGCCCGCAGAGCCGACTGGACTCTTTCCGGATTCATGCGGACAAAGATATAATTGTGAGGCCAATTTGTGGTGAGAGTAAAAACCACCGGCCTTATTTCATCATGCAGAGAACGGGAGTGAAAATCCTTTACAACACCGATGATCCGGCCCTCACGCCTCCATATAGAGAAAAGCTTGCCCAGGGGAGATTCAAGTCCTGTAAACCTCACCGCAGCTTCATTTATTATGTAATTCTGTTCATCTGTTGTAAAATCACGTGAAAAACTTCTCCCTTCTGTAAATTCCATTTGAAAGGTCTTAAAATAATCATAATCCACGGCTGTGAAATTTATCACTTCATACTGGTCAGGTCCTCTCCCTTCCCAGTATACGGGATTGATATTCCCTATGCTCAAAGGGACATTGGAAGCCGAAGTGACGCTCAGAACATCGGAATTTTCTAAAAGCGACTGTTTGAAAGCATCATAATGACTTTGAATCTCCTCATTCATTGGCAGCCTTAGAACATAGCTCCGGTTAAAACCTAGGTCCTTATTCCGGATATAATTCATCTGCCTTTGCAGAACAATGGAGCAGAAAATAAGAATCACCGCCACAGTGAACTGAAAGACTACAAGGACTCTTCTCAATACCGGACTCTTCAAACTGAGTGCGCCAGATTCCCTCAGCGCTTGTATCGGAGTGAATGACGAAAAAAGAAAAGCCGGATAACTCCCGGAAAAAACACCTGTGAAAAAAGCAATCCCTAAAAGCGATAAAATCAATGGGACATTATGGATGGGGTCAAAGGCCAACTGTTTTTGAGTCAGATTATTAAAACCCGGCAGAAAAAGCGAAACCAAGAGCAGGGATAAAACAAAGGCCATGAATGATATCGCTACAGATTCTCCGAAAAACTGCTTTATGAGATGACTTCTATTGGCTCCGACCACTTTTCTCAGCCCTACTTCCAGGGCCCTGTTTCCTGATTTTGCCGTAGTGAGGTTTATAAAATTTATGCAGGCAACAATAAGGATGATAACAGCTATGGCCGCAAAGATATAAATATATAGAATTCCTCCCCCTCCGCTTAAACTATAAAGGTGCATACGTGAGAGAGGCTGGAGGTCATTGATAACGGTTTTGTTCTCAATCCTTTTATCGTATTTCATGGTGGTTCCGGAAATTTTGGACTTTAAATCCTTAAGAGAAGCCTTCTCTTCCAGCATGACAAAGGCCTCTGTTTCCAGAGCCCAGGTTTTGAGGCGTTCCTCTCCCAGGATTTGAACCGGCACCAGCACGTCGAATTGAAGGGTGGAATTGGAGGGAATGTTTTGTATGACTCCTGTTACTTTAAGGTCCATATTGTTATTTACGGTCAGGATCTTACCGACAGGATCTTCATCCCTGAAATACCTGCGGGAGGCTTTTTCAGATAATATGATCGAGTCTCTTCCGGACAAAGCCGTATCCGGATTACCCTGTAGAAGGGGGAAAGAAAACATATGGAGAAAATCCGGATCCACAAATCCTACTTCCTCATAATGGGAAGATTCCTCATATCTCGCTAAGAGATTATTAGTCCAGAACCTTGTGGACCTTACGATCTCCGGGAAATCGTCCTTTAGAACATCACTGATAGCCCAGGGACTTGTCGATGTCCATTCTCCTTCCAGGCTGGAGACGACCCTGTAAATCCGATCTGTATTGTCATGAAACCTGTCATAACTGAGCTCATCCTGTATCCACAAAAAAATGAGAATGCAGCAGGCCATTCCCACGGCCAATCCGGCAATATTGATAAAAGAATAGACTTTATACTTCTTGATATTCCTTAGGGCTGTCTTGATATAACTTCTCAGCATACTACTCCCCCCTAATAAAAAGAACGAAGCGCCTGCATTTACTTGTGCTGAACTCTGAACAGCACTCCTTTGAGATAACCAGAATCATTGATCTCAGCAATGTATAATCCGGGCTGCATATGGGCCTTCTTCTTGAGCATAGGTGCGGATAGATTCTTCAAAAGGTCTCCGGCTTCCCATTTTTTATTATTGGTATCGCACAAAAATATCGGTGAGTTCTTTTCTACCAATTTTTCCAGAATTTCACGGAGAAACATATTATCCTCTTCAATCATTTATTTTACTGTTTTTTTTAAATCATAAACTCTTCCTGAATATTCTCCGAGACAATGTGACCGTCGAAAAGATGGACTGTACGGTTGGCATACTCCGCATAACTGGGAGAGTGCGTCACCATTACGATAGTGGTGCCCGCTTCATGAAGCTCGCTCATAATTTTCATGACCTCTTCACCGTGCGCCGAATCCAGATTACCGGTAGGCTCATCAGCAAGTATCAGTTTAGGCCGGGCCACAACGGCTCTGGCCACTGCCACTCTCTGCTGCTGTCCTCCGGATAACTGCTGGGGAAAATGGTTCTTCCTGGCAATTATTTCCATCTGTTCAAGGACTTCAGTGACTCTTTTCTTCCGATCCCCAGAAGAATAACCGAGGTAAAGAAGGGGAAGCTCCACGTTCTCGAATACGGTCAGCTCATCAATCAAATTAAAACTCTGGAATACAAAACCGATGTTGGATTTGCGCAGATTTGCCCTTTTTCGTTCAGAATACGAAGAGACTTCAGTGTCCAAAAAATAGTATTTGCCTCCTGTTGGCTTGTCAATCAAGCCCAGGACGTTAAGCAGAGTGGATTTTCCGCATCCTGATGGCCCCATGATCGCTACATATTCTCCTGTTTTAATATCCAGATTCACATTGTTCAGAGCTGTTGTTTCTACCTCCTCTGTAGTGTACACCTTTTTAAGGTTCTCAGTTTTAATCATGTTCTCTCTCCTTAAAATAGTTTCCTCTTTTTATATTATATAAGACGTAAACTCGCTGCATTTAGTTTACTTTAAAACCAATCTTTCCATATCTCCAAAACTCTCATAGGAGGAAGTTATGACTTTTTCTCCAGGCTCCAGCCCTTCAAGGACTTCATAAACATCGGGATTCTGCCTCCCCAGCTTTATTCTCCTCT
>Ga0190330_1000536_pt1 | contig 10215 bp, 6 predicted proteins | sample 48720434_MG_FD_161654 | JGI IMG/M metagenome (GOLD analysis project Ga0190330, IMG submission 161654) | Hydrothermal vent sediment bacterial communities from Southern Trench, Guaymas Basin, Mexico - 4872-04-3-4_MG | ecosystem: Environmental > Aquatic > Marine > Hydrothermal vents > Sediment ...
GTATTCTCCGCCAATGGCAAATCACCTTAACTGCTTACCGTTCCTATGACTTCAGTGGTAACCGAACTGATGAAAATTACATATTGCAAGCCAAAGGCCAGCTTCTCAACTACTGGTCAGGATTATTATATCTTAGCTATGACCCACCTCGTTATAATCATTATTTAACCCGGGGCGGACCTATGGCCTTTTATCCTTCGGGGATAATGCGCCGTTTAAGTGTGCAAAGTGATAATCGCCGATCCCTGGTTTGGCAAATTTCTACTCATTACCGCACCCACCCCAACGGTTCTTATAACTGGTCCATCTCCACAGGATTGCGCTGGAAATTAAGAAGCAATCTAAGTATATCGCTTTCTCCTGGCTACAGTTGGCGATACTCGGAAGGTCAGTATATAACTAAAGTTAATGATCCTTTCAAAACAGAAACTTACGGAGTACGTTACATCCTTTCTGACATTATTCATAAGACTTTTCCCCTGGAGATAAGAATTAATTGGACTTTCACCCCCAAATTATCTCTCCAAGCCTATCTCCAACCTTATCTAGCGGTGGGCGACTATTTCTGGTTTAAAGAATTAGCCGCGGCCCGGACTTTCGAGTTCAATTATTTCGGCCAGGAAGGCTCCACGATATTCAAGAGCGGGAATATTTACCAGGTCGATCCTGATGGATTAGGCCCAGCCTCTTCTTTCTCCTTTCGAGACCCAGATTTCAATCTCAAATCCTTAAGGGGAACAGTTGTTCTTAGATGGGAATATCGGGGAGGCTCCACGATCTACCTGGTCTGGACCCAGAAAAGAGCTGATTACTCGCACCCTGGGGACTGGGACTTTGGCCGTGACTTTCAGCAAATTTTCCTAGCCCCTGGGGAAAATATATTTCTTTTAAAGATCAGCCATCGTTTCAAGCTATAACAATTAAAATAACCCATTCGCTCTACTCCGTTTAATCTAACCAGATTCTCCTGGCAAGGAGGGAGGAGCTCAAGCGCTTCTTTCTCATGAGAAAGCCGGGATAATTGGTCAAGTCCCTGGAGTTGCTTCTCAAATCTTCTCTCCGGGCGGCTAGCCAAGGCGCGTTATCGCCTTCCCTACCCATTAGGTCGTGGCCGACCACACCAACAACCCTCTCCAACTGACATTTGGGGCTGACAAACTTAGCCCACCTCAAAAACCTGCTTTCTCCAACTAAGAAGAAAAAGGATTTTCCGATGGATAAGGAAGACTAAGAGGTTGATTTACGCCAATATCCTCGACCCCAAGGAGGCGGAAAGCGGAAAATAAAGAGCCTCCACAATGTTTAAAAGCCACGGCTGTATGGTGAGGAAACCTTTTTTCCAAAAGCACATGGCGATAGAAACGCCCCATTTCTTTAATGGCTAAAACACCAATGCTCCCGAATGAGCGGGGGTCAACGTCAAGAACTTGCCCTTCGGCGATGTAAGCCTTGAGTTGCATTGAGGCGGTGGCCTGGAGACGAAAGATGGTTACTTCTCCTGGTCTCAATCGGCCCTCCAAAGTTCCCCGCGTTATGTCCGGCTCTTCTCCCCCCTCCAAAAGTCGATTCATAATGAGTTGGTATTTTAGGGTACCATTCACCAGGCAACAATTGGGAGTATTTCCACAGTGAAAACCCATAAAAAGATCTGTTGGTTTATAATCACCTATTTTATCTTTTGCTTGTTCAATCATATCTTGAGGAACGGTATTATTTATATCCAACAAAGTGGCGGGAAGTTGCGTGGCACATAACCCCATGTACTCACTCAAAGCCCCATAAATATCCACCTCACATGCTACGGGTATCCCCCGGGAAGCCAAGCGGGCGTTAACATAGCAGGGGACAAAACCAAAATAACTCTCAAAAGCTGGCCAGCATTTATTGGCAAAAACTCCAAATTGAGAGCGACCTAAATGATGATGAAAAAAGTTTAATAAAGCTACTTCATACTGAGCTAGCTTGGGGAGAAGATCAGGATAGGTGTTACCCGAACCCAGTTCTTGAGCCATGTCCTGAATCACATCCTTAATCCTGGCCTCTCCCTCTGCCTGACGATAAAGCTCATACAAGTCCAGCTCGCTATTTTCCATAATTTCCACCCCAAGTCGAAAAGGGGTTTAATAGGGGCATTACAGGCAAAAAAGTCTTGCGGACGTGGACCAAAGGAGAATATTTTTAAATTTTTCAAGCCTACTAAAATCCTGGCCACAGGTAAAAATTCGGCTATTTTTTGGGCAACTTCAGGAGGTGTTCCCACTGGGTACTCAGGGAGAAAAACTCTAACTCCTCTTAGGCCAAGATTGTAGGAAGCACTCAGCAAGCCACAAAAGGCATCTCCCCGACCATGAATCAAGTTTGCAGCTTTTTCCTCAGCCGCCGCTACAAACATAACCGGTCCAGAGAATTCTTGAGCTAAAAGCGAGCTTGGCCCTTCCGGACCAAAATTGCCTAAATAAACAACTAAGGCATTTATTCCATTAGCCCTGATTTCTTCTATGGCCTTTTGGACATCAGCTTCTTTCTCGACTATGGTTTTTATTACAACCACAGGCAAACCCAGCTTCTGGCATTCCTCATAAACTTTATCCCGCCGCCTTTGAGAAAGTTCAAGAGGAAAACAATCCCGACTTACCGCCACCACTCCCAGGACAATCTTAGGAATATTATTAATCATGATTATCAGACCTCCTTTGACCATAATAAGCACCAGGACCATGTCTTCGCCGATGATGCTTGTCCAGAATATATTTAACCAGGGAAGGACAATCTGGTCTTAAAGACAGGGTAACCCAAGCCATTTCGGCAACCTTTTCCAGAATAAAACTATGACGAACGGCTTCGCGAGGAGAGCAACCCCAAGTGAAAGGCCCATGACGGGCAACAAGCACAGCAGGAACAGCCAAAGGGTCTAATTCTTGGAAACGCTCGACAATAACCTTGCCGGTATTCTTTTCATATCCTTCCTCAACTTCCTCAGGAGTAAGGGGCCGGGTTAAAGGAATAGCTCCCCAAAAAGCATCAGCATGAGTGGTCCCCAAACAAGGAATTTCTCGCTTGGCTTGAGCAAAAGCGGAAGCAAACAAGCTATGAGTGTGGGCAATCCCGGCTATTTTGGGAAAAGCCCGATAAATTTCTAGATGAGTTGGGGTATCGGAAGAAGGCCGAAGGTACCCACTAATAACTTTTCCCTCTAAATCAACTAAGACCATGTCCTCAGGTCCCATCTTCTCATAAGCCACCCCGCTGGGTTTAATAGCCACTACTCCCTCTTGATGATCAATACCACTCACATTCCCCCAAGTTAAAACCACCAGACCGGCCTTAAACAATTCGAGGTTAGCCTCCCAGACTGCTTTTTTTAATTCGGTAAAACTCATTTTCTTCTCCGTTGTTGGTCTCGAAGGTCAAGAAGTTCTTTCATCACATGAAAGAGATTCCCTGACCATTCTTTGGTCCCAAAGGCATCATGCAGATCTTTATATAATCGAAAGAGGCGAGAATAAATTTGGTGGTTTTCAGCCTGGGGACGAAAGATGATGTCTTTAACTCGACATATTTTTTCTTGAGCCTCAGGAAAAGTGGTATAGCCACCTCTTTCCTCTCCGGCAGCTACCGCCCCAGCAATGGCTGATCCTAAGGCACAGGTCTGCGAAGAGCGGGCAATTTTCATCTCTCTTCCCAAAATATCAGCATAAATTTGCATCACCAGAGGATTCTTCTCAGCAATACCGCCGCAATTTATGACCTCCTTAATCTTAACTCCGAACTCCTCAAATCGATTGATGATAATTAAAGCCCCAAAAGCAGTGGCTTCAATCAAAGCCCGATAAATTTCTTCCGCACTAGTATGAAGAGTCTGACCTAAGATTAAACCGGACAATCTCTGGTCCACCAGAACGGTCCGGTTACCATTACTCCAATCCAAGGCAAGCAAGCCAGATTCGCCAGGTTTTAGAGTGGCTGCTCTTTCGGAAAGAGCTTCATGGGAACCAAGTTTATCTCCACCCGGCTGAATATAGTTAACAAACCAATTAAAAATATCACCAACCCCTGATTGCCCAGCTTCTAGGCCGTAGAAACCTGGGAGAACTGATCCATCGACAATTCCACAAAGACCAGGAATATCGGCTAAAGGCTCATCATTGGGCCAGACCGTCACATCACAAGTGGAAGTCCCGATAATTTTAACCAATATTCCCGGAGCTATCCCGGCTCCCACTGCTCCTAAGTGAGCATCAAAAGCACCTACCGCCACGGGGATTCCAGGTGGCAACCCGAATTTCTGAGCCATCTTATCGCTGAGACACCCAGCTTTTTCATCCGCCGTATAAGTTTGCTCGTAAAGACGGGTTCGAAGTTGACCCAGTTTTGGATCTAACTTTGATAAAAATTCTTTCTCTGGTAACCCGCCCCAATCTAAGTTATACATGGCTTTATGACCGGCGGCACAACGACTCCGTTTCATCGTCATTGGATTCGTGTTTCCAGTAAGAACTGCCGGGATATAATCACAACACTCAACCCAAGAATAAGCCGCTTCAAACACTTGAGGATCAATTCTTAAACAATGAAAAATTTTGCTGAAGAACCACTCCGAAGAATATTTTCCTCCACATTTGGCCAAATATTCTGGATGCTCCCGAGCAGCTAATTCAGTTATTTCCGCGGCTTCGGCAAAGGAAGTGTGGTCCTTCCACAGCCAGGCATAAGCATTGAGATTATCCTTAAATTCAGGGTGGAAACACAGAGGTATCCCCTTGTCATCCACGGGCAAAGGAGTGGAACCGGTGGTGTCAACCCCAATCCCGATAACTTTCTCAGGAGAAAAGCCCGGCTCTTCACCTTTAGCCATCCTCACCACCTGGCGAACAACTTTGACCATGGCTTTTAAATAATCGGCAGGATGCTGCCGGGCTAAGTTAGGATCTTGGGGATCAATAATAACTCCTGCTTCTCCAGACTCGTATTCTTCCACGGCGGTGCCAACTTCACGGCCAGTTACTAATTCAATAAGCAAAGCCCGCACTGAATTAGTGCCAAAATCAAGTCCTAAAGTGTATTTCTGGTCCTCTTCCATTTTACCCTTTCTTTCTAACTAACTGGAAAATTCTCAGTTATGTCCAACTCTCTAAATTTATCTTGATTTGCTTCATTTTTCTCTTCACTAGGAGAGTCAACTCACTCCCAATAAAATAGTTGGTCAAGAAGGCTATTCTTGTCCTCTGAGAAAAAAATTAGCGCTCCTCTTAGAATTACTCCCTTATTCATCTTCGCTAGTTCCTTGTGGCCATTGCCTCAAGATGCCTGTTTACCAGGTGAAATCAGCTTTGGTAATAATCGATATTTTCTTTGGTGATAATATCAATTTGCATCATTATCTTTTTCTCCACCGGCAAGTTGAGAACCACCCGGCGGTAAAGAGCCATTAGTCCCTCATAGCCTTGTTTCTCGGACTGTTGAGAAATAAGAAAATCAATTATTCCTTCTTTTAGATATTTCTTGTTTTTCTCAATAGGATCATAACCAATAAGGTAAACTTTTTTGGCCAGAGGATTATTCTTGATGAATTCAGCCACTAGATGAGTACTGGCATTACTGACAAATATTCCCTTTAAGTCAGAATTTTCTTTAAAAACACTGGAAAAGACTTTCTTTTGAACATGAGAGGGATTATTACCATCAATATCATAAACTCTTACTTCTATTCCGGAGCACTTTTTACAGAAAGAAAGAAAACCATTGACACGGTCCTCGATATGATAATCTTCCGGGAGAACTTTTAAAGCTGCCACTGTTGCTTTTCCCTGGATTATCATCTTCATTAATTTGGCTGATAAAACTCCACTCTGAAAGGAATCCTGTCCAATATAGCTAACATAATCTGCCCGAGGTAAGAAGGAGTCAAAAAACACATAAGGCAAATCTTTAGGTATTTCGGTAATAAATTTTTCAAAAATTCGGGAAACAACCGGAGCAATCAATAAACCATCTAATTTGGTTTGAAGGAGTTCCCGGGTAATTTGATGGATAGACTCGGGAGAATACTTGTCATAGAAAAAATATTTGATTTCGATCCTTTGACCGGCTAAAGATCGAAGAGCCTTATTAATTCCATTAAGAGGAAGGGTCCAGTACATACTATCTTGGGAGGGGATGGGCATCAACACACCAAAATGAAAAGTCCGCGAGAGTTTCAAATGCTTGGCGAATATATTAGGCTTGTAGTCTAGCTCCTCAATGATCCGGCGCACTCTTTCTTCGGTCTCTTTGGCTACTCCTCCCCTATTATGGAGAACACGGTCAACTGTTCCGATCGAAACCCTTGCTCTCTTAGCGATATCTTTAATTGTTGGAATGGCTCTACCTCACTGACAATAATTTAACCAACGATTATCTATTTAAGTAAAAATTTAAAGAATCAATGTCAAGGAAAAACATTAAATTCTCAATAATCGTGTCTTCTCCTTGCTCCTAAATTATTTGAAGAATATATTATAACATATTGTTAACGATAACGTAAAATAAAAAAATTACTTGTATTCTCTTTAAATAAAAATAAAATAAATGACGAAGTGGTTGTGATTCTTGTCTTTTTTTCCTTAGGGAGACTAATTATTTCTAGCCCTCATCTGGGATCATTTCTCAGGGGCATTTTTAACTTTGAGCCCCAGATTGTTTTCCCTTATTTATTTTTCCCTTTCTTCCTATTCTCTTCATTAACAACCTTTTTTCTTTGGTTATTGTTCTTAATCGCTCCCAATTACGGGGCTCTTATGCCCCGGAAAATCAAATCTTTTCCACTAGAGGAAATTAAACTTTTAGTCAATTTAAATAATCTTGGAGGTTGACATGAGCTTTTCGAAAAAGATAGGGCCGATTCTTATCTTCTTGGTTTTTTTCCTGACCCTTTCCCAGCTGCTTCTCTTAGCTAAAGAAATCACCCCTGATGTTTATCGGGTTCTTCGTTATCGCCATATTGGTCCTCCAGGCAATAGGACGGCCGCCGTGGTTGGCGTCCCCGGTGATCCCCTTACTTACTACATCGGAGCCTCTTCAGGAGGAATCTGGAAATCAACCGATGGAGGTGAACACTGGCTCCCTATCTTCGATGACCAACCAGCTCAATCAATTGGGGCTTTGGCCATCTCTTTCTCCGACCCTAACATCGTCTGGGCAGGCACTGGGGAGGCTTTTGTTCGAAGTAATATTTCCATCGGCAACGGTGTGTATAAATCAACTGATGGAGGCCAAACCTGGCAGCATATGGGACTGGAGAAAACCGGTCGAATCGGACGGATTATTATTCATCCCCAAAACCCTAATCTTGTCTATGTCGCCGCCATGGGACATTGTTACGGCCCCCAAAAAGAAAGAGGGGTCTTTCGCACCAAAGACGGCGGAAAGACCTGGGAACATGTTCTCTTTGTTGATGCAAACACCGGTTGTTCCGAAATTGCCATGGATCCTTCGAATCCCAGGATCCTTTTCGCCGGCCTGTGGCCTCTTGTCATTCGCACTTGGGGGCGGGAAAGCGGTGGTCCCAACGGAGGTATCTGGAAATCAACTGATGGTGGAGATACCTGGACAAGATTGACCGGACACGGCTTGCCTGATCCTCCCATCGGCAAAGTTGGCTTGGCTATTGCTCCCAGCAATCCTCAAGTTGTTTATGCTCTCCTGGAAACAGGCCACCCCAACCGGGGAGTCCTTTGGCGTTCAGATGATGGTGGAAAAAATTGGCGACCGGTAAGCTATAATCGTCTTCTCAATGAGCGTCCTCATTATGCCTCCCGGTTAATGGTCAACCCGGCTGATGAAAATGAAGTTTACTTTGCCGCCAACAGCATGAGTATCACTTATGATGGAGGATATACGACTGAAATTGTCCCCTGGAGCGGAGATTGTCATGATCTCTGGGCTGACCCTCTCAATCCTGACCGGATGATGATCAGTGACGACGGAGGAGCTATCATTACCTTAAACCGAGGTAAAACGTGGAAAAGGATTAACCTCCCCGTGGCCCAAATGTACCATGTAGCAGTTGACAACCAGATCCCCTATTATGTTTATGGGGGACGTCAGGATGGAGTCGCCTACAAAGGACCAAGCACCGGGGGAGGTGGCAGAGGCTGGTCACCAACTAGAACCCTCTGGGAAGCTACAGCAGGCGGAGAATGTGGCTTTGTGCTTCCTGATCCTGTTGATCCTAATATTGTCTGGGGAGGAAGCTATAACGCTATGCTCGAGAGAGCAGATTATCGCACCGGTCATATTACCACCGCCCATGTCTGGCCAGAATCAATTTACGGTTCTCATGCCGCGGCGGTTAAATTTAGATTTAATTGGACTTTTCCTATTCACATTTCGCCTCATGACCATAATAAAGTCTACGTCGGCAGCCAATTTGTGCATCAAACCACCGACGGAGGCCAAAGCTGGACTATCATCAGCCCCGATTTAACCACCAACGATCCCACCAAAATGGGGCCCTCTGGAGGGTTAACTCGAGACAACTTAGCTGTTGAGTACGGATGTTGTATCTTCGCCATCGCTGAGTCGCCTCTTGAAGAAGGAGTAATTTGGGTAGGCTCCAATGATGGATTGGTCCACCTTACCCGTGATGGTGGTCAAACTTGGACCAACGTCACCAAAAACATCCCCAATCTTCCCCCCTGGGGAACTATCTCTAATATCGAGCCATCCAAACATAGCAAAGGCAAAGCTTATTTGACGGTTGATTTTCATCAAATGAATAACCGGGATCCATACCTTTACAAGACCACTGATTATGGGCAAACCTGGACTTCCATCAGCTCCAACATTCCTCGCAGTGTTTTCAGTTATTGCCATTGGATTCATGAGGATCCGGTGCGGCCAGGCCTACTTTATCTTGGGACCGAAAATGCCATTTACGTTTCTTTTAATGACGGGCGAAGTTGGCTTCCTCTCCAAAACAAGCTTCCTCATGCTCCCGTCCATCATATGGTTGTTCAAACTCACTTCAATGATTTAGTTGTCGGCACTTACGGTCGTGGTTTCTGGATTATGGATGATATTACCCCTCTCCAGCATTTAACTGAAGAAATTTTGGATAAAGCAATCCATTTCTTCCCCCCTCGTCCAGCTTATCGGCTGCATAGTCGGGCGGGTGGCCCCCAAGTTTCTCCCCGGGCCTATTTTAATTACTACCTTAAGGAAACTCCCCAAGGGGATGTTAAAATCACCATCCAGAATGAAAAAGGAGAAATAGTCAATACTCTCCAAGGAACAAAGCATCCTGGAATTAATCGAGTAACCTGGAACTTGAGATACACTGGAGCCCGGCAGGCAAAACTTCGCACCAAACCTCCCGGAAACCCCCATGTGGTGGAAGAAAAAAGATTCCATCAACTCTGGGAAAGAGAAGGTTGGTACCCCATCTTAAGTTGGGGCACCTATGGTGGTTTCCGCGGCTTCCTTGTTTCCCCAGGAAAATATACAGTCAAATTAACAATTAATGGTCAAGACTACACTCAACAACTTGAAGTCCGGAAAGACCCCCATTCGGCCGGAACAATCGATGATATTAAAGCTCAGGAAGCTTTTCAGAAACAGATAAGAGCTCAACTTAATACCGTCTCCGATATAATTAATGAAATCGAATGGTTGCGAAAGCAACTAGTTGATCTTCAACAAGTGGTCAAAGCTTCTCCCCCTAAAGAAGCAATAATTCAGGCTATAAATGAATTTAATCAGAAATTACGCGGAGTTGAAGACGAACTATTTCAACATATATTAGCTGAGGGAGACTCTAAATCTTTTCGTTATCCCCAGAAGCTCTACTGTAAATTCTCTGTTTTAGCTGAAGATGTCTCCAAATTAGCTGACTTCGCTCCTAATAAACAACAGAAAGAAGTTTTTGAAGCCTTAAGCAAGAGATTAGAAATTCAAAAACAAAAGTATCGTCAAATACTGCGGGAAGATTTACCTGCTTTTAACAAATTCTTGGCAGAGAATGGTCTCGCTGGAATAATCCGGCTGGTAGTTTGGCAGGAGGGAAAGTAGACAAGGAATAAAAAAGAAACCAGTAAGGAGAAGAGAAGAAAAGAAATGAAATGAAATGATAAGATAAAACAAATTAAAAATAAGGAAATAATTAGGCTAAAGATAAAGCCGGAAAGGTAAAATTGAAATAAAGAAGATTAAAAACAAGAATGTTGTTTTCGAAAGAGA
>Ga0190330_1000542_pt1 | contig 10183 bp, 23 predicted proteins | sample 48720434_MG_FD_161654 | JGI IMG/M metagenome (GOLD analysis project Ga0190330, IMG submission 161654) | Hydrothermal vent sediment bacterial communities from Southern Trench, Guaymas Basin, Mexico - 4872-04-3-4_MG | ecosystem: Environmental > Aquatic > Marine > Hydrothermal vents > Sediment ...
ACAGGTTTATTGGGAACAGGAAACCAAACTCTTAACGAGTTTAATAATTCAAATACAGCAGAAAATATAACTTTTACAGGGAGTGGGACTAAAAAAAGATATTTAAGATTACCTAAAAATGCTAATGTTACAAGTGCTTATTTAAATATAAGTGGTATTTATAATAAAAATGCTTCTGATTGTTATCAAGAATCTGCAAATATTTCTACATCTTGTGGTGGATTAGCAACAGGAAGTTATTTATGTGATTCAGGTGGGTGGCATAATCCTTGTTCAAATTCTTTTGATGCCGATTGGAATACTTTTGCTGATGTTGTAAGTCCAGCAACTTATCATTATAATACAAAATATGTATATATTAATTATACAAAACCAACTCAATCATCATCTGCAAAAATAAAATATTCTATCTATGAATTAGGTAATTTAACAAAAGATATTCCTTCTTCTTGTTTTTTAAAATATAGAGATAAAGTAAGATTAAAGTTAGTATCCTCTAGATATAGTGGAATTTATGGATTCGTATATAGAGGTTCAGGGATATATTGTTATGGAGATAGTGGATGGGTTAAAATTGATTGGACAGGTTATATTTGGAGTCCAACTACAGGTGATAGATTATATGAAGAAGGAATATATTGGAAATGGGGTAATATCACAAATCCACATATAGATATAGCAGATTCAGGTGGGGTGTATGAATGGAATTATACTGGTTTTTATAATATATCTGAAATAGCAGATTTAAATGCTACTTTGATAAATGAATATCTTTCTACTTGTTCAGCAGACAGTGAAGGATATTGTAATGTGCCTATTCTGTTTTACTCAGGTTCAGAAGGGAATTTAGAAATATCCAATATTGAAATAAATTATACTTTTATAATAGACAAAACAAGAGACCTAAATGCAACAGTAATTAATAATTATCTCAACTCTCAATCAAATGGTTTTCACAATGTACCAATTAAAATTAGTTCCAAAACAAATACAACAATTCAGGTAGATAACATAAACATTACTTATTTTGGAAGTGATAATATAAGTGTAACCGCTCATTTTGATGGAGACGGGACTTATTCTGCCAGTAATGATACTCAAATTGTGATGGTTCAGTATTCAGATTTTGAAATTAGTTTACCTTCATATTATCCTTCAGACGATTTAGTATGGATGCCTTCAGGACTTTCAAGTAAAAATGTAACCCCTTGGATGCAGACAAGCAGTATTCCTGCTTATAATATTACACATTTAAATTATGACCAAAATATGAATATTTCAATAAGATTAAATGAATCTCTAAACAGTTGCATAAATATAACTGTTTCAAATAACAGCAGTAAATCGAATGGTTTTATTTTGAATACTTCTTATCAAGATGTTTCAACAAATATTTCTTTTGGAAGTTATTCGAGTATGTTTTTCTGGGCAGATTTACAAAGTTGTAATCGCAGTGCTTATGCATATTTTTATCCTACATTCTATTTGAGGGGATGTTGTAGTAACTGTGTTAAATGTAATTAATTATGTTATTTAGCGAGATTCCAAAAGGGAGTATTAGGGAAAAAATAAAACAAACATTTGAAAGAGCAAAAGAAATAGGAGATTGCGATATTTTTACAGAATTTAAAAAAGATTTTCCAGAGATTACAATTATGCTTAGAGAGTTTGAACCTCTTTTTTTGGATATGTTAAAAAAAGGTGAAATTAAATTATGAAAACATTTACTCAATTTTGTAAAGAGAAAAAATTTGAGATGGAGGGAGGATTTATTCAAATTCATATACAAGTTTTTACAATTTGGAAATTATATTTAAGGGAACTTGCTTGGAGGTTCTATCTGAAAGGCTATTAAAATGACAGTAACTGCATTACAATCTAAGAAAGGGGTAATTTTTTTACCTCACCCCCATAAGAGACCAGTATGTTCTATAAAAATAAATAACATAGAATATAAAACAGAATTACTTAGTTATACAATAAACAGATATTCAGCAAGAGCAGTTTCTTCAGCAGATATAATAATTCAAAATTTTAGAGGACAAAATACAAACAAATTCAGCGAAGGACAAATAGTTGAAGTTTATACAGATTATTCAGATGGTTCAAATAAAATTTTTGAGGGAAAAATAAATAAAATTGAATTTAGAAATCACCCTCACACTATTTACTTAAAAGCAAATGACTATGGGCAAGATGCAATAAATCGTATTGTAAACAAAGAGTATTCTACACCAACACCAATTTCAACAATATTTAAAGAATTAATTTCAAATTATCTTCCATCACATACAACAAATAATGTAAATACTTTGTCTACTGAAATTACAATTGGGTGGAGTGGGAAAAAACTTTGGAATTGTCTTCAAGATTTAGCTAAACTAAGTGGAGATACATATACTTTTTATTGTGATTTTAACAAAGATTGGCATTTCTTTGAAAAAACCAGTGTAACTTCTACTCTTGAGGCTTTGACCTATACAAGAAATTTAAAGAAAATTACTCCTTTATCTGGTATCTCAGATGTAAAAAACAAAATAACTGTATTTGGAAAAGACATAGAAGGACTTCCTCTTTTTTATTCAAAAACCACAGGATATGGGGGAGATGCTTCAGACATAGTTATTAAAGATTCTAATCTAACTACTTTAGATATGGTCAAAGATAAAGTTGATAAATTAATTTTAAGTTATCAAAATCTTGAAATAAAAGGAAAAGGAGTGGCTTTAGGAATGCCTGATTTAAATCCTTCAGACAAAGTTTATATTTTTGCTCCTTATCAAAATATTCAAGGATGGTATCTTATTCCAAATTTTACTCATACTCTTTCAAGACATAGGTTTGAAACAAAGTTTGAATTTCAAGAAGAAAAAAAAGAAATATCTGACTTAGTTTCATTTTTAGAAGAAAGAAAAAAAATAGAACAAAACATCTCAGATATACCAAATGAATTTGATTTAGACAGTTCAATTGTAATGGATTTTGATGATTCAATTTATATAGATTCAAGTAGTTCAAAAGTAGAATCTCTTGATAATTATCTTCAACTTAAATCAGGTGAGAGTTCAGGAACATTTATTTCTACAACCCAGACTGTAGACAGTAATGTAGATTCATTTTGTTTAAGAGTTAATGGAGATGCATTAACAGGAATGGTTTTTAAAGTGAGTGTAGACAATGGAGTTAGTTTTCAAACTGTAGATTTAAATACTCTTTATTCTGCGACTTCAGAAGGTAATAAAATAGTAATTAAGATAGATTTTACATCTTTAACCCAGAAAATAAAAGGAATTTCAATAGAATACAAATTATAAAATATATTTAAATATATATTATATTATGTTATCTTTTTTCAAATCTTTTAAAAAGTTTCGGGAAAAATACCCTGACTTTGGAGGAAAAGGCCCGTTCAAAAGACATTATAAAAAAATACGGGTGAGAAAGGGGGAAGATATTGAAAATTTTATAATAAAATGTTTATTAGCAAGACAATTATCTAATCAAAAAAAATCTTTTGTATGTGATATAAAAATATCTAATGAAACAGTTGATATATATGATATAGAAGAAGAAAAAAAATATATAGTTTCTAATTATAAAATTCCTGAAGAAATTAAATCAAGCATTATTAAACTAAATAAATTTCTTGAAAATATCTAATGTCTTTTTATTTTTATTTCTCCATAATTTCTTTTTAAATATTTAAATAGACAATCTGAGCAAACTCTTATATTCATTTCAAAAAGATGTACAAATTTTCTTTTGCATAAATAACAAACTCCGTTATAATTTAATTTTTCTTTGAAATGTATTTTTTCATTAACTGTATTGCGTTCATATATTTTTCTTGCACAGGTAGGACATAAATCTACTAAAACAGGACTTACTCTTTCTTTTTCTTGGTCGCAAAGCATACAATTTCCTGAAGGTATTGGTTTTACTCCAATTATATTTTTTTTATGTTGAGGATACCAAATATCTCTTAGATAACTATCTGATTCTCTAAATTCTCTAAGTTCTTTTGTTTCTCTCAAACTATCTCTAAAATCTCTATATGACATATATATATTTATAAAATAATTATGATAGACGGGTATAAGACATATATAATAGGTTTGGCGGCAATCATAACAGGACTTGCATTAATTTCACAAGGTTTTCAAGTAGATGGAACAAACCTAATTATTATAGGTCTTGGATTTATGGGGCTGAAATCAGCAATTAAAAAACTAGAATAGATTTTTAGATATTCTAAAAATTATAACAATATATAGAGAAGTATTTATAATAATATTTGTAAGTTAATTTAAGGAAAGCGACACACCGCTTTGATGATATGAGAAGCACTTTTTTTAGAAAAATGGTAGAAAGATATATGAAATGGAGTTTAGAGTTTAATGCAAGTGATGAAAGAGCACATACTATAAAACTATTAGTGAAAAGTCTGGTTATTGATAAGGAATCAGTTGTTTTGAAAGAATTGGTAGAAAATGAGTGAAGAAATAAAATATAGAGTTTGGGATAAAATAGATAAAAAAATGTTAACAGTCAGAGCATTACAATTTGACAAATTAAGCAAAGGCAACAAATTAATAACTATACTTGCAGATAGTGAAGATAATAAATTTACAAAAGCTTTTACAAATGAAAAATATAGCTATGAACACAAAGATATAATTACCGTTCCCTTTGAAAATTGTAGTGGATTAATACAATTTACTGGATTAAAAGATAAGAATGGAGTTGAGATTTATGAGGAAGATAAGATTAAAATATGGTAAATATGAAAAATTGGAAGGATATAGTAATAGATTCCAAAGACCCAATAGCAAGAGATTTTGAGGTGAGATACAAAGGAAAAAAGATATTGGCAAAAACAATACTTGTTATTTTAGATTTGGATAAAAAAGAATTTGTAGAGATAGAATGAAAATAATGTTAAGAATAAGGAAGAAAATGAGTGAAGAAAAAATAGAATTGGTAAAAGAATATTTACATCGAATAGATTTAAAATGTGGAGAAGATATATTTCAAAGTGATAAAATTTCTTCTGAAGTTTCTTACATTCTTGACAAAGTTTTGACTATTCTTTTTGGAGAAGATTATAATTTATTAGAGGAATAAAACGAAAAAGAAATTAGAGAATATGAGTAGAGAAATTAAATTAATTGATAGGAAAGGAATATTAGAAGATTGTAAGAAAAAACCTTTCAAATTAATATTTACTATGTTAGGGGATTATGATGGTTTAGATTTTGTTTTTAAAACAGAAGTGGAAGCAAAGAGGAAATTAAAAGCACTGGTAAAAAAATATAAAGAAGATATTAAATTTTTTGGTGGTTATCACGCAGAAATTCTGAAAAGACTTGAGATAGAAAGTAAAGAGGTGAAAGAAAATGAATAGAAAAATTAAATTTAGAATTATGAAATGTAATTATTGTGGGAAAGAATATGATAAAAAAGAAATCCGTAGAATCTATGGTAAAGATAGTATGGTTGATTTGGGTGGTTTTTGTTCAGCAGGATGTTACACTGCATTCATATTGAAACTGGAAAAGAAAGAACTATGATAAAAAATTTCACAACAGGAAAAACAAAATTTGTTAGATATAGGATAATATCTCCTGATGGTAGATTTAATAGTGATTGGAAAGAAGGAGGAATTGATTTGAAAACTATAATGTTTGAAGCCAAAAAATATCCTAAAGAAATGATTATTGAAATTTTTGATAGTGTTAAAGAAAAGTATTTATGGTGAAAGAAAATGAATAGATTAATTAAATTTAGAGGGAAGACAAAAGGTTCTAAATTATGGGTGTATGGATATTACTATACCAAACAAAATAAACATTTTATTTTAGATTCTAAAGGTCATTCTTGGAATGTATACAAAAAAAGTATAGGTCAATTCACAGGCTTAATAGATGAAAATGGAGTTGAGATTTATGAAGGAGATAAGATTAAAATATGGAGTAAATATGATAAAGAAAGATATGATATTGGAGAAGTCTTTTATCACAACAGGTTTGCTGAATTTGGGGTAAGAGGAACAAATAGTTTAGGTTATTGGTTTTTACATCAGTACAATATTGAAGTTATAGGAAATATTTTTGAGAGTGAGGTGGAAAAACAAAAATAAAAAATTAAAAATAAAACATGGTAAGCGATTTTAACATTGAATGTAAAAAATGTAGGAGTATAGATTGTGAAATAATTACTAACTTTATTTATGATTATGTGGAAATGAGGAATTTATATATTAAAAATGTCTTAGAAAAGATATAATAATGAAGACACAGATAAGGATTGGGTGTATAAATAACAAAACCAGAAACAAAATAATTAAAGATAAATTAGATAGTTTAAGTATATTATGAGAATGAAAAAAATAAGGAGATTGGGTATAAGACCTATATCTCAATTTGAATTAGAAGGTATTATGTTTAAAAAACTTGGAGAAGAACGTTTAAATAAGGAAAAATTAGAAATAAAATTTAGAAGAAAATGGGTTGAATAATTATGGCAATAAATAAATCTTCAGGGAATATGTATGATTGGACTAATACTTGGAATCCTATTGGTGGATTTTGTAAATACAACTGTATTTATTGTTATGGTAAAAAAGGGAGATTAGCAAAGTTAAAAAAATATCAGGGAGAACCACGATTAATTGAAAAAGAATTAAAAGTTTTAAAAAGTGATAAAATTATTTTTGTAGGTTCTATGACAGATATTTTTGGAGAGTGGATTCCTTCCGAAATTATTAGAAAAGTTTTAGAGCATTGCAGAAAGTTTCCTGAAAATACTTATTTATTTCAAAGCAAGAATCCTAAAAGATTTTTTGAGTTTATAGATGAGTTTCCTGAAAAATGTATTTTAGGTTCAACAATTGAAACAAATAGAATATATGCTTCCATTTCAAAAGCACCGAGTGTTTCTATTAGAATTTATATGATGCAAAAAATCCCTGAAAATTTTGAGACTATGATTAGCATTGAGCCAATTATGGATTTAGATGTTAATGCTTTAATATACGATATTAGAAAAATTAATCCGAAATTTGTGAGTATTGGAGCAGATTCAAAAAATTCAAACCTGCCAGAACCAAATCCAGAAAAAACAAGAGAATTAATAAAAGAGCTAAATAAATTTACAAAGGTCAAAATTAAATCAAATTTAAATAGAATATTAAATAGGGTAAAATAAAATGAATAGAGAAATAAAATTAATTGATAGGAAAGGAATATTAGAAGATTGTAAGAAAAAACCTTTCAAATTAATATTTACTATGTTAGGGGATTATGATGGTTTAGATTTTGTTTTTAAAACAGAAGTAGAAGCAAAGAGGAAATTAAAAGCACTGGTAAAAAAATATAAAGAAGATATTAAATTTTTTGATGGTTATCACGCAGAAATTCTGAAAAGACTTGAGATAGAAAGTAAAGAGATGAAAGAAAATGAATAAAGAAATATCAATCATGGATAAATTAAGAGAAAAAAGGGAGAAAGATGAAGAGAAAGGTATTTTTGTGTGTCCTTACTGTAATGGAACAGGCAAAGAAACTAATTCATATAAAGGACATACTGAAATAGAAGATTGTATATTTTGCGATGGAAGAGGTAAGCTTATTATTCCAGAAGTGATTATTGAGAAGATTAAACGAAAGGAAAGAGAAAAGTTATTAAAAAAACAACTTGATATACTTGAGAGTTGTGGAAGATGTTCAAATGATGAAGTGAAAATGTCAGTGAAGTATTTTTCTGAGATGTTAGTTAGACCTGCTTTTGGTGATAGTGAGATTCATTACGAAAAAGTATTTAATGTATTAGATGAAGTTATAAAGAAGAGGGTGGAAAGAAAATGAAAGTAAAAATAAGAAATAGATGGACTGGTAAAATAATAATTGAAGGGGAATATGAAAGTTTGAAAGAAGCAATAGAACAAAACAAAGGAGTAAGTCTTTCTGGAGCAGACCTTTCTAGAGTAAATCTTTCAGGAGTTAATCTTATAAAAACGAATTTTTCAGGAGCAGACCTTTCATGGACAAATTTCTCAAAGTCTAAAATTTCAAAATCTACTTTTGTGGGGGCTATAATTTCAAATGTGGATTTTTCAGAATCTACTATTTCAAATGTAAATTTTTCAGAGGCTATTCTTTGGAAATCTAATTTCTCAAAGTCTAAGATTTTGAAATGTATTTTTGCAGGAGCGAATTTTGCAGGAGTAAATGTTTTAAAATCTATTATTTCAAATGTAGATTTCTCAAAGGCTAATATATATAGAGTGGATTTTTCAGAGGCTATTTTTAAAGTAGATAGTCCTTTAGGAAAATCTTTTTCAGAAATTAGAATTAACAAATCTCAAATAATGGATATTATAAACAGTTTAAATATTAAAATTGTAAAGAAAAATGAATAAAGAAAAGTTTGGGGTGAAAGAAGATGAATAGAAGCACTAAAGAAACATATATTAATGTAATAATTCTTAATATGTTGGAAAGATTGCTTGAGATAGAAGACATAGATGACTTTATTATACAAACACTTGAAGATTTTGAGTTAAGGGAGCACATTGATAAGTATGCTGAAATCATTGACATTGATTTGCTTAAAAAATTTATAACAAAATATTTTGAAAATGAGTGAAAAACCTTTAAATTTGGATACAAGCGAAAATCAAGTTATTGATTTGTTTGTAAAGAGTTGGAGAGCCAAATCATCAGATGAATGTAGTTATCCTTTTACTGAACAGAATAATTGGACAGGAACAGCAGTTATGGAATTTATGTTATTTACTTTAAGAGAAGTCAAACAACGAATTAGGAAAGCGTGTGAGTTTTATTTGAAATATAAAGACGAGCCAAAATTGTTGAAAAAAGAATTCCCAGAACAATTAAAAGCGGACAAAAAGAAATTTGGAGCAGAAGACATCTTGGATAATTTCTTAACCGTAATCAATGATAAGATAACTTCTTTTGATGGATTTGGAATAGAAACTTACAAGCGAAAATACAACGAATGGCTTTTCAAACTTGCTTTTAGAGGTGTTTTTAAAGAGGTGAAAGAAAAATGAGTGAAAAAAAGAAGAGTTTGGATAATAAGATTGGTGATTTTATTGTATTTTCAGTAATCTACGTTTGTTTAATGAGTATTCCTCTTACTTTGGCTATGATAGGGAGTAAATATAGGGACTTAATGGATGTTTATATGGAAATAGGTGTTTTAATGTCTATATTTGGGATTTTTCTTATTGTGATGTATATTTTTGGATGTATCACAAATTTTTTAAAGAGGTGAGAGAAAATGAGTGAAGAAATTAAAAATACAGAATTAACCGAATTTTACTATCAAATTAAGGGAAAAGCAGGAGTAGATAATCAAAGTTTAAGTTGTTGGGCATTCCCGCCAATCTTCTCAGGTAAGGTTTCTGCTAAGAACAAAGCACAAGCTAAAGAAATAATAGAAAAAGAATATCACAAAAAGTTTTCTTTGAGAGTACTGCGTAAAGACCTAGACAACAACGAATTTCTTTTAAAAATAGAGGATATGACAGACAATGATTATTTGAAGAGTTTATTTGAAGAAAGAGAATGTATTGAATGTAAGATGAAGTTTAGGAGGATAGACCTTTATAATAATGCCAATGAAGTTTATAAGGGTGATAAGTTTTGTTCTGATTCATGCAAACAGATTTATTATGAAAGAGAGAGGGCAGAAAATTTTGAACAAAATCAAGGTTTTTATGATTCAATACCCGTAATATATAGAATAACAAACAAAAACAATAACAAAATATATATAGGTCAAACAACACAATCCTTTACTCTTAGATGGTGGCAACATATAAAGTGGGGTAAATCTGACTGTAAATTTCATAAAGCTATGAGAAAAAGCAAAATAACAGACTGGATTTTTGAAGTAATTGAAGTGGTAAAAGATAAGAGTAAACTGGATGAGAGAGAATCATATTATATTAAGCATTACAATTCTATAAAAAAAGGATATAATACTTTAAATGTAAATAAAGAAAATAAAGAAAAGTTTGGGGTGAAAGAAAATGAATGAAGAATTTGTAGTAAATCAAGAAGAATATAATGAAACTATGGATATTTTAGAACGAGAAAAACCAAACAAAGAACAAATTCTAAAATTATTAGAACACATTAAATTAGATGTTCTGATT
>Ga0190330_1000547_pt1 | contig 10135 bp, 9 predicted proteins | sample 48720434_MG_FD_161654 | JGI IMG/M metagenome (GOLD analysis project Ga0190330, IMG submission 161654) | Hydrothermal vent sediment bacterial communities from Southern Trench, Guaymas Basin, Mexico - 4872-04-3-4_MG | ecosystem: Environmental > Aquatic > Marine > Hydrothermal vents > Sediment ...
GGAAATTAAGCCATGCCCTGAAAATGTCTCCACCTTTTCACATTCATCAAACCAAAAAGGTCCTATATACGTGCAGTGTGAGTATAATGAATGTACTTTTGAACCATTTTCATAAGAATCCCTGCTTTCGGTACAGATCAGATGGATCTGATTCAACACAAGTAAGTATAACAAATATATTTCATAAATAAGAATATCGTTTTATCTTATTTTTCTTGTTCTTTCTTTATTTTTTATTCTTTACTTGTTTTTTTTCTTCTCTTTTCTTGTTTTTTCTCTTTTTTGCTAATAACATTCACCTTAATTCAACAATGTCCGAAAATATAGGACTGAGAAACATAGGGATAACTACAACAGATATCGCTATTTATGAATTTTAAAAAAATGATGCTTACCAGGGTATTAACTGGTGGAACGATATAAACAAAAGAATGTGTTTAGGATATAGGGTTTTGGGTCTGGATTTTTACTAAGGCCTAACAACTAGAACCCAAATCCGCTTTTAACCCGCTATTCACTTTTGATGCTTAGCTTTTTTTCTTTCCCTGCTTCCCGGTTTTACTATCGGTATCCCTTTTTCGCAAAGTGGGCATGTTTGGGGTTCATAGGCAATAGCATTGATTTTCAAAATTGATCTAAACTTTACCCCAAAATCCACTTGATCATTGCTTCGGTCAACAATGCTACCGATGCCCATGACTTCCCCTCCCAGTTCTTTTACAATTTGCATTACTTCCCTTGTTGAGCCTCCGGTAGTGACAACATCTTCAACAACGAGGACTTTTTCTCCTCTTTTTATTTCAAAGCCCCTTCTCAGTTGCATTTGCCCCTGGGTTCTTTCTGCAAATATTCCACGAACGTTAAGCTGTTTTGCCATTTCATAGGCCAAAACCACACCACCGAGTGCTGGTCCAATAACAACGTCGATTTTATCAGCGGTAAATTCATCAGCCAATTTCTTTGAAAACAATTCACTATATTCAGGATATTGAAATAGTTTTGCACATTGGATATACGTGTCACTATGCTTCCCCGAACTAAGAAGAAAGTGCCCTTTTAATACCGCGCCAAGGGATAAGAGTATTTCCATAGCTTCTTTATCGTTCACATAAATCCCTCCCTATTTTGAGTACGTTAAACGATAGAATTCTTCGCAGCTCTTTCTTATGTTTTCTGCGTAGATTATGGATCTTGAAACGTTTATAATCAGCCTCTCGTAATGTTCGCTATCCCGTAAAAAATCCACACTTCCACCCTGAGAGCCTATTCCAGGGACGAGAACAAAGCCATCATTTTCTTCAAGTAAAGTCATTAGCTTTTCACCCTGGGTAGCTCCAAGAACCATTCCAAGATTCTTATAATCTCTTCTCCATTCACCGATTTTTTTTGCGACTTTTAAAGACAAATCATCATGAATCTGAAAATCAATTGCGCTCTGATTGCTGGTCAAAGTCAAAATAAAAGCGTAACGACCCTCATATTTTGCAAAGGCCTCTATTGCATCGAACCCCATATAGGGATTCAATGTTACGGCATCCGCTTGCATAACTTCATACGCAAATCTTGCATATTGAGAGGAAGAGTTGGCTATGTCTCCAAATTTTGCATCGAGTATCCAAGGAATTTCAGACGGAATTGCTGCCTCTATCTGCTTCAAGATTTCTATTCCTTTTTCTCCCATAGCAAGGTAAAAGCCCAGGTTAGCCTTGTAAGCGCATACAAGATCTTTGGTTCTTGCTATTATTTTTCTGGCAAAACTCACAGGGTCTTGTTCTATTCTTTCAGGATCTATATCCAGTCCTACGCAAAGGTGTGAGGCATTCTTCCTTCGTAAGTTCATCAGTTTTTCAGCAAAGCTCACTTTAATTCCCCCTTTCGTGTTTTCAATAGGTAGTCTGTAAGATCAGCAAATCCGTGTTTGCAAAGCCAGCTTTGTGCTTTTTCGGGAAGTTCAGCAACTTCCAGCGGGTCAACCATGGTTCTAAGGCCAAAGCCAACGAGTTCAGCTCCCGCAAGGAGATATTCAAAAATGTCATCCCATTTGTAAGCACCACCCATGCCTATAATCGGTAGTTTGGTTAACTGTCGCGCCAAATGAATCTTTCGCAGATAAATAGGTTTGACTGCCGGGCCTGAATACCCCCCATAGGTTCTTTTCAAGAATGGTTTCCCGGTTTCTATATCAAATCTTGCCCCTGTTATGCAGTTGAACAGCACCAATCCGTCAGCTCCATTGTTCTCGCATGCCCTTATCACGGAAGGAAAATCCGGTATTTCAGGAGGTAATTTCACTGTCACCGGTCTGGTAGTGAAAACTGTTTTCACCTGTTTCAATATCTCTGCCACCGATTCTGGATTGGCTCCCAAAAGTGTATTGGCATCTTCTACGTTAGGACATGATAGGTTCAGCACCAGCAAATCAAAACCTTCAACTCCATTCAAAACAGCAGCCATTTCCCTGAATTCACAAGGCGAATTTCCAGCAATTGAGAAAAAGAGCTTAGTAGGAAAGGGTAGCAATTTTGGGTAAATGGTATTTAGAAACGTTTTTATTCCGGGGTTTTGAAGCCCGATTGAGTTTATAAGGCCATAACCTGCATCAACGAGTCTGGGGGATGGATTGCCTTCTTTAGGTTCAAGCGTGACACTCTTTATAGTGAAAGCCCCTATCTTTGAAAGAACATCCTTTTCCATCTCCAACCCAAAGCCACCAGGGCCTGAAGGAATGACCACGGGGTTTTTGAAGGTTATACCCATAACTTCCCGAGTCAAGTTAGCCATTGCCAGTCCACCTCTTTCCCATCAAAAAGTGGGCCATCTTTGCATACAAACTTGATTTCTCCACTCTTGAGTTTTACCGCACAGCCTTCACACATGCCTGTGCCGCATGCCATTCTTTCTTCAATAGAAACATACACGGATCCCCCGTGATATTGCTCTGATAGGTGTTGCAGCATCGGTGTAGGGCCGCAGGCTATGACCGCTCCTTCGTTGTTGTCCTGAAAAAAGCGTTCCGTAACAACCATAGGTCCGCAGGTGATTTTAAGGTTTGGTAGATTATTTAGAAAATCGGCTTCTTCTTTCGATGTAGTTCCCAGATAAAAATTTTTATACCCGTATTTTGACCCGTAAAAATGAAGAGGTGCATAACCGCTTCCGCCAGCTACGAGATTTGCGCCTTCTATTACAGGTATGGGATTACCCAAAGGACCCTTTAGTTTGAGTTCATGCCCTATTTGCCAGCTCAGCGCTTCTTCTGTTAGCAATCCCCGAGGTTTTAGCAAAAAAAGCGTTTCTCCTCTGATTTCATCTTCAAAGTAAACCGAAAAGGGGCGTGGAGTAACGGGAAAATCCCCGGATTTCAGCATGAAGAATTGCCCCGGAAGGGACCCAAAGGTCCCATCAAGGGCTATTAGAATTAGTGCTTCGTTTTCCGACTTCTTAATCCACTTGATTTTAGATTTGAACAAGCTTACCACCACACATGACCTGCGTTATTTTCCCTTGAAGCGTTTTCCCAAGATATGGTGTGTTTCTGGCCTTTGATCTGAAATAGCTGTTCGTTAGGGTTGTATCATCCATCGGATCAAAGAGAACTAGATCTGCATAATAATGCCTTTCAATTCTTCCTCTGCCTGCAAGGTTGAAGAGTTTAGCAGGAGCCGAAGTGACTTTCTCAAGCAATTTTTCGAAGGCTAGTGTCTTTTTCCTGGAAAGTTTGAAAAGCTGCAGTAACAGGGTTTCAAGGCCTATAATCCCGAAAGGTGCCCGCTGAAATTCCACTTCCTTTTCCCAATTGGCATGCGGTGCATGGTCGGTAACTATAATGTCTATGGTTCCATCCATCAGGGCTTCTAAGAGCATTTCCTGATCCTCTTTTGTTGGAAAGGGAGGATTTAACTTTTTCGCTGGATCGTAATCTTCCAGGTCTTTATCCGTAAAGAGTAAGTGGTGGATACAGACTTCAGCGCTTATTTTTCCTCTTTTTCCCTTTCCATGCCTTATGTGATTCACCGATTTCCCCGTAGAAACATGGGCTATATGGACCCAACCAGCTGTTAAATTCGCAAGATCTATATCTCTAGCAACCATTACGGATTCAGCAGCATCCGGGATACCGTAAATTCCATAGTAATTGGAATAGTAACCTTCACGCATTGAGCCATCTCTTGAAAGTGCCCTTTCTTCACAATGATCTATAACAGGGAGGTGAAAGGACGAGGCGTATTCCAGTGCTCTCCTCATTATGTGCGGATCCCATATGGGATCCCCATCATCCGAAAAACCTATCGCACCAGCTTGTGCCAGGGTCCCCATTTCCGTCAATTCCTTTCCTTCCCTACCTTTGGTGGCTGCAGCAATGACTTCCAGTCTAGCCAGGCTAAGTACCTTTGCCTTTTCTTTTAGGCTATGAACAGCAGCAGGGCTGTCTAGTGAAGGTCTGGTATTAGGCATGCATGCAACAGTTGTTATCCCTCCGTTAAGTGCCGCCTTCAAACCGCTTTCAAGATCTTCTTTGTACTCGTATCCCGGTTCTCTTAAATGCGCGTGCATATCTATAAGCCCGGGAATGATGAGTTGACCTTTCGCATCTATTCTTTTGCCATTGAAGTCATGAGGGTTGTTTTCAATTATGTCTGTGATTTTTTCCCCATCCACAACAATGTTTTTCCGCTGGAATTTTCCTTCAATCAATACCTCGCCGTTTTCTATTAGATACCTCATTCCTCCATCCTCCCTCCAAGTACCGAATAAAGGAGAGCCATTCGTATAGCTTCACCGTTGGTAACCTGCTCTTGAACAACGCTTCTCTCAAAGTCTGCAACATGGTCGTCCACCTCGACACCTCTGTTCATAGGTCCCGGGTGCATGAAGATCACATCGGGTTTTGCATGTGAAAGCCTATCTTTTGTAATTCCATAGAGTTTATGATATTCTTCAAGTGTTGGAAAGAGCCCGCTGGTTTGTCTTTCAAGCTGCATTCTCAGACCCATAACTACATCTGCCCCATCGATCGCTTCATTTATGTCATAGCTAACCTTGACTCCTGATTTTTCTATTTCCAGAGGCATTAAAGTCTTTGGACCACACACGGTCACTTCAGCTCCAAGCATTTTCATGAGTTTTATGTTTGAACGCACCACACGGCTATGTTGAATATCGCCAACAATAGAGATTTTCAATCCGTCTATTTTCCCCTTCTTTTCCCAGATAGTGTAATTGTCCAGCAGTGCTTGAGTTGGGTGCGCATGAAACCCGTCACCAGCGTTTATTACAATGGCTTTGGTGTATTTCTTGATGAACTTTGGAGTACCGGGCTCGCTATGGCGCACTACATAGAGATCAATTCCCATAGCATCCAGAGTCAAAATTGTGTCCTTTAGGGATTCTCCTTTTTTTAAAGAAGAGGAGGAAGCGGAAAAAGCAACTGTATCAGCACCCAATCTCTTAGCTGCGAGGTCGAAAGAGATCTTTGTTCTCGTGCTGTTCTCAAAAAAGGCCGTACAGACAGTTACGCCTCGCAGTGCTGGCACTTTCTTCACCTTCCTGCTCAATATACCTTTGAAGTGCTTTGTAAGCTCAAATAGCTGATAAACCTCCTCTACATTGAAAACGTCTACATCGTAAACATCACGACCAACCATGCTCATTCCATCACCCCAATTTCTACCCTATCGGTACCGTTCTGCTCTTTGAAATGCACAATTATTTGTTCTTTCATCCTGGTGGGAACCACTTTGCCGCATATATCTGGTTGTATTGGCAACTCCCTATGCCCTCTGTCGATAAAGGTAACAAGAACTATCCTCCGGGGCCTGCCGTAATCGAAGATTTCATCAATAGCAGCTCTGACCGTCCTCCCGGTGAAAATTACATCATCACATAGAATGATTGTCTTACCGGTGACTTCAAAATCGATTTGTGTCTCTTTTACATGGGGTTGTTCCAGGCGATAGAAAGTGTCATCACGGTAAAAGGTAATGTCCACCTTTCCTGTGGGGAGCTTAAGCCCATGTTCAAAGGCTATCCTTTTAAGTCGGTCTGCAAGATACACCCCACCCGTTTGGATTCCTACGACTGCAAAATCCTCTGAATCTTTTAGCTTTTCCATGAGTTCAAAGTACATTCTTTTGAGAATTTTCTCGAATTGAGCGGGTTCGATAATCGTGTGGATATTTTTCAAGTTCACGTTTTTCCTCCTTTCCTCCCAAAATTTTGGCAAAATAAAAGGGACAGATTCCTCTGTCCCTCAAAAACTGAAAATCCATCCCGTAAGGTATCGAAGATCAGTGCAATAAACACCTCTATTCTCCAGGATGGTATTGACTTTTTATGTTGTAAAAAAAATTCTGGGATCATTCACACTCTCCTTTGCAGGTAAGCTGCGTCCCTTCTAAGTGTTGCTTTACAAATCTTCAAGGGTGATTTTACCATAAAACCAATCTAAAAAATGCAACAGACTTATGATAGGGACTTTACAAATGTTGATATACCGCTTTCCAAAACGCTTGCAACGAATATCAATTTAATGTAAAACGTTCATAGACAGTATCCACGTGTTTCAAATAATAATCCGCTTTAAAGAGCTCTTTTAGTTCTTCAGTACTGAAAAGTTCTTTTATCATCTCGTTCGTTGAAACGACGTCCAGAAAATCTACCTGCTCGTTCCACGACTTTGCAGCGCATTTTTGAATAAGTTTATAAGCTTCTTCGCGGCTCATGCCCTTTTCAATAAGAGCAAGCATAATGCGCTGTGAATATATCAAATTATGAGAATCCTTGAAGTTTTCTGTCATGCGTAATTGATCAACAAATAAGTTATTCACCAGATAAGTAGCCTTGTTGAGCATATAAAAAGCCAACATGGTAGCATCTGGGAAAACCAATCGCTCTGTCGATGAATGAGAAATATCCCTTTCATGCCATAAAGTAATGTTCTCATATCCCACAATGGCATAGCTTCTGAGCATTCGTGCCATGCCACATAGCCTTTCACATAATACAGGGTTCTTTTTATGAGGCATGGCTGAAGAGCCTCTCTGGCCTTTTTTGAAAGGCTCCTGTACTTCCAGGACTTCTGTTCTCTGAAGATGCCGGATTTCCGTAGCCATGCGTTCTATACCGGCTCCAATTAATGCAAGGGTGCTTAAAAATTCAGCGTGATGATCTCTTGGCACAACCTGAGTGGAGACCTTTGAAGGGAACAGGCCAAGGCTTTGCAAGGCTATTCTTTCAATCTCAGGAGGTATATTAGCGTAATTCCCAACAGCACCGCTGATCTTAGCGTGGGAAATACTCTCTATACTTCTTTGAAGACGACTGAGATTTCTCTCAAATTCAGCAAGAAAAGAAAGAACTTTTAAACCAAAAGAGGTTGGTTCTGCATGAACTCCATGGGTTCTACCGATGGTTATTGTATTCTTGTGTTTCATAGCGAGTTTTTGCAGCACACCTATCAGGCGCTTTAACTCCAAGGCAATGAGTTTACCTGAACGCTTTAGCACAAGAGAAAGAGCTGTATCTACTATGTCCGACGACGTCAAGCCTTTGTGAAAATATCTTGCTTCATCTCCCATGTTTTCCGTAACTGATTTTATGAAAGCGATTACATCGTGATCGACGTTACCCTCGATTTCATGAATTCGTTCTACATTTATCACAGCTTTTCTCTTTATTAGCTCAGCAGTGCCTCTGGGTGCCATATTCAGCGTTTCCAGGGCTCTCACAACTGCTATTTCCACTTCAAGCCAACGAAGATACTGGGCTTCTTCTGTCCACAATTCTTTCATGGGCGATAGCGCATATCTTTCAATCATATTTTTGCCTCCCTTGCTTTATTTTCCAATGTCCAGTCGGTAGTGTGCTCCTTCGAATTCTATTTGCTCTACTGCCTGATACGCCTTTTCACGGGCTTCGTTCAAGTCTTTTCCCAGAGCGGTTATTCCAAGAACCCTCCCACCAGCTGTGTATAATTCTCCTCCTTTGTTTTGAGTACCTGCATGAAAAACGCAAAGGTCCTCGCTTTCTATATTCTCAAGCCCAACAATGCGCTTCCCTTTTTCGTAGTTTCCAGGATATCCACCTGACGCCATAATCACACAAACAGCGCTTCTTTCATCCCAGCACAACTTTTGCTCTTCAAGCTTCTCATCTATAACAGAAAGCATCACTTCAACCAGATCGTTTTGCATTCGCGGTAGCAACACCTGTGTTTCCGGATCCCCAAAGCGGCAGTTGAATTCCAGAACTTTAACACCTTCATCTGTCAGCATAAGGCCAAAATACAGCACTCCTCTATAATCTATCCTCTCTTCTTTTAACGCCTTAAGTGTAGGAAACATGATCTTGTCCTTGAATTCTTTCTGGATTTCTGGCATATAGCCTTCAACTGGTGAAAGCGTTCCCATACCACCGGTATTAGGCCCTTTATCACCATCAAAAGCTCTCTTATAATCTCTAACACCTTCCATGGGTACAATTGTTTTGCCATCTACAAAACAAAGCATAGACAGTTCTCTACCATTGAGAAATTCCTCAATAACAACGCTTCTCCCTGCATCGCCAAAGCTCTTATCGAGAAATACCGTTTTGAGGACTTTTTCAGCTTCCGTTTGGTCATTGGCAATACTAACCCCCTTACCTGCCGCAAGACCGTCTACCTTTATCACCACAGGGAATCCAAAAGCCACCACGCTTTTCATGGCTTCATCATAGCTTGAACATACACAAAATTCTCCCGTGGGGATGTTATGTCTTTTCATGAATCTTTTAGCAAAGCTTTTACTTCCCTCAAGAAGTGCTGCTTTTTTCTTCGGTCCAAAGATCTTCAGACCGTTCTTTTCAAATAGATCTGCAATACCCATCACGAGAGGTATCTCTGTCCCAACTACTGTTAGGTCTATTGATTTGCTTTCAGCAAATTCCATTAGTTTTTGTATATCATCCGCCGCAATAGGCACACATTCTGCAAAAGGCTGCACTCCGGCGTTACCCGGCGCAACAAATATTTCATTTACTAGAGCGCTCTGCCCTATTTTCCAGGCTATTGCGGCTTCTCGACCGCCGCTTCCTATTATGAGCACTTTCATTTTTCTCACCCCATTAGTGTTTAAAATGTCTCATTCCTGTAAAAACCATGGCAATCCCGGCTTTATCCGCTGCATCAATGGATTCTCGATCCCGGATTGATCCTCCGGGTTGAATGATTGCCTTTATTCCAGCTTTTGCAGCGGTCTCAACCGAGTCTGAAAAAGGGAAGAAACCATCAGATGCGAGGACAGCACCTCCCACATTGAAACGGGATTGCCGGATCGCATTTTCTACAGCCCATATTCTATTGACTTGTCCTGGACCAATGCCCAATGTCTGGCCATTTTTCGCTACCACGATGCCATTTGATTTTGCGTGTTTGACCACCTTCCAGGCAAAAAGGAGATCTTTCATCGTTTCGCTGTTGGGAGCTTGCTTTGTAACTACTTTTAGTTCATCGACTATCACAGCTTCATCAGGCTCTTGCACAAGGAGACCACCATTTACCCTCTTCAGGTCCCATGATGATCTTTGCGCAATACTGTGATTCAGGTCAATTTCCAGGAGCCTGAGATTTTTCTTTTTTGTGAGTATTTCGAGGGCTTTTTCTGTATAGGAAGGCGCAATAATAATTTCAACGAAGATCTTGCTTATGGCTTTGGAGGTGGCTTCATCCATTTCTTGGTTCATAGCGATTATGCCGCCAAATATAGAAACAGGGTCTGCTTCATAAGCCTTTGACCAGGCTTCAAAGAGGGTATTTCCAATTCCTACGCCACAGGGATTGGTATGTTTTAGGGCAACTACAGCAGGAGTGGACTTCTCAAATTCCTTTAACAAATCGATGGCCGCAGATGCATCATTTATATTGTTGAAAGACAACTGCTTTCCATGCAACTGTCGGACTCCTGCTACTGTTCCAACACAACTTCCAACCTCTTTATAAAAGGCTCCCCTTTGATGCGGGTTTTCACCATAGCGGAGTTCCTGTACCTTTTCGTATGTGAGTGTTAGCTGTTCTGGAAAACCTGCCCCGGTTGTTTGGCTAAAATATTCGGCAATTAGAGCGTCATAATGAGCTGTGTGTCGGAAAGCCTTAGCACAT
>Ga0190330_1000553_pt1 | contig 10098 bp, 25 predicted proteins | sample 48720434_MG_FD_161654 | JGI IMG/M metagenome (GOLD analysis project Ga0190330, IMG submission 161654) | Hydrothermal vent sediment bacterial communities from Southern Trench, Guaymas Basin, Mexico - 4872-04-3-4_MG | ecosystem: Environmental > Aquatic > Marine > Hydrothermal vents > Sediment ...
GTAAGAGGTTGTTTACAAAAACCTCATCTCTTAGAAAACTGGGTCTTAAAGTTGCGACTTGTAAGTTCCGCTCTAAGAGAGATTTTATAGCAACATTTTTGCTTGCATTTCTATCTGAATTGCATATTCTACCACACTTCCTGCATTTATATAGTGAATAATTGGTTGAGAGATGTCCAGAGTTAATTGCACCGCAATTTGAACAAAACTTTGATGTGTGATAAGGGTCATATTGATTATAAGGAATTTCAGAAATAGAACAATTTGTTTCAAGGAATTGATTAAATTGGTGATAAGGAATCCTGTTAATCTTCTTTCTACCTTTCTTATTTGAATTCCCTTTTTGTCCTTTTTTTGTTTTAATACCTCTTAAGTTTTTAAGTTTCTCAACTGCAACACTGCAATTATACTCTTTAGCAAGATTAACAATCTCTTTAGCAACCTGACCACTTCTTGTTTTGACAAAGTTTCTTTGTTTGTGTTTAAGTCTTTTTAGAGACTTCTTTGCTTGACCTGAACCTTTATCTGTAAGAGATTTAAGTTTAGACCTTCTTTTATCAAACTTTTTTTGTTTAATAGCAACATCTCTTCCAAAGTATAATTGTTTTTTAACTTTACCTGTTTTGGAATTTAAAATAGTGACTGCTGCTAAAGTTGCAGAGCCAACATCAACACCTAAAATATTGGTTTGTGTTATTTGAGGTTCTTCAAATTCTTTTTCTAAAACAACTGCAATATTCCCATTCTTTAAGAGAGAAATATTATCAAATTTCCATTCATCTTTTGTATAATCTGTAAATCTTTTAAATTGATTATCTATTTTAATAGGGATAACAAAAGTCTTTTTGGGTCTGTAAGTTAATTTAAAACAAGGATAACCTTTGTTAGTTAATATAAATTTAAACCATCTTTTATTTAGCCTGATTGAACAGTTATTTAGATTTATTCTCGACTTGTCTTTTAAAGTCTTTTTGTTAACAACTTTCTTTAATTTCCATATATCCTTTCTTGCTTCTTGAATAACATCTGAAGGTAAAAAAGAAGTTTCTCTTATAGATTTATATGTTTTTTGATGTAACTCACTAGAAGAATAACAAACAGGTAATTGTAAACAAGTAAAATTCAGAACTCTTAAATATTCTTTAATTATTGTATTTAACAAATCTTTCTTTCTAAATGTTAATTCTTTTCTATTTAAAATTAATGTCTTTCTCACAAGTCGCATAATATTATATTTAAAAATATATATAATTAATCGCAATTCCTCCCCAAAACAAGTTAAGGGGTCTTCTTGCGATTTTGGTGAATTATGAAAGATGAAAAATAGAATAATTATAGGTAAAAAAGGTATGAGAATGGATGCAAGGAATAAAGAAGAATTAATAAGAAATAACATTAAATCTTTGGCTGAAATTAAACGATATGTTGCTGATAATAACTCTATTTTAATGAATTTAACTATAAGTGGCTCACACTTGTATGGATTTAACTCAAGTGATTCTGATATAGATTATCGTGGTATTTATGTAGTTAATACAAACGAATTACTGGGTTTAAAAAAACCTAAAGATGTTTTAAATATTAAACTTAAAGATGAGATTAATGATATTGTTTTATTTGAACTTAAAAAAGAAATTGATTTGGCTTTAAAATCAAACTGTAATATTTTAGAACATATAAATGCCAAGCAAATTTATAATACTTCAGAGTTTATTGAATTAAGAAGACTTATTAATAACGCTTTTGGTAAATCAGGTTTGTATAATTCATACAATGGAATGGCTACATTTAATTATAAAAAATTTATAATGGGTGGGAAATCTACAACTAAAAAGTATCTTTATGTTTTTCGTTCTTTAATGGCTGGAATTTATGTTTTACAAACAGGAAGAATTGAACCTAATCTAATTACTTTAAATAAATATTTTAAGATTAAAGAGGTTACACAATTAATTAAATCAAAACAAGAGAATCGTGAGATGTCTTTAGTTCCAGAATTCAAACCGCATGCTCTTGAAGATAGGATAAATGAATTATTTGACCGAATAGATAAAGCTTATGAAAAATCAAAAATACCAGATTATCCTGATGAAAAAGATGTTTTAGAAATTAATAAATTTTTACTTAAAATTAGGAAAAAATATATATTATGAATAATAGAGAAATTAAAAAGTCTGTTAAGGATATAAGAGAAACCTTATTAGCAAGAATAATCCCTGATATGCCTTTGGAGGGAGATACAAGAGAATACATCACAAAAATAATTAATCAATTTGAGTTTGAGTGGTATTTAGAACAAATAGAAAAGAAAACAACAGAGAAGATTTTTAGAAAACTCGAAAAGATATATATTTGGGTGAAAGAGGGTGAAAAAAATGAATAGAGAAATAAAATATAAAGGTCATGAATTTGCTTGTCATATTAATAAAAATGGTGAGGTTGTTTACTGGTGCTGGAACTGTAAGGGTTATTACCCTAAAAATAAAATGAGTACAGAAACAATATGTCAAAGATGTTTCAAACCAACTATTGATTTTCACAAATATAATTTGGAAGATTTTAGAAAAAAAACAGATGAAAGAAGCAAAGTAATAGTTGAAGTTACAGAAGAAATAATAAATTCAATTTATGAAGAAAGAAAGAAATGGGCTGAAGGTTATGCAACTTTATATCGTGATAAAAAAGGTAATTTAAAATATGTTTCAATTGAAAAATTAGAAAAATTTGTAAAGAAGAAGGTGAAAGAAAATGAATGATAAAATGTGTATTGATTTAGATTTATTTAATTATGTAGGAATTGGTAGAAATGAAAGAGAAAAAAGAATGTTAAAATTACATTTAGAAAAATTAAGGAACAATGAACCTCATATCTATAAAGGAGTTAAGTATTGTTTATAAGTAAGTTTAATATTGAACCTAAATACAGAAAAACCTTTAAATAGTTTAAAAACATAATTAAATATGGTTAGAGTCAAGAAAACAATTAAATGTAAAATAATAAATCCAACAAAATTAAAATTAGAACAATTAAACAAAGAATATTCAAACTTACAGGAATTACTACAATTAGAGAAATCAGGACTGGATTTTTTACCAATTTACAAATCTCTCAAAAAGAAAGTCCATTCTGCTAATTTACAACAGGCTCTAAGGTTCTATAAAAAGATTAAATCTGATAAAGAATATCCAATCTCTTTTAGAAAGGATTTGTTGAAAGTCAGGAAAACAAATACTAAACTTTTTAAATATTGGATTAAAATTCCAACAAAACAAAGAAGAGGAGGATTGAATTTAGCAATTAAATCACAACCATTTAAGTTTGAAGATTACGAGATTTGTGAATCAAAAATGTATAAAAAGAAAAACAACTGGTTTATTAATATAACAGTTCAGAAAGAAGTTAAATTAAATAATACTTATTCCTCTATTCTTGGTCTTGATTTGGGACAGAAGTATATGGTAGTATCGGTGATGCAACCATCTGCTTTAATGACTCCTAAATTTTGGGGTAAAGAAGTTAGAGGTATAAGACGAAAATACAACTATATTAGAAAGCAACTTGGAATAAAGAAACTGCTAAAACAAATAAAAAAGATTGGTCAAAAAGAACAAAGAAAAGTAGCTGATTGTCTCCATAAAATCTCCAATACAATAGTAGATTTGGCTCTAACCAACAATTCTGCTATTGTTGTTGGAGACCTGAAAGGGATTAGAAAATCAGCAAAAGGTAAAAGATTTAACAGGATAGTTAGTAATATGCCTTATTACCAATTATCTCAAATGATAGAATACAAAGCAAATTGGAATGGTTTAAGAATAATTAAAGTAAATGAAAGAGGGACTTCACATACCTGCTATAAGTGTGGTTCTAAAGGTTCAAGACCTAAACAAGGAGTTTTTAACTGTTCTGTTTGCGGACTAAAAGACTACAATGCTGATGTAAATGGTGCTTTCAATATAGCCAATAAATTGTTTTCTGGGTATATCTTGGAAGACGGGGCAACCTTGACTTTGCCCGAAACTGGTGCAATATGACACCAGAATCTCCCGATTTTAATCAGGAGAGTGTCAAGATTAAAAATATCTATAAATGTGAAAATTGTAAAGAATATTTTGACTTGGCAAATATTCCTGAAAAAGCTTACGATTTCAACAAAGAAACAGTTTTATGGTTATGTCCCTCTTGCTATGAAATTAATGAAGTTAAAACTAAAAAATATTATGGTTAAAAAAGGGTATCCTTATGAATATTTGATAAAAAAAAGAATTGAAAAACAAGGAAATTTGATACTAAGACTTTCAGTTTCAGGATATGCTGATTTTATTGTTCTTTCCTCTCCCCCCTATCTTCTCGAAGTAAAAACTACATTAAAAAATAAATTCTATCCGTCACAAAGAGAAATCAAACAATTCAGAGAACTTTGTAACATTAATCGCAAATACAACATCGATATTTTCTACCAAATTAGAGAAGCGGGAGGGGAAAAAAGATATTCTCTTAATGAAGTTAAGGAAAAATACTTTAAGAAATTATGAGCAATTATTTTTATGTTCAATTTACCGAAGTGGTGGAGGGGAAATTAAAACAACATACTTATTATAACTTAAGTGAAATTGAATTTCAAAATTTAAAACATAGATATGATATTACTAAATATTCTAAAAATATATAATTATGATAAAAATAGATTATGATTTTAAGAGAGGATACTCAATAAAACAAAAAGATTTTAAAATAGACTATCTCACTAAAAAAGAGTTAATAGAATATATAAATCTTCTAAATTCAAAGTGTAGTTACATCGCAATTTCTCAAATAAGACAATGAAAAGGTCTCCTGCTCAGTATGGATATGTTCTTGGTTATTGTCTTGAAGTAATATGTCCTTACTGCAAAAGAAAACAAAGTTTCACACCAAGAAGAAAAGAGGGGGAATTATATCCGAAAATAAATCCTCTCTCTACGAAAACTTGTGTGGTTTGTGGGAAGAAATTTTTAGTAAAACCAAACATTATTAAAGAAAGAGATGTTAGAATTAAGTAAATAACACTAATAATATTACCTCTTAGAGCAAAAAATAGGTCTAAAAAAGGGTTTATTACAGTGTAATATTTCGTAAAATGCCTTAAATCGGCGAATACTCTAAAAATAAGGAAATATTAGTATTAATTTAATTAATATTAAAAAATTATAATAATTAATTATGGATAAAATATGTGAATTATGTAATCAAGATAAAGCAGAACATATACATCATATTAATAGAGATAGAGAAAACAATAGTAGAAGTAATATTCAATATTTATGTAAAGATTGTCATAGAATAATTCATTATGGATTTATGTCTGCAATTAAAAAAGAAGAAATTGTTTTTATAGATTTTGTTAGTAAATATAGATTAAAACAAAAATATAGGAATAAAAGAATGATTACTTGGTTAAAAACACATTTTAGATTTAATGAAATTATTAATAAAAAATATATTTTAATATCTAAAAAATTTAAGGAATTAATATTTGCTATAATTGCTGAAGAAATTATTTTAAAAATTCCTATAAAAAATGATAAGAAAATAAATGATTTTTTATATTATCACACAAATGGTTTTTACGAATATCCTGAATATTCTTTTAATATAAGAAATAATATTAATTATGGAAAATCTTTCTAAAAGCATTATAAAATTAGCAGAAATTGGTTATCCTGAAGAAGAAATTAAAAAAATATGTGGTCTTATTTTTGATTTAGAATTAAAAGATGTTGAGATAAGAATTGAAAACATTATTAAAGAAAATTTTTTAGTTAGAAAAGACAAATACCTTAAAAGAGTTTAAATCTCTAAAAAGGTATTAATTAATTTAATTAATTAATTATTATTAGTATAAGTATATATGTGAACAAAATATATTTATATATATATTTATTATTAATTAATAACAATAATTAAATGTAAATTAGAAAGATACTACAAATAATCTTTAGCACTAATAAAAATTAATTAATATAAATAATTAATTCATATATAATTATGGCAGGGAGACCTAAACAAAATCTTGAATGGAGAGGATATGTAGGAGTGACTAAGAGGGAAAAAGAAGTCTTGGAAAAATTAGAAGTATGGAGACACGCTTCAAATAAAGCAAATACAAGAAATCTGGCAAATGAAATAGGAACATCTATTGAGCAAATGGCATATCTTTTAAGAAATCTTGTAAAAAAAGGATTAGTAGATAGAACTGGAGGATGTTCTTATTGTGTGAGTTTTAATAGACCTAAAGAAATTGAGTTGCAGGAGGGGATGACTATAAGAACAATTATAAATAGAGAATTATATGACAGAATAGAAACAAGAATGCAAATAAATGAAAAAACAATGAGAGAAATAATAGAAGAACTATTGACTTTAGGATTTCAGAAATATGATGAAATTCAACAGGAAAAAATAAGAAAACAAATAAATAAATAATTTTTATTATTTTTTAATTATAAATAATTAATTAACTACATTATGGTGGCTAAAAATGAGAGAATGGAAAAATCAAGAATGGAAAGAGATAAGAAAAAAAATCGTAAAGAGAGAAAATTCTCTAATTCTTTAGTTACAAAAATCAGATAATTTGTAACAATTATTCAAATTAGTTACATTTTTTAGCATTATTACACTGTAATATTTTAGAAAATTTCGTAAAATGCCTTAAATCGCCGAATACTCTTATTTTAATCTATATACTGAATAATAGTTAACTATATATACTATAAATACAATTATAAATATGGTAAGAAAAAATTTAGATGGTAATTCAGAAGCAACAGGTTTTTCTGATAATTTTGGGGCTTCTGGAAAAATAAAAAAATTTATGGCTAATGGGGGATATGGTTTTTGCCCTCATTGCAACACAAATATTGCAGGGAGCAATCCCTGCGATTTCCCTCCAGAAAGGACAGTATATTGCCCTTTCTGTGGGTATGAAGTCGAGCCTGACTATATACCTAACGAAGAAAACGAAGAACTTCAGGATATTCGTGTGGTGAATGCAACACCACACGAAGTTGTTATTTATGTAGATGGAGAACCCATCTACGACCATAATTACTATGAATCTACCACACCTCAAGAGTTAGTGGGTGTGGCTCCTTCTCTGATGAGAAGGGTAATGAGATTCCCTCCATCGGGAATACTTCCTCGATGCAGGACAGAAACTGTCTCTGCAGGGGAAATCAAATCAAGTCAGGGGGTAATTCCCCTCACTAAAACAAAAATGGGGGAAGTAGAAAACTTACCTCCTCAGAAAGAGGGGGTAATATATATTGTATCCCGTATTATTGCGGAAGCCCTGCCGCAACGGAAAGATTTATACTTTCCTAACGAAAGCGTTAGGAATAAAAAAGGGCAGATTGTAGGGTGCAGGAGTCTATGCACCCTGCAAAAATAAAATGGAATTAGAAACTTATGAGGAGTATCGGGAGATGCTCCTTGTAGATTTGGGAGTTCCTGAAGAGAAAATAAAAACAAAAGAAGAGTGGGAAAAGGATAGAGAAAAACAAGCAAACACTGAAAAAGAAATCAGAAATAAAATAAGAGAAATTCTCCAAAAGGGAACCCCCAAAAAATCTGAAGTTGAGGATATTTTCCTTACTTCAGAAAATTCTGAATATTCAATCAAAGATATTTCTGGGAATGAGGGGCAATATATTTGCTCCGATGATTCTACGACAACCGCATATCACGGTTCACGTTCTAAGGTTGTTGTAATTCCTTCTTTTCTTGCTCTTCCTTTGGGAGAAGTGAGAGAGGAAGAAATGAAAAATTTTCTAAGTCAGGTTGGCATTGAATTACAATGGCACGAAGACTTGGAAGATTACCTCAATCAATATGAGGGATTATTTGAGGCAATACAAAATATAATTGCCTCAAAATATAAAAGAGTAAGATTGAGGTTGGATAAAAAATATAAAGAAGAGATTCAAAAAAAATGCAGGTATTCTCCTGCTTATGACTATTCAGAATATGTATATATTCTAAAAGGTGCTTACACACCTGAAAGTGAGGAAAAATGATAGAAATAACAAAAGATGAGTTTATGGCTTATGAAGGGGTGAGAAGAAGCGGGGTCACAAATATGTTTGCAGTTTCAGTAGTAATGAAAATTAGTGAATTATCAAAAGAAAAGGTTTTAAAAATAATGGAAAATTACAGTGAACTTGCAGAGAAATATTTGAAAAAAGGTGATGTAAAATGACACAAAGACAATTTTTTAGGGTGCTTGAAAGAGAATGCCGAAAATACGGCTTCTCTCTCAAGGATTCAATAGGTGGGGGATTATGAGAAAAGAAATAAGCAATGAAGTAATAAAAGAATTAAACTTATCTGATTACAAAGTTTGTAGCACAAATGAAACCGAACTAAGCACCAATTCGGCGGATGTGTGTGGTAGGGAGAAAAACCCTACAAAAAGAAAAGGTGATGAAAAATGGATACAATAAGTGCATTTGCAAGAGGAGAATCCGCAAGAGCAAGAGGAGAATCTATGACTTATTTTGATGCAACAAAAATAAAAAAACTGATGGAACAACATAATGTGACTGAAGCAGAAATATTCTTGGAATCCGATAGAGAATGGACAAATACCAATATAGAAATTAAAAATAATAAAGTAATTGGTAAGTATATGGGTGTAACAGGGAGTATTTGGGCAACCCCTATGTTAGATATACAAGGAGAAATATTTGAGGTAGGAACTAAAAATGAAAAAGACCAAATTGCCGAATGGATTCAATAATGGGAATATATGAATCAATGGGAATAATCGGAACAGTAGCATTTGATTTCGTAAGAAATCTAATAGGACTGGCAGACAACGCAGGAGGTATAATGGTCTATGTAATTACAGGATTAATGATATATCTTCTTGTGAAATGGACAATAGGATTGTTTGCAGGAGGGAAAAAAGAGAAGAAATAAAATGGCAAGAATAAAAAGACTTCCCGATGGAACTTTTTTTTTGAGAGTTGACCCTGAAGAGTTAGAAATCGTAAGGTCAAAAATTAGCCGTCGGGAAGACCTAACCGACCAAGAGATTGAAATCGCCAGAGAATTTAAGTTAATATGAACAAAAAAGAGAGAAAAGAAAGGGTAGAGAGAGAAATCAAAGAACTTGAAGAGCAAAGGAACGGAATACAAAACAAGTTAAGAAAATTATACCTAAAATTAGAAGAATATGGTAGATGAAATAGGACACAGGATGTGGCAAATATGGATAGATTGGGAAAGAGAGAGGAAAAAACCAAAAGAGGTCTATCAAAAAAAATTCCTTGAAAAATTGAAAGAAATAAAAAGACCTTCTCAATTTATCAAAAAAATAGAATATGACATTCTGAATGCATTGAACGGAGGATTGAGAGAAGAAAAATCAATGTGGCAAATAGAAAATAAATCAGGAAGAGCCTATAAATCAATTAACGACAATTTGCTTTCTTTGAAGGAAAGAGGGTGGATAGAAGTGAGATGGAAAAACAGAAAGAAATATATAAAAATGACAGAAAGAGGGTATGAGATTCTCAAAGAGTGGAAACAAGTTTATTTTTAATTTATTTTTAGTTAGTTTTATGGTAGATAGAAAAGGAGATTGCGGAGGAACTCCAAGAGTGGGAAAAAGAGGTGACCCCAAAGGAAGGGGTTTAGGGAGAAACCGCAGAAGATAATTTTATTTTAATTTTTTAGAATAAAATATATAGAGTTATATATATTTTAAATATTCATTAAAATATGAGAGATGTATATTATAATAATTACAAAGAATTTTTAAACGAATTTGAAAAAATAAAAAAAGGAGAGAAAATTACAATTTCTCAAATGCGGCGAAAAGTAGAAATAAGTTTTGAAACTATTAAAAAATATTTCAAGAGATTAGAAGAAGAGGGGAAAGCAAAAATTTATTTAGAAAACGGAAGAATAAAAAATGTAGAAAAATTATGATAGAAGAAAATAAAGAAAAGGGATTTAGAATGACAGAAAAAGAGAATATAAGTGAATTGAAAACCCTAAAAGAAATATCATTACCGAGTGATGGGTGTAATTGTGAAAATAGAATAAGACAA
>Ga0190330_1000558_pt1 | contig 10021 bp, 6 predicted proteins | sample 48720434_MG_FD_161654 | JGI IMG/M metagenome (GOLD analysis project Ga0190330, IMG submission 161654) | Hydrothermal vent sediment bacterial communities from Southern Trench, Guaymas Basin, Mexico - 4872-04-3-4_MG | ecosystem: Environmental > Aquatic > Marine > Hydrothermal vents > Sediment ...
CTCAGACACGCTCCGGAAAACAGGGCCATAAGAGATGACCGGGGGCCTCCGTGAAAATCGATAACAGCATCGAACTTCTTTTTTCTGATCTTTTTGATTACAGAAAAAAAGTCTTTTATATGTGAATGAGCGGGGAGTATAAAAGTCTCTTTTATTAGGGGATTGCCTGTGATCAGATCCGCATAGGGTTTTTCAATCACATACGAAAGCTCTGTATCGGGAAAATTTTTCTTCAGGACCGAGACAGCAGGAGTGGTCATAATGACATCCCCTATCCGCCTCAGTCTGATTAAAAGGATTTTCTTGATATTCTCGGCATCAATCCTTGGTTGATCTTTCAGGTTCAATGGTCGCCTCATCAATGAGCATAACCGGAATTTCCTCTTTTATAGGGTAGACTCGGTGGCACTTAACGCATTTGAGGCCTTTTTCGTCTGAAGTCAATTTGACTTCTGTTTTACAGACAGGACAAGCCAGGATTTCAAGTAAATGGGGATCTATACTCATATTTTTTCTCCAGAAACTTATCATATAATACGACTGCGTGTTTGTCCAGATTCCTCAAAATCTGTTTTTCTTGTAAATTCTGTTTTCTATTTCCAGTCAGGAAGGCGTCCTGGTGTGTAGGGAGCGCCTATTTCATCGAGTTTCTTTTCTATATTTTTGACGTCTTCTTCTGTGATTTTCTTCAGGGCCTGATAGATGGGGGCGAATTCGTTGAGCACGATTTGATAGCTGTCTTTTTGGGTTTGAGTGGGGGCTGATGTCGAACCCCACTGTTCGTATATTATGGAATTGATCCGTCTGGCAATACCTGGTTCTGTACCAAGGTCCAGTCGGCTCAGAATAGGATCTCCAAACATCTGGCGCTGGAGTTCAGCCAGTTTTTTCTCAAGGCCCGTGATTTGAGCAAAAAGTTCTTTATGGGGAACGGTTACGCTTTTTAAAGCAACTTTGTAATGGGTGACCTTTGTTCCCAGTTCCCCCAGAATGCTGGAAGCCGCATTGACCGAATGGCTGAGTTTTCGGACTTTTCCTTGAAACTCCACTAAGGCTGCTTTGTCTTCAGCCGGCAGCGAGGTGTTTCCAAGAGGCTTGGCTTTGAAAACTACTGGGTCGGTCATCTGAGTGATTTCTCCGTTGACCCACTTGGACATGAAGACCTTGTATGTTCCAGGGAGAACAAAAGTGGAAGAGGGCCCGGACGAGGTCGGATTTGCATCTCTGACATTAGTAGGATTCAAAGCCGGATAGCAGAGGTCCCAGGTTATGCGGTGAAGCCCTTTTTGAGCCGGAGCCCTTAGGTGCCTCACCGCCTGGTCGTCTTCATCCAAGATTGTGAACAGGAGATAAGGTGTCATCTCCTCTTCCTCTGCCATCATCTGTTCATAGGATGGATAATACACGGGCTTGTTCTGTTTGGCCTTTTCCTGTTCCTGCTCACGCCTTTGATCTTTCAGGGTTTTGATGCTCTCCTTGAGATAATAAGTGAATGTGGCGGCCACAGGAGGATTAGGGACAGTGAAGTAATTTTCGCCCTGAAAACCCTTGCTTCTGGACCCAAGAGTTCCCAGAGGTGTTTTTTCGACAAACATGAGGGCATCCTTGACGGGAAAGATGTGCCCTTCTTTTGCAAGAGTGTCTTCGGTCAAGGTCCTCATCGGCGAATAATCATCCAGGATATAAATCCCGCGGCCAAAGGTAGCCAGCACCAGGTCGTTTTCTCTTTTCTGTATGGCCAGGTCGCGCACAGCAATGGTGGGCAGACTGTTTTTAAGCTGCTTCCAGTTTTTCCCTCCGTCAAGAGAGGCGAAGACTCCGAACTCGGTCCCTGCAAATAAAAGGTCTTTGTTGATGTGGTCTTCGGCTAAAGCGTAAACAGAGCCCCGTTCCGGAAGGCTGGAGGACAGGGAAGTCCAGGTTTTTCCGGCATCTGTGCTTTTAAGGACATACGGTTTGAAGTCTCCGTTTTTATGGTTGTTAAAGGCCGCGTAGACCGTGTTTGGCTCATGATGAGATGCGATGATGTCATTGACATAGGTTCGTTCAGGAACACCAGGGAAGCTTTCTATCTTTCTCCAGTTCTCTCCTCCGTCCTCTGTGACCTGAATCAGCCCGTCATCTGTTCCCACATACAGCATGTCTTCCTTTACAGGGGATTCATCCAGGGCTACGATGGTCCCGTAAGGAGATGTGGACGCATTCTTGGCCACAGCATCCATAGGCCAGATTTTTCCCATCACTTCCAGTTTGTTCCGGTCGATCTGTCTGGTTAAGTCAGGACTTATGGCTTTCCAGGTGTTTCCCCTATCGTCGCTCCGGAATAATTTGTTGGCTGCAAAGTACAAACGTGTGTGTGAGTGAGGACTTATGAGCAGGGGAGCGTCCCAGTTCCAGCGGTATTCTTTTTCTCCTTTTCTGGGTTTGGGCTGTATCCCCATACTTTCTCCGCTTTTTTTGTCAAAACGGTTAAGGTTTCCATACTGAGACTGGGCATACACGATGTTCGGGTCTTCGGGATCTACCTGGGATTCAAATCCGTCACCTCCCTGGGTCGTATACCAGTCAGCATTCACGATCCCGTGAGCGCTGTTGGTGCGGGACGGTCCTCCCAGACTGTAGTTGTCTTGAGTGCCGCCGTAGACATGGTAAAAAGGTTCGGCATAATCAACCGCGATTTTGTAAAACTGGGTCACAGGAAGATTGGGCATGAACTTCCAAGTCTTCCCCCTGTCAAAAGACTCATAAACACCTCCGTCGTTTCCGTTGAGGTAATAATTCGTATTTTCCGGATTGATCCAGAGGGCATGGCTGTCCCAGTGTTTGCTTCGGTCTCCCAGGGCTGTCCAGGTTTTTCCGCCGTCGTCAGTGACCTGAAGAAAGGTATCCATTGAGTAAACGCGGTCCCTGTCTTTGGGGTCGCATACGATTTCCTGGTAGTAGTTACCCGAAGAGGAATAGCTGCTCCGCTTTTCCCAGGAAGCCCCTCCGTTCAGACTGCGGAAGAAGCCGGCCTGGCCTCTCTGTGCTTCCACGATAGCGTAGAGATAATCCGGGTCAGCCGGAGAGATGGCCAATCCTATTCTTCCTTTATCCCCGGGAGGAAGCCCTTTGTTGATCTTTTTCCATGTTTTTCCGGCATCCATTGATTTGTAAACACCTGACTCAGGGCCGCCGTCAATAAGAGTGAACACATGTCTACGGCGCTGATGAGCGGCCGCATAGATGACATCCGGGTTCCTGGGATCAAAATGGACTTCATTCACACCTGTGTGTTCGCTTATGGTGAGGACAGGGGTCCAGGTTTCTCCACCGTCTGTGGTCTTATAAAGCCCTCTGTCGCCTTCGGCGCACCATAAGGGACCGTATGAAGCTGCGTAGACCACGTTGGAATCTCGGGGATCCACAGCGATCATTCCGATATGTTCTGAATTCTTAAGACCCATATTCTTCCAGGAGGCGCCTCCGTCTTCAGACTTATAGATTCCGTCTCCGTAAGCAACGCTTCTTTGATTGTTGTTCTCTCCTGTTCCCACCCAGATTATGTTTGGATTACTGGGATCCATGGTGATACAGCCGATGGAATAAGATCCCTGATGGTCAAAAATAGGAGTAAAGGTCGTTCCCGCATTGATGGTCTTCCAGACTCCGCCCGATGCGGAGGCTACATAGAACTCGCTCGGATTTTCTGGATTCACGGCAAAGTCAGCGATTCTTCCGGATGTGAGGGCCGGCCCGATGTGTCTGAGTTTGAACGCATTGAGAGAGAGAGAAGCCAGGGGATCTGTAGCGCTTTTATCTGCAGTTTTTTTTGTCTGTGCATAGCTGAGATAGGGCAAACAGAGTAAAAACACAAATATCCAGCAGAATGATATAAATATTCGTTTTTTCATGGGTTCCTCCTTTTAGGGTTGAGTTGGGGTTTGTAAAAATAAAGGAATAAAAATGTATCAGTTGCCATTATATTATTTTTAATGTGTTACTCTTACCAAACGTCCAGTTATGTGTCAAGAAGAAGTTCGCCGGCAGAGTTTATTCTGAAGGGATCATCGGCGAGCCCGTGAATAACGTGAATAAAAGGTATTCCGATAAGACAGATTGATCGTCCTGCTTACTATATTATCCATTTTTCGAAACAAATCGCTTGACAAACAAATTTATATGTTCCAGAATATGGAAGTAATTTATTTTAAGGAGAATGAAATGAAACTTTTATCAAGGTCAGAAGAACTGGTTCTTCTGACGGTCTGGAAACTGCAGGAGGATGCCTACTGCATCCCTATCCGTGAGGAGCTGATAAAGGTTACCGGAAGGAAGTGGTCCTTTGGTTCAATTTACGATCCCCTGGACCGCCTTGAAAAAAAAGGACTTCTCAAATCCTATTTAACCGAGCCTGTAAAGGAAAGAGGAGGAAGAAGTAAAAGGATCTACCAGCTGACTTCTCTTGGGAAAAGGTCTTTGATTGAAGTCCGCGGTATCCAGGATGCCCTGTGGGATAAGATCCCCTCTCTGGAAACGGATACGGAAAAAACGTGACAATGAGTCAAAAGAATCGTTTCTCTCCGCCAGCTCTTGCAGAAAAAATGCTCGGCATCATCTATTCGGACAAAGGACAGTTCACTCATCTTGGGGATTTCGAAGAGATGTTTCTTTACATTTGTGAAAACAAGGGCAAAGGTTACGCCCGGATTTGGTACTGGCTTCACATCATCAAGTCATTACCTGGTTTTATAAAAAACAAACTGTACTGGAGTACGGCTATGCTGAAAAATTATATTTTAATCGCTGTCAGGAATGTCATTAAAAATAAGGGTTTTTCATTTATCAATGTTACCGGATTGGCTGTGGGAATGGCCTGTTTCCTTCTCATCATGGTCTATGTCCAGCATGAAACAAGCTATGACCGGTTTCATGAAAAAAGTGACAGGATATTCCGTCTTCTTTCCAAAGAATCTTCACAGGACGGACAAAAATCTGCGGAGGAATATGATGATCATTTTCCTGAGGTAATGACTCCTCTTCTCGTTTCTGATTTTCCGGAAGTCAAAAACGCCACGTGCTTTATGGGAGCTTTTCAGGACAAAGCTGTTTTGAAAGCGGAAGAGAAGCTCTTTTATCAGTCTGGATTGTATGCGGACAGAAATTTTCTGGAGATTTTTACTTTTCCGCTTGTTCATGGAGACAGTCAGAACGCGCTCTCTGAATCCAATACCATTGTGATCACTGAAGACGTTTCTAAAAAGCTTTTCGGGAACGGGAATCCCATTGGCCGGCACATCAGCTATAAAGAAAGAAGACGGCGGTATGATGTGGTGGTCAGCGGAGTGGTGGAAAACATTCCCCAAAATTCCAGTATTCAATTCGATTACCTTCTGTCGCTTGAAACTTTGAGGGCGGATAAAGCAAACAGCTTCATGTTTGATAATTGGAATGTGGCTAACTTTTATATTTTTTTAGAGCTGGCAGAAACTGGAGATAAAGCCGAAGCTGAAAAGAAGTTCACTGAACTTGCTCCAAGCAAAAGACCCTGGCCAAAAATTATTCTCCAACCCATAGAAGATATCCATCTGCGATCTCAAATCAGGGGAGAACTTGCCACCAACAATGAGGTCCGCTATGTCCGCCTTTTTTCTTTCATTGCTGTCATGGTTCTGCTTATAGCCTGTGTGAATTCCATGAACCTGGGTGTGGCCTGTTCCACAAAAAGGGCTAAAGAGATCGGTGTGAGAAAAGTAAACGGAGCCAACCGCAGACAGATCATGCGCCAGTTTTTGGGAGAATCTCTGTTTCTATCCGTACTGTCTTTGTTTGCTGCGCTGTTTCTTATGAAGATGTTTCTGTCCCGCTTCAGTCTCATCCTGGGTGTGGAGTTGAAATGGGATCTTCTCAATAATGTTTTTCTCCTCCTTGTGATGGCTGGGACAACTCTGTTTGTCGCTCTGGCATCCGGGAGCTACCCTGCTTTCCTGCTTTCCGCACTTTCCCCTGTGAGATCCATGAAAGAGCATTCCATATACGGAAGCCGGAGTGGGAAGTTAAGGAACATCCTTATGGTTTTTCAATTTGCGGTTTCAGTGATCCTGATCATCTGCACTGTGGTTGTGTTCAGACAGATGAATTTCATTAAGACCAGGGAATTGGGGTTTGACAGGGAGCATGTGGTTGTGATTCCCATAAAAGAAAAAGAGACCTTGGACAAAAGACAAGTCTTAAAGACATCCTTTCTTGAACTTCCCCAGGTAAAAGGCGTTTCCGTATCCAGCGGCCTGCCCATAAATATACGAAGCCGGCTCATCAACTACGTTTTTATGAGAGATAATGGCGAAAAAGTCAAAATGGATATAAAGTTTGACTATGTGGATGAGGACTTTGTGGATGTGTTCAAAATCAATGTTTTAAGAGGAAGGAACTTTTCAAAGGATTTTAGTGAGGATAAATATGGAATTCTGATCAATGAGACCGCTGCAAAAAAGATAGGATGGTCTGATCCCATAGGGAAAGAATTCTCCTTCATGAGAGACAAGTATCATGTTGTGGGTGTGGTTGAGGATTTCCAGTTTGCCACTTTTCACCATGATATCGAACCTATGGTGTTGTTCAATGAAATAGGTTCCAACATTTCGGTCCGGATCAATCCGGGTGATATTCAGGCTATATTGGGTTCTTTAAGGAGGGCTTTTGAGGAAACAACCAAAAGCCAGCCTTTTGACTTTTATTTTCTGGATGATGCCTTTAACAAACTCTATCAAAAAGAGATGCGCACCGGAGAAATTTTCGGGACATTTGCAGGGATTACAGTTTTGATCGCCTGCATGGGACTTTTCGGATTGGCTGCCTTTATGATTAACAAGCGGACCAAGGAGATCGGTATCCGGAAAGTACTGGGAGCTTCTGTGTCTCAGATCGTGACCCTGTTGACCAGAGAATTCGCAGGGCTTGTTCTAATTTCAAACCTAATCGCATGGCCTGTGGCCTACATTATTATGAGATTTTGGCTTCAGGATTTTGCTTTCCGCATAAATATAGGAATCTGGATATTCATCTTATCAAGCGCTCTGGTGCTCTTCGTCTCTTTTGTAACCGTGAGTGTTCATACCTTCAGGGCAGCTGCCTCAAATCCTGTCAATACCCTGAGGTACGAGTGATTCAGATTTATGAATATCCCGGAAAAGTATAAGCGTTCTTATTTGTGGTAGTTTACTGCTATTCCAAATCCCCATGTGGTTTTTTCATAGGACTCTTTAAATTGGCCGAATCCCGTATAGTCGATCGTGATATCTGAGTCTATGTAGTTGACGAAAGTCGCTCCGATATCTAAACTCAGATTCTCGTTAAAACCGTAACGTCCTCCAAAGAAGTATCCGCTGCTTGATAATTCATGGGTCATGTCGCTTTGATAATCATCTGAGACATCGACCTGAGTCCAGAGGTAACCCGCGCTTAATGCGATTCTATTTGTTAGATAGTACTCGAAAGCAAATCCTAAGTCGTAAGTGTTGGAATTGACAAGGTCTTCCTGGCCCTCCCAGTCGGCATTTTTATCAAAAAACATGTCGAAGGAAACAGCAGCTTTTAATTTCGGCATAATATCGTAATCAATCCCGACGGCCAGAATAGCAGGGATATCATATCGCTGAGTTTCGCCATCTGGAAACATGCCAGTATCGTCTGTTTTGGTTTGATTCTCAAATTCAAGCTTTGTATTGAGTTCATAGCGGACGCCGATGTTCAATTTCTCCACAGGGGAGAAGTCGGCGCTTAAGATGGGAGTGATTCCAGTCGCGATCTGTTTGGCATCGACTGTTTTGTTAGAAAACAGGGCTGCCTGGGCCGGCATTCCAAGAGTGTTAAATAACTGGTAGGCAGAAATCATATTGCTGTTGGGATTGAGCAGAGGATGATAAGGATTGATCTTGATATTCTCTATAGCCCCTTCGTAGTTATTGAGAGCATAAATATAGCGCAGGCCCGCAGCTACAGAGATCATCTCATTGATCTCATAAGAGGCATTCAGCTGAAAGCCGAGATAGATGGAGCTTCCTTTAAAGCTGATATCTGCTGAATACTGTGTCGTGTAAAGCCCCATACCAGTCAAATATACAGGAAGCGTTGACAGGCCTGTTTCGAAGGAAGGAAGGCCGTCTGCATAATCAGCGGTTCCTCCTCCTGCATTAGGACCAAATCCAAATGAAAAAGCCAGCTTATTCATCTTATACACAGCAAAAACACTGGGGAATACAGGAACTCTTACATCGCTGACATAGGAATCATTATTGAGAAGGGGAAAGGCATTCTTAATGGTCTTTTTTTGAAAGAGTGTCTGGTTGTTTAAAGAGAAGTGCCAACCATTAGACAGTTGAGTGACACCGGCTGGATTATAATAGACCGCATCAATATCTGTGGATGCATTTCGAGCGGGAAACCTCAAATACAAAACGCTTTGATTTGTGTTTGTCACAATGCTCCCAAAAACCATTGGGGTACTGCATAAACCGATTAGTAGCACAGTCAGAATTTTTTTCATATACTCTCCTCCATAAAGTTAATTTGAAGTACAGAATTGAGTGGAATATATAAAAAAAATACTGTTTTGGCAACAATTTTATTTTTTATTCATCTGTAACGGCCGTACCTGGACCTTCCTCCGAATCGAGGATTGACAACATTGCTGTAGACTGAACCAAAGGTATAGCTGAATCCGATATCAATGGAATATTCATAATTTGTAGCCAGTTCCTTTCTCTGCAGAAGGATCTCATCCAGTGAAGCCCCTCCAATAGGAAGTGACAGCTGGTCATGGATGCGGTCATACCTTCCATTGAGGTTTATGGAAAAACCCTTAAAAATTCTGACGGAAAGAAATCCTCTAAGATCAAAACGGTTTTTTGATAAGTCATGAAAATAATGAGATCCTTCCAGAGATGTTGAGGCACTTCCCCAGGGTTCTCTTATTTCCAGGGTCAACGTCAGAGACTCATTGAAGAGATTTTCTTTGGTCTGATCATAGATAGTCCTTTCTATATAATTCACCGAATGAAAGCCAATCCTGTACAGGCAGCGGAGCTGCCTTCTTGTGGATTGTGAATAAGGGAAAAAATTATACTCAAGAGCCGGAGCAACCATATAATGGGCTTCAATATTGCTGTACGTAGACGAAGAAGCTTCTATCCAGCTTCCGATTGACCAGTGTTCATTTAGACTTTTTACAAAAAGTCCCCTTAAGTCTTTTTCTTTGGAAATGCTTTTGATGGAGTAGTCTTCATAGTCATAATTATCTTCCTTATAATCACCGGAAGCTCCCAATTGGATTTTCCATTCAGGGGTCACCCTGTTTGCGGAAAGGTCCCAGTTGAATTGTGTTGCTCGCTTGCTTCTTTCTTCCTCTAACTCTCCGCTGAGCCGGATGTTAAAAACCCAGAAATTCCAGTTATCTTTTACCGCAGTAGGCTCAAGGTCTTGTTTGCATTGGATAGTAAGCAGATCCGCAATGGGAGTTTTCATGAGAAAAGGGAAGAGGCCTTTTTTCATGACCTCAAGCATCCCTTCACGGATTTCGTCCCAGGTTTCCGTTTCGTTTGATGAATAGGTCAGTGTTTTTTCCATATCCTCAAATTGATTTCTCCCTATAAAAGTCAGAGTGTATTTATTTCCGCCGCTGCCGGTATTTTCATCTGTAACGAGAATATGGATATCCGCATCTGTCCTGTCACGGACAAAATTCACGTAGGTAATTTCTTTCCGGATATAGTCTCTGTCGCAGCGCCAGCAGTCAAGAAAGACCTTGGGTGCTTTGTCCTTCAATTCTTCTATAATCGTCCGGCCGGATTCCGAATAGATTTTTGGAGTTAATGTGAGAATGCTTATGATTAGGATTAAAGCCATGAGTCTGATTTTTTCTGCCATAAAATGTCTCCTTACTTCTCGTCATTATGAAAGGAAAGTCTAGGTTAGTTGTTTTCATTAAGACGAAATAAAAAAAGATTATAACATACAATTATTAAATAAAAATTAATAAAATCTT